>OGCI01000978.1_pt1 | contig 27298 bp, 29 predicted proteins | sample 1570021 | NCBI WGS metagenome assembly OGCI01 (sample SAMN06264664, study PRJEB24512) | hot springs metagenome | isolation source: Hot spring water | place: South Africa: Tshipise | collected 2015-06-21 | reverse complement strand
TCTTCTAAGGCAATCTCATCGAAGGGGTTGACCGCCATCTGGAGCCCGTCGTAGGCGATGTCGCTCCCATCGGCGTTCGGGGTGATTTTGGCGTACGGGTCGGGAACCCGCTTGACTGTGACCATCAACTTCATCGTTATATGCCTCCTTATTCGGTGCGAAATTATACCCGCTGTTCAAAAATCAAAAACGGGGGGCTTGAGTGCCCCCCGCGGTCGTTTCCGTCTTTATAAGACTGCCTTACTTCGGGACAACGTTGCGCGCCTGCAAGCCCTTGGGACCTTGCACGACTTCAAACTCAACAGACTGCCCTTCGTACAGCGTCCTGTGCCCCTGCATCGTAATCGCAGAGTGATGCACAAAGACTTCACGACCATCGTCGGCTACGATAAAGCCGTAGCCCTTTTGGTCGTTGAACCATTTTACCTTACCCGATTGCATACTAACCTCCTTCCGGGTGCAGGCGGACGGGTTGACCGCTTGTCCCGATGTTGCTACCCTAAGTATACCCTGCCCTTTTCGCGATTCCTGCAAAAAATTTGGCTTTTCGGGGGAATTTGGCTCAAAACCCGCAATTATCGGCAGAGAACCGCTTCAGCCCTACGGTACTGAACGCTGTAGAGCGCGGTCAAACTCCTCGAGTTCCTCATCGGTAAGGTCTGCTAACATCCCAGCGAATGCCAACGCTGGGTGGTCTATCGAGTGCCCGTCTGGAACAAGCACCACCGCTCCTGTCCCTCTTCTAAGGGTACAGGCTCCACCAAGCGAATGACCCCCTTATCATAAATTCCCTTCACTGTGCGCATAGTCCCACTATCTGAAATGATTATACCTTTTTAGGTATAGTTCACTCTATGGTACGCAACGGGATTGACACCCTCACACGAGAGCAACTACCCGAAGGACGCATCGGGCTAATCACCAATCACACAGGGCTAACCGCTGACCTCACTCATATGATTGATGCCCTCAAGCAGAGGGGGGCTAAGCTGACCGCCCTCTTTAGCCCCGAACACGGGATACGCGGTCAACTGGACGAGAATGTGCCCGATAGCACCGACGAGCGCACCGGTCTGCCTGTTTATAGCCTCTACGGAGAGCGACGCAAACCCACCCCCCAGCAAATGTCTAAGATTGATGCCCTTATCTTTGACATTCAGGACATCGGCACGCGCTTTTATACCTACATCTCCACGATGGGCTTGGCGATGGAGGCGTGCGCAGAGGCGGGCGTGCCGTTTTTTGTGTTTGACCGCGTGAACCCCATCAACGGCGTAGAGGTAGAAGGTCCGCTTGCCGACCCTGACCGCCTCAGTTTCACCGCCTATCACACAATCGCCCTTCGGCACGGTATGACCGTGGGCGAGCTGGCGCAGATGTTCAACACCGAGCGGGGCATCAACGCCAACCTCACCGTCATCCGCTGTGAGGGGTGGAAACGCTCGATGTGGCTGGACGAGTGTGGTCTGTTTTGGGTCAACCCGTCGCCAAATATGCGTCGGCTTCAGCAGGCGTTGCTCTACCCTGCTATCGGCACTTGGGAAGCCACGAACCTTTCGGTAGGGCGAGGAACCGACACCCCTTTTGAAGTGGTGGGCGCGCCGTGGATTGATGGGCGACGGCTGGCAGGTGCGCTGAACGAACTGCCCACCAGCGCTGGGGCGCGCTTTGTGCCTCTCACTTTCACTCCCACCGCCAGCGTCTATCAGGGGGTTGCGTGTCAGGGGGTATCTATCTTCATCACCGACCGCGCCAAACTGCGCCCGTTTGCGCTCGGTATCGGGTTTGCCTACACTTTGCGCAAGCTCTACCCGCGCGAGTGGGAGGCGCAAAAATCGCTGGGTCTGCTGGCGAACCGTGAGGTGCATGCGATGATTATGGACGGCGCAGAACCTGAGCGCATCCTCCAGCGCGTCGCACGCGACGAACAAGCCTTCCGTAGCCGACGCGAGCGGTTCCTGCTCTATTGAGGTGCAGGTACAATTCAAGCTATGCGTATCGTGCGTGTGGTTGGGATGTTGGGTTTGATGGCGACAGTGCTGTCAAGCCCTGTGGTTGCGTTTCAGACGCGCTCCCCTGAGAAAATTGAGAAGCGTATTTCGCCCCATGTGGTGCTGTTCCAAGAGATTACTGCAGCCCCCCCCTTAGCGATACAGGGCTTGCGGATTACCCCAGCGCGAGGGGTACGGTTCTGGTCAACCATCGGGCAAGACATCGTCACGAACGATACACCCACTCGCGGGCGCGAGACCACCAGTCGCGCCTCGTGGCGCCACCGTGCTTTGGGCGCGATCAACGCTGATTTCTTTGCACCCAACGGCGACCCGCTCGGCTTGAAGATTGTCGGCGGCGAGATTGTGAGTGAGACCTACCCCGACCGCCCTGCCATCGGCTTTCTGCCCAATGGACAGGTCATTATGGGCGCTCCCAGCTTGGATGCCGACATCACACGCCCCGATGGTGTCAAAGCCCAACTGCTCGGTCTCAACCGCCCCGCTAAAGCACAAGGCGATATGGTGCTGTTCACCAACTACTACGGCACGACCGCCCAGTCTGAAGGGGCAGGAGTGGTGGTGATACTGGACACGCTTACACGCCCCTTGCGTGCGGGCACGGTGGCGACTGCGGTGGTGCGTGAGGTGCGTGAGGGCAGTTCAGGCATCATTCCAACTACGGGGGGTGTGTTGATTGGTACGGGAGCGTTCGCAGACTTCCTGCGCCCCCTACAACTCGGCGCCACCCTGCAGGTACGAATCGACTTCTCAGGCGACAACGCCGAGCGGTGGCGTCAGGTGGAGGAGGCGGTCGCGGGCGGTCCCTGGCTGGTGCGTAATGGCAAGTCCGTGCAGGTGGAAGAACACGACCAAGGCGGGTTCAACCGCACGACCTTCACCGAGCGTCGCCATCCGCGCACTGCAATCGGGCGCACAGCCCAAGGTGAAATTATCTGGCTCACAGTGGACGGGCGCCAATCGCACAGTCAGGGCGCTTCGCTCCCGGAACTCGCTCAAATCATGGTGCGCTATGGAGCTGTAGAAGCCATCAATCTGGATGGGGGCGGTTCCACCACGCTCGTAGTGCGCAACCTAATCATCAACAGCCCCTCAGACGGTCCCGAGCGCCCCGTCGCAAACATGCTTTTGGTCTTTGACGACACGACTCGTCCCACTCTCCCTCAGCAAGGCTATCGTGTGGAACCAGCGAATGGCACGCTCAAGGTGGGCGATACGGTGCGTTTCCGCGTGTTCCGTAATGGGGAGGCAATCTCCACATGGAATGTGGTCTGGGGCGTCAGCGGTGGGATCGGCTTTGTCGACCAGTGGGGACGTTTCACCGCTTTGCGTGCGGGGCGTGGCGCCATCGGAGCGTTTGTGGATGGCGTCTGGCACTATGTGCCTGTGGTTGTGGAGGGCACGCCAACACCCCCTGCGAACGGTCAAACGGGAAACCCCTAAAAAATGGAGGTGCGGGTGGGAATCGAACCCACGAATAAGGGATTTGCAGTCCCTCCCCTTAGCCACTTGGGTACCGCACCTCTTGGAGTAGAGATAGTATACCCTTAAGGAGACACCCGATTTCAAGCGGGATTGAGGGTGTTGAGAAATGTGGCGATCTCTCTCAGCTTAAGAGACAAGTCACTCAAGTGGTTTGGGAGTCGATCAAAACAGGCGTCAGATAGACGCGCTACAGGTCGCTCGGCTCTTAGCGCCCTTGTTGTGTGCGGTCAAAATCGCTATCAAAACTCACAATCAATAAGTCATAATGTTCTGTAAGTGCATATCGATACGCGTCATCAAGTCCAAACCATTCAGCCGCACGCGACTGATTAAGCAAGACTTCCAGAACGATGTTGGTGTCAATAAGATATTTCAATCATTCCACTCCTTCAGCATCTCGTGTTGGAGTTGCACGGAGGTGTATTGCTCACGCAGGGGTTCTAGGGCGCCCTGCCATTCAAAGCGCAGTTTGCCTTGCTTGGGGGCAGTGTATTTTGTGTGCAAGTATTCTACGAACTCCCAAACACTGCGTTGCGCCTCAGGCGGGAGTTCCCGTATCATCCGTTCCAGAGAAGTCATCGCACAGTCACCTCTTTGATTTTACCTCGAACAACCGAGACAAATCGTGTGAATAACTTCAACTCAATTGCATGTAAGACTACACCAGTGCCACAAAAAACACACGGTCGGAGCGGTTCATCGGCGGATCAAAGCTGTAAGCGTCGTAGAGGTACACCTCGTTGAAGCCCGCTTCGCGTAGCATCGCCTCTACCTCACGGTTGGAGTAGGCGCGCTGGAGGTGGATCTCCTGAAAATAGCGCCACTGCCCGCCCTCGCTCACCCAGAATTCCATCCGCACTGTGCAGAGTCGAGTGCGCGGGTCGTACTCGCTACGCCAGTGATAGCGCAAGCCCGAACGCGAACGACGGTTGGACTGGTCGAACAGCTTCTCTTTGAAGGCATATTCGGTGTTGAGGTCAAAGATGAACAGCCCCTCAGGGTTCAGGTGGTGATAGACCCGCCTCATACACTCTGCGAAGCGTTCAGGCACGATGATGTTGTTCAGGCTATCAAACAGGCTCACCACTAGGTCAAAGCGTTCGGGTAGGTTCAGCTCGCTGGCGTCTTGCACATAATAGGGAATAGAGAGGTTATGCGCTTGGGCTTTTTGGCGGGCGCACTGGACCATCGGCTCGGAAAGGTCAACCCCCACCGCCTCAAAGCCGCTCAGGGCGAGCAGTTCGGTGAGGTTGCCCGTACCACAGCACAAATCCAGCACCCGCTTCACATTCGGGCGCTCGTGATGTTCCAGAAGCACCTCGATATAATGAAGCCACCACAAATAGGGGATTTCACGCATCAGCAGGTCGTAGTACGGTGCGACCTGCTCAAACGGTTTAGACGCTGAAGAGGGAGTCATCTAAGCCCTGATTGACCTTGATGTTGCTGTTGACCGTGCGCCCGCCGAATCGCTGGTCTCTGTTGTAGACCTCGATGCGGGAGGGGATCCAGATGCCCGGCGCGCCCTGCACAGGTTCTTTATGCTCAAAGCGCGCACGGTAGGTTCCTGTTCGGCTGTACCACACGCGTCGCACGATATATTTCTTTTCGGGGTCCATCCACACGATGTGGCGTGCATCGTCATCGCCGTAGTTCCACTCTAACTGAAACACAGGAAGTACTACGCCATCCACCCGCTCTTCACGCAAAAACTTCACATCCAGCTGACGCGCCAACGCAGGGGTAATAAAACCAAAGTCCATAGAGGTCTGGCGTTTGCCAGGAGAGTTAGAGACATCCTCTCGGATGCGCTCGCCGGGCGCAGTGACCAGTTTTGTGCCTCCATTCAGCACATAGGTGATGCGCCGTGAGAGCACCTCCGACTCTAAGCGCAGTTTGAGCGGTTCCTTGTATAACACGCGCATCCACTTGAAGCGGTAGGCGTTGGCGAAGTCTTTGTTGATTTTGCGCAGTTCACCCAATCTCACCCCTTCCGCACGGACTTCCATCTGCAAATCGCGCAAACGGTCTTGAAGCATCGTGCGAAAATCGGGGGTCAACCAACCCATTCCGTCATTACCTCCATCGGTGGGGATTATACCCCTTCAGGTATCCCTGACAAGGAGAGATTCCCTGAGTTCATAATTGTCCAACCTACTCACACTTTGATGCCCTCTCGTCAGTCCTTACCCCGATATGTCATCCTGAGCGAAGCGAAGAATCTCGGTGCCACCCGAAGTAGAGACCCTTCGCTAACGCTCAGGGTGACAAGTGGGCTTTTCGTATTGAACTAAAACTCGCTGTTGGGTGTTACTGCTTGGCTTTACAGTTGAGGACATTCTGCATAAGTTTCTCTCAGAGACTTCTACTGCTTTCTTGCTCTCTATGGGCTTGTAGGCCCTCTGGGGGTCTCAGCGAGTTATCCACACCCAACCACAATTCGATTCCCTTCCTATAGAGAGAGTCATTGTAATTATTAGGGATGTGGAATTGTGGATAACTCGGCTTTTCGACCCGTCGGTCGGTATAATATGGGTGCGCTCTGGCACCGATTTTGAGTTCAAAATGCACCTTTTTAGAGCTGACTTGCTGGTTAATTAGCCGAGCTAAGCAATTGTGGATAACTCTGTGGATAACTTGTGGATAACCTGTGGATAACTCGGCGCGGAGGGGCGTGAATCGGTTATCCACACGGAGTTATCCACAATTTGTGGATAACTCGAGGCAAGCTTGATAAGCTTGCAGGGTGCGTTGGGCGGTCTGCTCCCAGCGGAACCGCTTCGCCTGCTCCAACGCCTGTGCCTGAAGCCTCTCTCGGTAGGACGGATTTTGCAGGAGGGTGAGAATGGCTTCCATCCACATGCCGGGTTCGGTGGGGGGAAGCAGGATGCCTCCCGACTGCACCACTTCGGGCAGTGCCCCCCCGTTGGAGGCAATCACAGCGCACCCGCACGCCATCGCCTCCAAAGGCGGAAGCCCGAAGCCCTCGTAAAAGGAGGGATACAAAAACACCTCGCAGGCGTTGTACAGCCAGACCAAATGCTCATCGGGCACATAGCCCGTTTCGATGAGCCAGTGGGTATCGCCCAGAGCTTGGCGCGCCGTGCGAATCGCCTTGAGACCCCAGCCCGATTTGCCCGTCAGCACCAACTGCAAGTCGGGACACTTTTCGCGGGCGAGATGTACCGCCTCAATCGCTAAGAGCAGGTTCTTGCGGGGCTGGAGTACCCCCACCGCCAAGGCGAAAGGTAGACGAATATTGTAGTGCTTGGCGACCCAAGCCTGCGCCTCCGCTTTCGGTATCGGGTGGAAACCTTCGGGGAGTCCGTTCGGCGTGGCAATCACTTTTTCAGAGGGAAGGTTCAGGTATCGCAGTATGTCTTCTCGCGACGACTCAGAGACGGTCAGAACCCTGCAAGCCCTTCGGCAGGAGGCGGGGATTGTCCATCGCAAGAGTATCCGATCCTTGAGCGGAAACCACTCAGGGTAGACCAAAAAGGAAATATCGTGAACTGTCGTAAGTACGGGCATTCTAAAGAAAGGTGAAACGGTGTATTGTGTGTGAGCAAGGTCGCACCGATGTTGCCGAGCCAGAGCGGGCAATCGGAAGAGGCTCCAGAGGCGTTCACTAAGGGCAGGCACAACTACTGGCTCAAAAATAGGGCTTTCAGGCAGTGTCCCCGCTGGGATAGGGCGCGTTGAGAAAAGCAGGAGACGGTCTTGGTCGGGGCGGAGTATTTTGCTCAGGGCGCTCAGCAAGCCCCGCCAGTAGGTGCGGTCTCCGGTGTAGGCTCCTGTGAGCAGGCGGGCATCGATGGCGACTCTCATTCGTGTAGGGGATGTTTCGTGATGAGGCTCCAACGGCGGGGATATGCACTGGGGGTGGGGTGTGTTTTGGTGATGCGCGCGATGAGGCGTGTGAGCGTACCTTGCTCGGCCTGGATAGGAACCTCGTGCAAGCAGAGTTGACCCCCCAACTGCTCAACCGCTTTGTGGGCGCTGAGGACCTCATCGTGTTCGTGGATACTCTTGAGGGCAAGGGCAGTTCCGCCAACTTTCAAGAAGGGGAGCATCAGTTCTGCCAGTACGGGCATTTTGGCGACGGCACGGGCAACGACACTGTCAAACCCCTCTCGCACGGCGGAGTTATGCGCCCACTCCTCAGCGCGGGCGTGGATGGCGATTGCCTTCAGTCCTAACTCTTGGCAGACCTGCTCCAAGAAGCGCACCGATTTCGCGTGGGAGTCGAGCAAGGTCACCTGCAGGTCAGGACGAACGATAGCGAGAGGAATGCCGGGCAGTCCAGCGCCCGTACCGATGTCCAGCAAGCGTGCGCCCTCCGCAAACTCAGCGACAGCCAGCAAGCAGAGCGAGTCGATAATGTGGCGTCCTACCGTCTGTTCAGGGGGCACCCGTGTCAGGTTGAACTGCTGGTTGGTCTCATAAAGCCGTTCCAGATAGCGTTCCAGCTGGCTCAGCTGGTGTGGGGTAAGGGTGATGCCCCACGATACGGTCTGTTGGATCAGTGCCCAGTCGCCGATTGATTGCTTCATTCGTGGCTGTGATGGGCTAAATGATACCTCGTTTGGGGTATATGGGGACTCACCTCACAAGCAAATACGCCCCGATATAGACCAGCAGGAACAGCGCAATCCAGACAATTGCGTCGCTCACGGAGAAACTGCCTGCCGAGCGCGCTTCCAGCCAGTCGCGCGAGCGTGCTAAGGCGCGCGCCAAAGTGAGACGCCCCACACGCCGAGAAGCACGCCTGACCGCCGGCACGCTCCACGCCACGAACGGGTACAGCCCGCGCCGATAGAACCAATCCAGATCCAAAATCTCTTTCGGTTTTGGTTGTAGGCGCGCCACCAGCCATGCAAAGCCCACGCTCGTGCCGACGAACAGGTTCATAGTGGTCAGCACCTTGTCTGTGGAGTACACGGCGAGCGCTTCGGGGTACGGCAGAATCCAATTGAACAGGCTGGGCGCTACTCCCATTCCCACGCATACCACTGCCAATACCGCCATCCCAAGATGCATGCTTCGTGGAACCTCTTGTACCGTTTGGTACTGCGCAACCCGCTCTGGGCCGGGCTTGCCGAACCAAGCGAAATACGCCAACTTGAGCGCAACCGACAAGAAGGTGCCCACCGACGCAATCGTGAGCATAAGATAGACCGCCTTCTGACCGAGCGTCTCCAATCCTTCGGTGATAATCGCCTTGCTCACGAAGCCGTTGAACAGGGGCACACCCGCTATAGAGAGCGCCCCGATGAGATACAGCATAAGCGACAGAGGCAAGCGACGATATAGCTCGCCACCTGTGAGGTCGCTGAGCTTCTCTTTGCCCGTGGCAAATAGCACAGCGCCTGCCCCCATCAACAAGAGCGACTTGTACATGATATGTGCGAATGCGTGTGCCGTTGCGCCGTTGACCCCTTGAACGCCCCCCACACCGACCGCACACACCATGTATCCCACCTGGCTCACGATGTGGTACGAGAGCAGGCGACGCATATCGTTTTGGAAAGTGGCGTAGACCACCCCGTAAAGCGCCATCACTGCCCCTGCCCACATCAAGACCTCAGCGCCCGCAAAACCCCGTGCCAACACATAGACTGATGCCTTCGTGGTGAACGCGCCCAGGTAGACAATTCCCGATACTGAGGCGGTCGGGTAGGCGTCGGGAAGCCAGGTGTGGAACGGCGGAACGCCCGCGTTGATGACGAACGCTATCAAAATGCACCACGCCCACACGCTATCCAACGCCAGCGCATTGAATTCCAGCCCACCGCCCCCTGCCCAGTGCCCCAGAATACCGAAGAGCAGGAACAGCCCCCCAATGAGGTGGTAGATTAGGTACCGTAGCCCTGCTCGGTACGAATCGGTTCGTCGTGCGCTCCAGATAAGCAAGGTCGCAAAGAGCGCCATCATCTCCCAGAACACGAACAGGGTGAGCAAGTCGCCTGCGAAGGTGACCCCTAAAGTGCTTCCTGCGTAGAGATAGGCGAGGAGATGTTCGCGCCAATCGCGCTGGGGAAGCCCGTACCCCATCCCTGCGCCCAACGCTATCACGAACGCCAGCGCGAACCCCATACTCAAGCGGTCTACACGAAGCAGGGTCAGGGTGTAATCCAACAGCGGTACACGAAGCCACTGACCTTCGGGTAGGTTCATCAGCAGCGCCAGCACGGCAATCGGAACCAACACGAGGTAGCCCGCTCTAAGCCTATTTGGGAGTAGGGGAATGAGGAGTGCGCTCACCATCAGCAGGAGACCAGGGTGGAGCGCCTCAGGCATAGTAGTCCTCCTTGCGGGCTAACAGACGCTTGCCGAATAGTTCGTAAGCCAGCACGAAACCGAAAGTCCCAATCAGCCCCAACAGGGCGTACGGGAGAGGGAGTTTCTGTTTCGTGAGCAGGCTCTCCGCCAGCAGACCGACGAGCCAAACGCCCAACAAAATCCAGCGCAGACCTTTCATAGCCCAGCGACCCTCCGTGCCAACTCCAGAAAGGGATGGGGGTAAACGAACAGCACCAGCACGCCCAGCGCCGTGGCGCAAATTGCCAGCGTCATTAGGGTTAGGTAGGGTGTAGAGAACTCTATGACCTCACTTGTTGGAGGCTTCTCGGTTGCCCTAACCCCCTGCCCCTCTCCCGAAGCTTCGGAAGAGGGGAGCAGTTGGCTCTCTCCCCCTGCGCTTAGGGGTAGGGTTGGGGAGGGGGTTTCTGGGTTCACCTCACCCCCTTGCCCCCTCTCCGTAAACGGAGAGGGGGAATATAGGGCTTCACCCCCCTCTCTGCTTGCGGAGAGGGGGGCTGGGGGGGTGAGGTTTACCGACCCCTCTCCCGCAGCGTCGGGAGAGGGGAGCAGTTGGCTCTCTCCCTCTCCCACAGTGTTGGGAGAGGGAGGGCTGGGGAGGGTGAGGGCTTCTACTCCCCCCCCACCCTCAAAGAAAGCGGAGTAGACAATCGGCAAAAAGTACAGGGCATTCAAAATCGTGCTGACCACCAGCACACCTAGAGCGAAGTAGTGTTGGGTCTCAAGGGCGCCCAAACCGATGTACCACTTGCTCCACAAACTGGAGGCGGGAGGAAGCCCTATCATCCCCAACGCACCTATCGTAAACCCAATCATCGTGAAGGGCATCTGTTTGCCTATCCCGCGCATCTGGCTGATTTTGGTCTTCTTGGTGGCGCAGTAGATGTGCCCTGCTGTGAAGAAGAGTGTAATCTTCGCAAAGCCGTGGAACACCATATGGAGCGTCGCGCCCATCGCTCCCAACGGTGACAACAGCCCTGCCCCCAACACAACATACGAGAGCTGGCTAATCGTGGAGTAGGCAAGTCGCAACTTCAGGTCGTCCTGAAACAGGGCAATCAGCGAGGCTACCACAATCGTCGTGCCCGCAACATAAGGCAAAATCTGCGCTACCTGCAGGCTCACCAAGCAGTCCACCCCGAACACATAGACCACCACCCTCAGCACGGTGAACACACCCGCCTTGACGACCGCCACGGCGTGTAGGAGCGCACTCACAGGCGCAGGCGCTACCATCGCTGAGGGAAGCCACTTGTGAAAAGGCATAATCGCCGACTTGCCAATCCCAGCGATATAAAGCAGAAACGCCGAGAGCAAGAGCCAATCGGGTGCCTGACCCTGCAGGAACCCGCCTTTGGTGAAGTTCAGCTCGCCCGAAATCCCGTAAATAACCAAGATCGCCGTGAACTGGAAGCCGATAGAGGTTCCCAGCAGATAGGTCATGTAGACGCGCGCCTTCGCCCGTGCTTCGGCATCTTGTTTGTGGACGACCAGCGGGTAGGTCGCCAAAGTGAGCATCTCGTAGAACACAAACAAGGTGAACAGGTTGCCTGCAAACGCAATCCCCACCGCAGACCCCAACGAAATGGCGTAGAAGGCGAAAAACCGGGTCTGGGCGTGCTCCTTGAGGGCGCGCATATAGCCTACCGAATAGAGCGAGGCGATGAACCACAGGAACGACGCCATCAGGGCAAAGAATAGCCCCAACTCGTCCACTTTGAAGTAGAGGGCGACCCCAGGCATGGGCGTGGTGAGGGTGAAGGTGCGGGTCTCGCCTGACAGCACAGCGGGCACGAGCGACGCTACAATCCCAAACTGAGCCAGCGCGCCCAGCGGGCTCCACAGGTCGCGCAGATTCTGCCACCTGCCCGTAAGCGCTATCAGGAGAGCAGTGAGAAAAGCACTGCCCACAGCCCATATCGGTTCAGAGGCGTTTATGACAGGGTTCATCGTGCTACTCGGCTCCTAACAACGACTTGGCAATCCGTTCGGCGAGGTTCAACGGCAAAACTGCAAAGATACCTAACGCAAGGCTCAGAACCGCCATCACGAGCGTCGGGATGAGCATGCTAAGGGGGACTTCGGAGGTTTTAGGCGCGGGAGGCGATTGGCTCTCTTGCTCAGAATTCGGGAGGAGGGTTGGGGAGGGGGGGTCTGGGTTCACCTCACCCCCTTGCCCCCTCTCCGTAAACGGAGAGGGGGAACCGAGTTCCCCCCCCTCTCTGCTTGCGGAGAGGGGGGCTGGGGGGGTGAGAGCTCCTCCCTTCCGCGACCAAAAATACGCCCGCTCAATAATTCGCCAGAGATAGACTGCCGCCAGCAACGCACCAACAACGATTACGGGCACCAGGAACCAACGCCCTGCCTCAATACTGCCCAACACGAGGTACCACTTCGTCACGAAACCCGCCGTGAGAGGGACACCTATCAGCGCTAAGGCACACACAGTGAACGCCAACATCGTCTTGGGCATCTGTTGAGCAATCTGGTTCAAGTCGTCAACCTCCTCCAAACCTGTACGGTAAATGATGTTGCCTACGGCAAGGAACAGCCCCGCCTTCACGACGGCGTGATTGACGATATGAATCAGCCCACCCATCATCCCCGAAACATTTAACATCGCCAGCCCCAACACTATATAACCAATCTGCGCCACGGAGGAGTACGCCAGCATCCGCTTGAGATTGTTCTGGAAGATAGCCATCAGCGAGCCACCCAGAATCGCCAACGCCCCCAGAAGCATAAAGATTTCCTCCAACGGCACGACCTGGGAGAGGAACGAAGGCTTCAGCACCCCGAAAAAGACACGGAAGGCGGTGTAGACCCCTACCTTCGTGGTGAGCGATGCCATCAGCGCCGTGATGGCGTCGGGCGCGTAGGTGTAAGCGTTGGGGAGCCATGTGTGCAGGGGGAACAGCGCCATTTTGACCGACAGCCCAAGCGTGATAAATGCCATCCCCACCAGCAGGGTGCGGGAGCCGTAAAGTTCTTCCAGGCGCGCTTGCAAATCCTGCATGTTCAGCGTGCCCGTAATCATGTAAAGGTACCCTATTCCTAGCAGGAACAGTGTAGAGGCAATCGTGCCAATCATTAGGTAGTTGTAGCTTGCCAAAAGTGCCTCACGCCGACGCCCGATGGCAATCAGCGCATAACCCGACAGCGACGCAATCTCCAAAAACACATAGAGGTTGAAAATATCGGCGGTGGTGACCATCCCCAAAAGCCCACCCACGAACAAGAGGTAGGCAGAATAGAAATAGGGTTGTTGGTTGGGCGTGATGTCGCGCTGAATGCTATGACGCGTGTAGAGCGTGATAATCACAGTAAGGCTGGTGATGAGCAAAATCAGGAGCAGGCTGAGCGAGTCAACCGCATACTCAATCCCATACGGGGGCTTCCAGTTGCCCAACGCATAGCTGATGCGACCTTCCGACAGCACGCGAGGGATGAGTTGGAAGGCGCTCACTGCCGAGGCGAGCACCACCAGCATGGTCAGTCCCCAAGCGACTTCTCTCAGGGGGCGCAGGACACCCCCCGTCAGCAGAACAATCGCCCCCACCAGAGGGATAAGCACATGCAAAATCGGCAGGTGTTCCGCCAGCATCCGCTTAGCCCTCCCCTCCCGACGAGCTGGGGGTCAGGGTAGAGGGTTGCGCCTCTCTGTTCGCCTGCACCAGTCGGCTCAGTTCAGACTCTTCAATTGTGCCGTAGGCTTGATAGATACGAATGACCAGCCCCAGCGCGAACGCTGTCAGGCTAATCCCCACCACAATCGCCGTCAGGATTAGCACCTGGGGTAGAGGGTTCGCATAGCGCACCTCATCCCCGATGTACACAGGGGCGGTGCTCTCGTTCACTTTGGCGGTGAGAATGAAGAAGGTGTAGACGCCCGTCTGAGCTAAGTTGAGACCGATGACCTTCTTGATGAGATTGCCTTTCACGATGGTCATGTACAGTCCCAGTATGAAGACGAGCATACTGACCCAGTAGTACTTCTCGATAAGCGGGTTCAGTTCTGACCCCCCCTCAGCATCTCAGCGAACAGGGTGACGATAACTCCGCCTACGGTAATGCCGATAGCGACCTCCAAAACGAAAATGACCACCTGGTTCGTCAGGATAGGCTCGGCGGAATAGAGTATAGTGTATTCCAAGAATCTTCCCCCTGCTACCAGCGTTGCCAATCCAACAACCGCAAAAATCGCCGCACCCAGCAGGCTCATCCAGTCGCTGAGCCGTCGGCTCAGGTCGCGCCGTGCTTGGTCGTAGCCATATGAGATGACGCTCAGGATGAAAGCGGTGCCAATCACCACCCCGCCTTGGAACCCGCCTCCTGCGCCGTATTTGCCGTGGGACATGATGTATGCCCCCAACACGAGGATGAACGGGATGGTGTAGCGCGCCGTCACTTGGATAATCAGGTCTCGGTGCATGCTAACTTCTCCTGAGGATGAGCATCATCGCCACGCCTGCCGTCATCACCACCAGCACCTCGCCGAGCGTGTCAAATCCCCGATAGCACACGAGAATCGCCGTAACGATGTTCTCTGAGCCGGTCTCGTGGTAGGCGTTTTGGACATAGTAGGGCGCAACATGCTGGTTCGCAGGGTTGTTCGGGTTGCCGAGCGGAGGCATGTCTAACGAGGCGTAGACCAACGCCCCTGCCACCAAACCCAACACCAAGAAGGGTGGAAAACGCCGATAGCGCTGAACGGTCATAAGCACTTCGCCCAGCTCGGCACGGGTGCTTCGGCTAATCGCCAACAGCATCAGTGGGGTGGCGACGCCTGCTCCGATTGCCGCCTCGGTGAGCGCAACATCCGCAGCGTTCAAGTCCACCCACAGCATCGCCAAAATCAGACTGTAGGCGCCCAGTAGGAGCGACCCTGTGAGCGTGTCCCGACTGAAAGTGATGCCCAGCGCCAGCGCTAACAACAGCCCTAACAAGGTCAGGTCAATCCACATTACTTTCCTCCTCTTGCTGGCGTGTGAGAAATGCCGAGCGTGCCAGCGCGTGCGACGCCACCGGACCTGTCAACAGTAGGAAGATGAGCACCAGCACGATTTTCAGGCTGGTGTGGGTGAAGCCTTCGTAGATTGCCAGCCCCAGCAAGACGAGCGGAAGACCCAAAGTGTCGCCATTGCCTGCAGGATGAACCCGCGAGTAGAAGTCGGGGAAGCGCACAATCCCAATCCCTGCCACCACAAACACGAAACTGCCCAGAAAAATCAGCGCGCCCGCCAGCAGTTCAGTGAGCGTCATCAGTCCACCCTCCTCGATTCCAAATAGCGCAGGAATGCCAGCGTTGATACGAAGTTAATCACGGCGTAGATAATCGCAATATCCATAAACACTTCGGGACGACGGTTGATGAAGCCAATCAGCACAATAATCACGACGGTCTTCGTGTTGACCACATTGATAGCGAGCACACGGTCGTGGGCGGTCGGTCCCATCACGGCTCGGTAGAGCGAAATGCCGGTTGCCAGCAAGATAACGAAGAGCGCCGAGACTAACATAACTCAATCCGTTTCACCCGTGCTTGCATTTCGCCTGAGAGCAAGCTCTCCAGCGACTTCTCGGTAAGCGCATGCACAATCAGCGTGTTGCCCTCCACTTCCACAGTGACGGTGCCGGGCGTGAGGGTGATGGAGTTTGCCAACAGCACCTTCGCCACATCGGTCTCTAAGTCAACTTCTATCTCAACGATTTTGGGGGCGATGGGCATTCGGGGATGGAGCACGCGCTTCATCACATCCAACCCTGACAGGATAATCTCTTTGACAAGCCAAGGTAGGTACGCTAAGACTTTCAGCGTGCCTCGGCAGAGGCGGGCTGGGGTTGCGGTTCCCGACACCAACGGCGCCGAGACCCACGCAGTGAGCATCGCCACGACCAACCCTGTCCCCAGCATCAGCGCGTCCAATTTGCCCGATAGAGCGAACCAGAACCCGAACAAGACGCTGAAAGTGATAAAAGTTTGCCCCATAGCGCTCTCCAAAGAGGGGGTGTCACCGCACAGCCGACACCACTGCTCGTGATTCTACTGACCGATAGTATACCTGCAGGGGGCAAAGGAGGTATAAAATAGCCGTCATGCACCAGCCTGACATCCAGCGTGTGATAGAAATCATCGCCGAGCGCAAGATTGAAGAGGCGATGCAAGAAGGCAAGTTTGACAACCTGCCCGGACGCGGAAAACCCCTCCCTATGGACGAAGAGTGGTTTGTGCCTCCCGAAATGCGCCCTGCTATCCGCCTGCTCAAGAGTGCAGGCGTGCTACCCGACTGGATGGAGCGCGCACGCGAGATTGAACGCATTCGTAGCCACTACCACAGGCTCTGGCTCATCGCTGAGCGGGAGTATCCTCGTATCTGTGAGATGGGCGAGGAGCGGTTCTTGGTGTGGCAAACCGAGACTTGGCAGGGGATGGTACAGGTCATTCAGCAAATCAACGCTCAAGTGTTAGCCTACAACTGCACGGCTCCTGCCACAGCGCACCATCAACTGCCCCTCCAAACCGAGGCAGAGCACGACCGCTTCGTCCAGCAGTTTCGTAGCCCGTTTGGGGAGGGGTAGGCGGGGTGCTTCGGGGATTGAACATCCCCAAAGCAGGTACACTAAGGCGGGTGGTCGAATGACGAAAGTGGCTCCGAAGCGGATGACGGTGGAAGCGTTTGAGCAGGAGTATCTGGGTAAGCCTGCCGAACTGATACGAGGCGAGGTTCACGAGCGAATGCCAGCAGGGGAAAGACACGGGAGAGTCGCAGGGCGCATCGGCGTTCGAACGGGGTACTATGCGCTGACCCAAAATCTGGGTGAGTCGTACATCGCAGAGGTCGGCTTCGTGTTGAGAACATCGCGTGGTGAGAGCGTGCGTGCCCCCGACTTTGCGTTCATCCGCAAGGAGCGTCTGCCCCAAGTGCCCAGCGAGCAGTTCAGCCGTGTGGTGCCCGATTTGGTGCTGGAGGTGCGCTCGCCCAGCGACACTGACGCTTACCTGCAGGACAAGGTCGCAGAGTGGCTGGAGGCGGGCGTGCAGGTGGTGTGGGTAGCAGACCCTGACCAGCGCACGATTACGGTGTACCGCGCGGACGGCACAGTGGAGGTTCTCACGGAGCAGGACATGCTCAGGGGTGCGCCCGTGTTGCCAGGGTTTGAGATGCCCGTGCGTGAAGCATTCGAGTGAGTTATGCCGGCTTAGAAAATCATGGCTCGGGCACCCCGCCCACAAAGCAGAACACGCCCAAACGACTTACTCAAATTTCTGGAGCAATCCCAATAGAGTAGCGTATAATAATACAGCAAGGCAACGATGTCGTTCGCTCAACTGTTGGAATGGTGGAACTTTCTCTTCGCGTTGCCGCTGGTGGTGGGCATTGTTCTGTCGGCAGGATTGCTGTTCACTGCGGTGGGCAGTAGCGCAGGAGAAGCGGATGATGGCTCTGCGGAGGGCGAGACCACCGAAGCCGAATCAAGCGATGCCGACTCGCACGACCTGAACAAGAGCCACGCCCACCATCACGATGACCCGACCGCCTTCGTCTGGAAAATCCTCCAAATCTTCGGGATAGGCATGGGCGTTCCGCTCACGGTGCTATTCCCCGTGCTGATGATTTTCTGGGGCGCGATTGGGTTGACCGTCAACGGCTTACTTCAACCCCTGCTCAAGACGCCCACCCTGTTTCTGCCTCTCTCGGTGGTCGCAAGTTTGGTGGGTATGGCACTCATCGGGCGCACGACGGGGCTGCTGGTGCGACGGTTTCGTCTGCTCGGCGAGGAGCGCGCCCCCACCCGATACGACCTCGTCGGATGCACAGGACAGGCGGTGTTCACGATCGACTCTCAGCAAGGGGTCGCCAATATTCACGCTCGGAGCGGGGACATCGTGCGTGTGAGCTGTCGCACCCTGCCGGGGCAACCTCCCATCCCTGCGGGAACCCCCGTGCTGGTGGCACAGTATAACGAGCGGACAAACGAATACATCGTGGAGCCAAATCCGTTCGGGGTCGACCTCAGCGAACCCTTCTTGCAGGAAAACCCTGAAACGGAGCAAAATCTACGAAGGGGGTAAATCGGATGCTCATCTTACTGATGCTGTTGGGGCTGTTCCTAACCCTGTTAGGGTTCATCGGGGGCGCATTCGTGGGCAACTGGACCTACTTCCACTCGCTGGTGAGCTGGATTGTAGGCGGTTCGCTCATCCTAATCTCGGGCTATATGCTCGCCCTGAAGTACCTGTTCCTGCGTCCCTCCGCGAACTTGGCGTATGTGATTACGGGATGGCGCGGACGGCGTGTGCTGATTGACAGCAGTGGACTTTATGTGCCGTTCCTGCACGAGCGCGTGCCCGTCTCGCTGGAGACGATGAAACTGGAAGTGGAGCGCAAAGGACCCGACGCGCTGATTACCCGCGATAACCTGCGTGTGGATGTGAAGGCGGAGTTCTACATCAAGGTTCAACCCGACGCCGAGTCGGTGCTCAACGCGGCGCGCTCGCTGGGAGACAAGTCGGTCAACGCCCAATCGGTCTCGGCGTTGGTGTTTGAGAAGCTCGTCTCGGCACTCCGAAGTGTCGCGGCGACCAAAGACCTCGTGGAAATCCACGCCCAGCGCGACGCCTTCGCCAGCGGGGTACAACAACTTGTGCGTGCCGACCTCGAGCAAAACGGACTGACCCTCGAATCGGTCACCATCTCCCGCTTAGACCAGACCTCTCAGGAGCTTCTCTCGGACAACAACATCTTTGACGCTCAGGGTAAGCGCAAAATCACCGAGATTACGCAGTCGGCGTTGGTCGAGCGCAACCGCCTCGAGCTGGAGGCACAACGCGAAATCACGCTCAAGAGCGTGCAGACGCAGAAAGAGATTCTGGAGCTGGAGCGCCAGCGTGCCGAAGCTGAGGCGGCTCAGCAGTCCGAAGTCGCCAAAGTGCAAGCCGAGAAGAAGCGCGAGGCAGAGACCTACCGCATCGAGCAAGACCGCCAAGTAAAAGAGGCGGAAATCCAGCAAGACCAAGCGGTGCGCACCGCCGCCATCGAGCGCGACAAACTCCTGCTCCTGCGCCAGCAAGAGCTCCAGAAGACCGACATCGAGCGCGCCAAGACGGTGGAGCTAACCGAGCGCGAGAAGGAGATAGCGGTCGCCGAAGCCGAACGCCGACGCGCCGAAGCCGAACGCGAAGCGCTGGAAGCCCAAGCCGAGCGCGAGCGCGCCAACCAGCAGATTATTACCGTGCAACAAGTTGCCGCCGCCGAACGCGAGGCGCAAGCGAAACTCATCGCCGCCAAACAACAAATCGAGCAGGAGCGCATCAAGCGCGAGACCGATGTGCAAGTGCAGGCGTTCGCTGAGGTGAAGCAGGCGGAAGCGCGCAAGCAAGCGGCAGAACTGGAGGCGCAAGCGACGCTTACCCGCGCCGAAGCCGAAGCGAAAGCCCGCGAACAGGTCGCACGCGGTGAGACCGCCCTGAAAATGGTGGACATCAACATCGCTCGCGAACAGGTGGAGGTGGAGCGCGCCCGCGTGGAAGTGGAACGCCAAGCGCTGGAGTACCGCCAGACCTACAGCGAAGCGGCGCTCAAGTTCGAAATCGAGAAACTGCGCGTGGAAGCCCAGCGCGATGTGCAGGTGGAGCTGGCGCGCTCGATTGGCGAGTTCATGAGCCGAGGCACTATGAACATTTTCGGCGACCCCGAAACGCTCGCCCGCATGACCGAACAGTACGCCAAAGGCTTAGGCTTAGGGATGACTATTGATGGCGCCCTCAGCGGACTGCAAGCGATGGGCGATGGCAACGGCAAACTGGGCGAGATGGCACAACAACTGATGCAGATTGCCCAACGCATCGGCGCCGTGCGTATGAGCGCACAGACCAACTCCGCACCTGAACAGGTTGCGCCTCCCACTGAAGAGAGCAACTAACAGCCAACACTTGGGGGAGGGGTTCCTTCAAATCTGTCTTGCCCTTCCCCCAGCCTGCCCGAAGGCAGGAACAATTCCCACCACTGCGAACCAGAGGCTTGGAGGTTCCTATGAAACGCAAAATCACTATTGACGACCTGTTTCGTATCCGTTTGTTGGGCAGTCCTCAAATCGCGCCCGACGGCTCGCAGGTGGTGTTCGTGTACAAATGGATTGATACCGAGAAGAATAAATATTTCTCTAACTTGTGGCGTGTGCGGGTTGGGGAAGACCAGCCTCAACCCTTTACCTATGGCGAATGGAGCGACTCCCAGCCCCGATGGTCGCCCGACGGCAAACAGATTGCTTTTATTAGCAACCGTCAGAAGCCCAAGAGCCAAATCTACCTCATTCCAGCGGACGGGGGTGAGGCACGCCCGCTTACGAGCTTGGAAGAGGGCAGTATCGGCGAGTTCGCTTGGTCGCCCGATGGCACCCAAATTGCCTTCACTTACCGCGAAACTGCTCCTGAATGGCGCGAGCGCGCCCGCAAAGAACGCCAAGAGAAAGGGCTATCCAACCCACCCCTCGTGATTGAGCGCGCCTACTGGCGGCTGGACGGCGACGGTGTGTTCCTCAATCAACGCTATCACCTCTATGTGGTGGATGTGGCGACGGGCGAGATGCGCCAGCTCACCACGGACTCCGCCTACAGCGAGTCCAGCCCCACTTGGTCGCCCGACGGAAAGAGCATCGCCTTTCTCAGCAACCGTCAGCCCGACCCCGATAACGAGCCGGGCAAGGTAGATATCTGGATTGTGCCTGCCGAGGGGGGCGAACCGCGTCGTGTGGACGCTCCCTACGGACCCAAATATGTCCTGCGCTGGTCGCCCGATGGCAAGCACCTTGCCTACATCGGCAACCCCGACCCCGAAGAGTCGTACCCGCGCAACGACCATGTGTGGCTCGTGTCGGTGGAGGGGGGCGACGCCGTAGACCTCATTCCGAACTTGGACAACACGGTCGGGGTCAGCACGCTGACCGATGTGCGCGAGTTCGGTGGGGGCGCACCCCTGCTCTGGAGCGCTGATAGCGAAATGATTTATTTCCTCGTGAGTGAGCGGGGCGGGGTCTATCCTTATCGTGTGCGACGCGACGGCACCCACTTGGAGAAACTGATGGACGGCGACTTTGAAGTGGCAGACCTCTCTATCGCAGGCGATGCGCACCGAATGGCGATGCTCGTTGGCTCGCCTACCCAACCGCACGAGGTGCATTACGCCGAGCGCACGGGCAACACCCTCCACACGCGCCCGCTCACTGCCCTCAACCAGCCGCTGTTGGACGAGGTGGAGATTGTGGCGCCCGAAGAGTTTGAGGTGGAAGCCGATGATGGCGTCAAAATCCACGGCTGGCTGATGAAACCGCCTGACTTTGACCCCAGTAAACGCTACCCCACCATCCTAATGATACACGGCGGTCCGCACGCGATGTATGGGCGCGTGTTCTTCCACGAGTTCCAACTGCACGCAGCGGAGGGCTATGTGGTCGCCTACACCAACCCGCGCGGGAGCATGGGCTACGGCGAGGAGTTCGCCCGCGCCATTCGGGGCGATTGGGGCAACAGCGACTTCAAAGACCTGATGAGCGTCGCCGATTATCTGCAGAGCCTGCCGTTTGTAGACCCCGAACGGATGGGCGTCGCAGGCGGGAGCTACGGCGGGTATATGACCAACTGGATTGTGGGACACACCGACCGCTTCAAAGCGGCAATCACCGACCGCAGTGTCGTGAACCTTGTGAGTATGGGCGGGACTTCCGACTTCCCGCAAATCCCCAACCGTTATTGGAAGGGCAACTTTTGGGATGAGCCTCAGAAACTGTGGGAGTGTTCACCCCTCGCCTCGGCAGGGCGCATTCACACTCCCTTGCTGATTGTCCACAGCGAGGGCGACCTGCGCTGTCCCATCAGTGAAGCAGACCAGCTGTTCTCTGCGCTCAAACGGTTAGGGCGCGAGGTGCTGTATGTGCGCTATCCGCAGGAAAGTAGCCACGGTCTCTCGCGCAGTGGACTCCCCGACCTGCGCCGCGACCGCTTAGAGCGCTATCTGGATTGGTGGAAGCGATACCTCTGACAAAACCACATCCCCACCTTCCATAAAGAGGGTGGGGATGCGAGATAGTGAGGACTTTGGAAGCCTTCAGGGGTCAATCAAGCCCCAAGTGCCATCGGCGTTGCGTGTCGGAATGCCCCGCATCTGATAGCGGTCGTTGTAAGGACCGCCGTCGGACACCAGCCAACCGTAAACATTGGATCGGTTGTCCATCGCACGCCCAAAGAGCCATCGTCCGGACGAGTCGAGCATCTTTCTCAGGCGCACCACTTTGGTGTGTCCGTCTACATAGTTCGCGTTTGCTGACTCTGCGTGGCGCCCCTCAATCGGGGTATCAAACAGGTTGAACGGTCCTCCTTGGAACACAATAGAACCGTCATAGATGACCGCCGTCTCAACAGGGTACTCTATCTGAGCCAATCGCTTGACAGCGCGACCTGTGCCAGGGAATAGATTGTTATCCACACCGAAATCTATCAGCCCGAAGTTGAAATCGTAGCTGTAGAACTTCAAGGCAGGTTGGCAGATAGGCGGTAGCTGCACCAGCTGGAAGGCAAGCTGAATGTCCACTGCCTGCGGGTTGGAAGGGCAGACCCACACCTCTGCACTCTTCTGGTAGGGGTAAATCGCTTGGTAGAACGAGAACACACACGGCGTACCGCTGGGCTGGAAGTTCAGGTACAAATTCACCGGGAAGGTTTCATCATAGTCTTGGACATACATGCTGGTCGCGAGCGCGGTCTGCTTCAGGTTGCTGAGACAGGTTGCCGAGCGTGCCCGTTCACGAGCCTGTGCAAATACAGGGAACAATATCGCCGCCAGTATCGCTATAATCGCTATCACGACCAGCAGCTCTATAAGGGTAAAACCATTCTTTTTCATAACATCAGCCTCCTCGTCTTTGGAGTGGGTGCGACCCCTATGGAGGAGTCGCACCAAATGGTGAGTTTACGGGGTCGCGGCGGTGCGAGCGTACTCTGGCTCTTCTGCCAGGGTCTTCTCGCGAGCAATCAGGTAGAGCATCACGCCGAACAGCGCCTTAGCGGTCAGGTCGGCGATGCTATAGCCAAGCTGGACGATTACCTCAGCCGTGGCACCCGAAATGCCGAACACAGGCACCAGATAGGCAATCGGATAGAACAGCCAGGTAATAATCGTCAGGTTGCGCGCTGCGAAGATGCGTCGGTTGACGGCTTCTGAGAACTTCGCTTCAGCAACCACACGGTTCAGCTCCGTCGCCAGCACATACAGGATGTAGATGAACGCCAGCGTGCTGGGCACGAACCAGATGAGACGGGTCGTCATATCGTCGCGCGCTATCTCTCCAGGATAGCCGGTCACTAACATAATCACCGACGCGATGACCAAGCGGGTGATGAGGCTATTCGCCTTCGCACGAGGCAGTGCCATCACATAGATAAGCTCGGTCAGAAGCAACGGTACGGTAATCAGCCAGTCCGCATAACGATAGAAGTCGTTGAACGGCTTACCACTGGGCACATAGGTTCCTGAGGCTTGGCTGAAATCGTACGCCTCATCCCAGCTCAGGAAGATGCGGAAGTAGTGATACCCAGCGATGAACACAACTAACGCGGAGAGATAGAGCGCAATATGGTACTTCGGGGCGACATAGCTGCGGGCAAGCAGGAAGAAAAGCCCTGACGCTGCCATCACCGCTATGGTAAACGAAAAGGCATTGTACACCAACCAGTACTGCACATAACTGAGTTCAGGTAGGTTCATGGTGCACCTCCGCTCTAAAACTACCTTAACAAAAGGTCGCCTTTTCAGTGATTTCAATCACACTCGCAAGGCTTCTTGTCATCCTGAAGGGTGTGCGCGCACTCTGTTTGAGACCCCTTACTAACGCTCGGGCTAACAGGGGGAGACGCTCACCAACCCATCCACCCCTGCAAAAACTACCTGAACCTGCCGATAATCAAGCAGGAGCGAACCACAAGGGGTTTAGGGCACAGGAGGTGGACATACCGTGAGCGAGATTCTTTCGCAAGCCGAGATTGAGGCGTTATTAGCCTCGCTGAGTGCGGACGAGGGTTCCTCAGGAGCCGATTTTGGGTCGCCCGCTGCGACACCGGTCGGCACGCGAGCCAACCAGAAGCGCATGATCGCCTACGAGGTGTACGACTTCCGACGCCCCGACAAGTTCTCGCGTGACCAACTGCGTACCCTCCAAATGGTATTTGAGACCTTTGCCCGCCTGTGCGCCACCAACTTCGCCACCTACCTACGCGTGCCCGTGCATATTGAACTTATCTCGCTGGAACAAATCCCCTACGAGGATTATATGCGCTCGCTCAAGGAGTCGTGCTTCATCATCTTCGCCTCGCCTCCCCTCACGGGCGAGTCGGTTTTGGAGATGGAGTACTCGCTGGTGTTCACGCTGATTGACCGCCTGCTGGGAGGGGTCGGGCGCCCGATTGAGCGCAACAACTTCACCGACATAGAGCGTCCCCTCGTGATTGCGCTGGCAGAGCGTGCGCTGATGGCGTTTCGTAGTGCGTGGGAGAGCATCTTGCAACTGGACCCGCAGGTGGAGAGTTTGGAGACCAGCGCCCAGTTCGTTCAGGTGGCGCCCCCCAGCGATATTGTGATTACTGCGCTGATGGAGGCACGCGTGGGCGACCGACGCGATGCGATGAGCCTCTGTGTGCCCCACATGGTCATCAAGCCGATTACCCCACGCCTCAGCTCGCAGAACTGGGTCTCTGCCTCAGGCAAGCGCACCACACCCTACATCCGCCATGCGCTCACCCAACACCTCAAGCAGACCCGAATGACCTGCCACGCACGCTTGGGGCGCACCCGAATGACCCTCAAACAACTACTGGAACTCAAAGTGGGCGATACGCTCGTCCTCAATGCCCCAACGAACGGCAAGATTGATGTGCTGATTGAAGATAAACTGAAATATCGTGGCAAACCCGCCATCCGCAACCGACGCTATGTCGTTAGCATTACTGATATCGTTACGGAGGATTAGCCTGTGAGCACGGTGAAGCCCGAAGTCCTAACGCAGTTCGTGGTCAAGCAAGAAACCGTCTGGCAGACGGTGGCGATGCAGCTCTCGGAGCAGAATAATGTGCTGGTGGAAATCCCGACGCCCACCAGTCAAGCGGTGCCCATCACCGACCTGACCCTGCTCACCGCCGACCCGGTGTTGTACGCCCAGATTGGCTTCCGTGAGGCGTCTGATGAGCCGAGCCTGGTTGTCGTGGGCGACCAGATGAGCGAGCGCGCCGAGACCGAAAAAGCGCTCATTGAGGCACTCACAGGCACGCCGAGCGAAACGATAGACGAGACCGTCGTCCAGCTGTTCAAGGAGTTCGCAGGACACCTTAGCCAAGGCTTGGCGATAGCGTTCGGGAACCTGCGCAATACCGCTTTCAGCCCTGCTGACCCCCAAGCGCACCACGAACCGGTGACCTTCCCGCCCAACTTCTTGATTGTGGACGAGGTAATCGTCACTCGCTTCACGGTTCAGATACCAGACCGCACGCCGTTCACGCTCACTTGGCTTCTCACAGAGGGGCTGGCACGCGCTTTGCTAGGTTTGCAACCTGCCCAAGATGACCCGCTCGCCTCACTCCTCAGCGAACCCGAAACGCCTGCCCCCACAGCGACGCCAATGGCGTTCAACCCGTTCGCCGAGCCGGAGGAACCCACCGAACGCAACTTAGACCTCCTACTGGACATCCCGTTGGAGGTCTCGGTGGAGCTGGGGCGCGTGAACTTGGCAGTGCGCGAACTGCTGGAAATCGGCACAGGGTCTATCATTGAACTTCATAAAACGGCGGGCGAACCCGTTGAGGTGCTGGTCAACGGCAAACTGATTGCGCGGGGCGAGGTGGTCGTGGTGGAAGATAACTTCGCTGTGCGTATCACCGAAATCCTCTCGCCCGCCGAGCGCGTGCAAAAGTTAGGAGCCTAAGATGAGAACCGTCGCACTAATAGGGTTGTGGATTGCGCTTGTCGCCTGCCTGTGGACTCAGGAGCCGAACGCTTCGCTGGAGCCGGGGGCGTTCGGCACGCGGACAGGGTCGCCCGTCGGGATTGCGCCCCCGCCCAGTTCAGGGGGTTCGCTCAACTGGCTTCAGGCGACGCTGGCGCTGGGGGTGGTCGCCGTCGGGCTACGCTACGGCTTGCCCAAACTGCTCGGCTGGGCGAGCAAAACGGGCAACGGCTCCCCTGTGGATGGACAGGTCAAGGTGATTGAAACCCGCGCGGTGCCGGGTGGGAGCCTGATGCTGGTCAAGGCGCGCGATAAACTGCTCCTCGTGGGCAGTACCCCGCAAGGGCTTCAACTGATCGCTGACCTGACCGACACCCTGCCCGAAGCGAACCCCGCTCCCGCCGACGCCACTTTTGAACAAACCCTCCGACGCGCCCAGCCGTATAGCCCCCCTTCGGACTACCAGCGCGAAACGGAACAGCAGGTCCAAACACGCCTGCAACAGACCCGCCAGAAACTGGAGACGCTATTGGGGAGAGGCGTATGAACCGCTGGGTTTGGGTGATCGTTTTGGGGCTGGTTCCACTTGCGTTGATGGCGCAGGAGACCGTGCCTCTGCCCCGCGTGAGCGTTGAGGTCGGCAACGCCCGCAACCCACAAGAGGTCTCTACCTCGCTTCAAATCCTGGCGCTGTTGACCTTGCTCTCGGTGGCGCCCTCTATTCTGTTGATGATGACGGCGTTCACGCGGATTGTGATTGTGCTGTCGTTCCTCAAGAGTGCGTTAGGCACGCCCAACATCCCGCCGAACCCTGTGCTGATAGGGCTGAGCCTGTTCCTGACCTTCTATGTGATGGCGCCGACGCTGGACGAGATAAACCGCACAGCGCTGGAGCCGTATATGCGCCAAGAGATTACTTTCCAAGAGGCGACCCAGCGCGCTCAGAAGCCCGTACGCGCCTTTATGCTCCGCCAAACCTACACCGAAGACCTCAACCTGTTCATCCGCCTCAGCAAGCAACCCGCCCCACGCACTGCCGACGAGCTGCCGCTCACAACGCTCATCCCCGCCTTCATTCTCAGCGAGTTGAAGACCGCTTTTCTGATCGGCTTCTACATCTTCATCCCGTTTTTGATTATTGACCTGATTGTGGCGAGCATTCTGCTCTCGATGGGAATGATGATGTTGCCCCCGGTGATTGTGTCGCTTCCGGCGAAGTTGTTGGTGTTCACGCTGGCGAACGGTTGGGGCATTTTGGCGCAGGCGCTGGTTCAGGGCTTTCGGTAGCGGTGCGAACTTTTGTCTGGGAGCGCGGGCGTCTCGCCCGCTCGTGCTCCTCGTCCCCATTTTGTCATTTTGAGCGCAGCGAAGAATCTGACCTCACCCCCGACCTCCTGACAAGGGTTCCTGAGTTGAGTTCAACATCGCAATCAAACCGCCCAACTTCACAACCCATCCCCCATGCCACCGCACCCAAACCCCCAAACACCCCC
>OGCI01000977.1_pt1 | contig 27342 bp, 22 predicted proteins | sample 1570021 | NCBI WGS metagenome assembly OGCI01 (sample SAMN06264664, study PRJEB24512) | hot springs metagenome | isolation source: Hot spring water | place: South Africa: Tshipise | collected 2015-06-21 | reverse complement strand
GCATTGAAGGCAACATCCCCCTGCGAGGTACGATCCGCGCCAGTGGGAATAAGAATGCGGCTCTTCCCTGTATCAGTGCCGCTTTATTGACGGATGAACCTGTGCGGTTGCGCAACGTCCCCGCAATCGAAGACGTGAACGTGATGCTTTCCATCCTTTCCTCCCTGGGTGTGCAGGTGAAAAGAATCGAGAAGAATACGGTGGAACTCCACACCCAGGATATCAAAGGGTACGAAGTTTCCCAGGAGCTCACCCGGAAGATCCGGGCCTCTGTGCTTGTGGCGGGACCTTTATTGGCTCGGGTAGGGAAGGTAATTCTACCCCCTCCAGGAGGAGACGTGATTGGGAGAAGACGACTAGATACCCATTTCCTAGCCCTCGCAGAATTAGGAGCAAGGGTGGAAGTGGATAGAGTGTTTCGCCTCTCTGCGGAGCGGTTACGAGGGGATGAAGTGTTTCTAGATGAAGCCTCGGTAACCGCAACGGAAAATGCAGTGATGGCAGCTGTGCTCGCAGAAGGGGATACCGTGATCGAGAATGCAGCTTCGGAACCCCATGTACAGGACCTCTGCACTATGCTGAATTCGATGGGAGCCAAAATCGAAGGAATCGGATCAAATATCCTAAGAATCCATGGGGTGAAGAAACTACACGGAACCGATTTCACCATTGGGTCGGATTACATGGAAATCGGTTCTTTCATCGGTCTAGCGGCGGTTACTCGGAGTGAGCTAGAAATCCACAATACCGAGCCAAAGCATCTAAAGATGATGCGGATCGTGTTTGCCAAACTTGGGATCGAATGGGAGCAGGAAGGATCGATTCTCCATATTCCTGCGAATCAAAAATTAAAAGTGGTACCCGATTTAGGTGGCATCATTCCCAAGGTGGACGATGCTCCCTGGCCTGGGTTTCCCGCTGACCTAACCAGCATCGCCCTGGTAGTGGCTACCCAAGTGGAAGGAACCGTGTTGATCCACGAAAAGATGTTCGAGTCGAGAATGTTTTTCGTGGATAAACTGATCGATATGGGTGCAAAGATCGTTCTCTGCGACCCTCACCGGGCAGTGGTAAGCGGGCCTGCCCAGTTGCATGGTTCGATTCTCACCTCACCGGATGTCCGGGCTGGAATGGCAATGGTGATCGCAGCCCTTTGCGCGGAGGGAGAAAGTGTCATCCATAACGTGTATCAAATCGAACGAGGGTATGAAAACCTTACCGAACGGCTTTCCGCCCTCGGAGCGCGTATCCGCCGGATGAATACATAGGAAAAGATTCACCAGACGGAACCATCTGGACTGGTTTCAGGCTGTTTCGCGAGTGAAGGATTGTACCCCGTAAAACAGGATCGAAAGCAGGATGATTCCTTGGATCCCTACAAGAGCTAATCCAGCGGTTACGAACCCTAACCCTACTTTGTCGATGAGGATGGACACGAGTATGGACAGTTCATACTGGTAAAGGGAGATGGGGATGGTGAACAGTACGGGTAGGAATGGAATCAGGAGGTACGTGATTAAAGGGGGCCGCGTATAGTACCTACTTCCCAGCATTCTGCCCAGGATCAACACCAGAAGTGAGACATTCAAACAGGTAAACGGCCCCTGTAAACGCATGAGGAGAGAGTGAATAATAGGCATCGGTTCGATACTGGCCACGGGAAATAGATCTAGCAAAGAAATAGCCGTCGCAAAAGGAGTTTCCGCAGGAAAGTGGATCAATCGGGCCAAAGAAACGAGATCCTGAGGCTTCAGTTTGATGGGAAGAATCGTGGAAGGTTCTGTGGGCGGGTCCCCCTGAAAGTAGATTGGCTTGGAAGAAAGGTTGGGATCTTTGCGGTTCAAGCAGTGCATCAATAGAGTGCTGTCCACGAACTTTCCAACGGGTGCTTTGAACCGATAGGACACTTTTCCTGACGAATCGATGCCAATTCCTTCGATATCGAGGACGTAGTAAGTGCTAGGTCCTGTGGCTATAATCTTGCTGAAGTAGAGGAATTCCTGTAACCCTTCTCGGAAGGAGTTCTTGAAAAAGATATCACAAGCCAATGGTTCCCCAGTCACTAGTGAAACTTCATCTTGAAAAAAGGCCTTCTTTTTCACCTCTTCGTACGAGAGTTGTAGATACTTCGCGATTTCGCTGTCTTTTGGATGGCGTTTGGAAAGCTCTTGGAAGTGGTAATAAGCAGAAATGGAATCCCCCTGTTTTAGGTACTCGTACCCTTGCTGTTTTGACTGGAACAGGGACCGGCGGGCTTCCTGATCGGGGGTAAGACGGATCCGGCTCAAGGCGTTTTGCGCGGAGGCTAGTAACCGAAGCATTTCTGGATGATTGGGTTTTAGCTTCAGAGCCATGAGGGCAAAGTACTCGGCGGCTACAAAGTCTTGTTCTTGTTGGTATTGGGTTGCCTTTTCCTGAAGGTCCTGGAACGTGAGCTCCTTGAACTTGAGGATATTCGTGGGTTCCTGGGGTTTTATATTGGGTTGCATCTGCTGTTCCCGTTCCTTCTCCCGTACTCTATCCAGAAGAGGTCGTACCTGGTCATCTTTGGGGAACAAGGTCAAGTAATATTCCAGGTAGAAACGAGCGTTGGAGTATTCTTTGGCTCGTTCCGCAGCGAAGGCCTTGTCCCGCAACTCATTGGCGATTTGTGTTTTTCGAAGGGCACTTTGTTTCATCTGGGTAGCCCAGGGCAGCACACCTTCTTGAAGGATTCCAAATAAACAAGCAACCCCTAGAGAAAAAAAGAAAAGTTTTCTAATTTGTTGCAACGCATCTCTGGTGGAGTATTGGAGGGTTTCTCCCTCTACCCAGAGGGAGGTAGCCAGGATCATTCCTACTGCAACGAGAGGGATGAAATGCTCGATTAAGGTCTCCATACTTGTGCCGAGGATCCATAGGGTTTTATAGTTCCCTACCCGAAGAACAGGAACCGAGAAGTAAGCAGCTAGAAATGCATAGAGGACTCCGATTCCCAAAAAACCAACAGTGGCAAGGATGATTGCCCGTGTGTCTCTATCCATGATGTCTCCTCATCTTTTCGTAGAAGGGCGTAGGAAGAGCTGGAGCCCGAAGAATAGGATAGCAGTCCCCCCCTGGAGCATGGCTGGTAGATATTCCAAAGAAGGGATCCTTCCTAATTCATCCAGAAACGCGATACTCGCTTGGATGAGAAAAGGAACAGCCAACGCAACAAGGGTGTTGAAAAGAAGCCAACGGGTAAGATGCAGGAGGGAGAAAAGAGAAGTGAGCATACAAACAAAGGTAACGATGAAAAGGATAGCCCGGAGATCCAATGGATGTTGGGGGGTTATGCGGTGGGTGAAGTGTTGGAGGTTCGACCAGAGGGTACTCAGGACAAAGGGACGAAGCTTCGAAATCCTGTCGTGTAGAGAAATGTTTTCCCCAGTTTGTAAGATGTGAAGGGTATTCTGTTCTGGATCGAACACCCCTTCCGGATATATTTTGATGGGATCCTTCTGTCGAGGAGTGTAAATCAGGATCGGCCCCTGGACCCCTTCTTTGGAGTTACCTACCCAGATGAACTTTTTTGAAGCATAGAAGATCGTGTTGGCGGTAGCTATACGGTGACTCCCTCCCATAGAAGAAATCTGAGGCAGTCGAAGGTGCGGAAATGATAAGAGCAGTGCGTAAACAAGAACAATTCCTACAAAAAAAAGCACCAATTGTCCCAGAAAAGGTTTGGGATTTCGATAGAGGAACAGATGGACTCTAAGGAAGGAGCCAATGATAGAGGTAATAAAGAACACACCCCATAACGTGATCAACCGACTGGAGAAGTACCAGGTACCTCCCTGGGGGGCCTGTGAAATCAGGATTGGAACCGCAAGGATGTTTAGTAAAAGAAAGAAAAAGAACGTAGAAAGGAGAAACCGCCAAACAGTCTTTCCGATGTTCACGCTAGAATGGTAGCATGGTGTGGTCACTCTTGCAACGTCAAATACACAAAGGTATCCACAATTTATACACAAGTTGTAGGAAATAAAAAATATGCAAATATTAGGCCAACTTATGATTCTAATGGAGGGATTGGTGAGTTAAATTGTAATTATTTGTTTTACAATGAGTTATTAACTTCAATTATTTTTCAAGAAATGAAAAAACGTAATATCGTCGGTACTCTCAACTTATGTACTTCCTACCAACAGATTATCCACAAGTTTTTCACAGGGTTTAATCGTATGTAATTGCTCAATCTGTAACGAGATAGTACCCGGATCCCCTGGCCGATCTGATGAGGCTGTCATTGGATCCGGAGCAAGAACGAATCTTTTTTCTCAGTCTAGCCATGTGGGCGTCGATCCTTCGGGAGAAGGGTCCGAGTGAAGGACCAGGAATCAGTTGTTCCAGCACGGCTCGGGGAACGATCGATCCTTTTGCCTTGAGCAAAGTCAGCAGCAAAGAGAATTCGATAGCGGTCAAGGGGATTGTCCGATCCTTTGTCTGGATCCCATGGGGTAGGATCAGGAACTCAGATCCTTCGAAGAGGATTCGCTGAGGTGTCTGAAATCGTAAAGCTCGGTAGAACAATTCCTCTGGATACCAAGGCTCTGCCAAATAGTCGACGCATCCCTGTAAGAAGGCTTTGGGCATGAGTTCAATGGGTCCATGGGCGATAACCCGACATTGGGTAATGAGCTCCTCGTCTAAGAGCACTAAGCTAGCGGGAAGTATCAGTAGGTCGTAGGACTTGAAGTTTAGGGGGATGGTTTCTCGAGTAACGCAGTAGAAGATTGAGAATCGGGTAGAGGCAACAGTTTTGATGATGACTCGTTGGGAGGGATCGGAGCAAACAAAGAGGATCGAAGAATAAAAGGGTTCAAAATTTTTCTTCAAGGAGTTTGCGTTTTAGATCTGCTAGGAGTTTGTCTGCCGTATCTTGTTGGGAAGATTGTTCCAACTGTTTGAATTGATTTTCCAGTTTGGAATCCGAGAAACTCGTTTCTAGTTCGCTCAAGGCTTCCACTTCCGCTTCGATCTGATCCACTTTGGCAGCCATCCGTTCGAAGGCTTCGAAGGAAGAAGTATCGCTGATGGCTCCCATTGTTTCCTGCATCCGTTTTGCCGTTTCGGCACGTCTGGCCCGGGCAATGAGGATATTTTTTCGCCTTTGGGCCTCTTCTACTTTTTTCTGCAAGTCCCGGAGGGAAATCTTCAGTTTCTCTACCGCTTCATGCTGAGAAACAAGAAGATTCTTCTGCTGTAGGATCAACCCTTCGATTTCTTGCTTTCGTAGAAGGGCTTCTTTGGCTAGATCATCCCGTTGTTCTCGAACGGCCAGGATGGCCTTCCGTTCCCATTCGTTTGCTTGCTCGATATAACCGTTCAACTGCCGCTCCAACCGCTTCTCGTCCGCGATGGCAGCCGCAACGCTCTTCTTTACTTCCAGCAGCTGCTTGTTCATGTCGAGGATCAGTTGGTTCAGCATTTTTTCCGGTTGCTCAGCCTTGGATAGGAGGTGATTCAGTTGAGCAGAAAGGACTCTTCGGAAGCGTTGGAACAGTCCCATGTGAAATTATCCTAGGAATACCTGTCCGTTACTATCGATGGCAAGGATGGTCTTACATTCGGAGCAGCGGAATCGGCCGGGTTTAGTGGCTTTTAGTTTCTTTCCGCAAATGGGGCATTTGAATATCTTAGGAAAAATTTCCGATTCAACTTTTTGCCCCCCTTTGGCGAAAAACTCTACCGCTTCGTCAAGATTGTCTTTGATGTTGAAGAATTGGGAGAAACCGAGGAGTTGGAAAACTTCGTACACTTTCGGTTGAATTTCCAGGAGTACCAGATCCCCACCCCGAGGTTTTACAGCCTTGAGAAAAGCGGTGAAGGAACCGATTCCCGTGCTGGAAACATAGTTCAATCCCCCGCAATGGAAGATAAGGCGGATAAATCCCGATTCGATGGCCCTGTTTACCCGTTTCTGAAAGAAATTCGAATTGTAGGTATCGATATATCCGGTTAGATAGAGGATCAGACAACCATCGATTGTGTCTACCTTTTGGAGCCGGATCTTGAGGCTTTCGTCCTTTTCTTCGTCAAATCCCGGTACGATTTCGTTATTATTCATGGCACCCCTTCGATCACTTTCTTTTCTTCTAATAGTATCTATCGAAGTATATTTTGTCAAATATATATATCACAGTATCGGCAAAAAGGGGAGATGAAATTATATCCTCTGAACTTGACTTTTAATGGAGGCGGGAGATAATGGAGGAGTGAATGGAAAGGATCGTTGGAAAATTTTCCTGGTAGGATTCTTAGGCATAGGCATCTTATTGGGGAGCAATCCTCTTGCCTATGGAGCAGAACCTCCAGGGGGTCAACTGTCGAGGATTTTGGATCTTTCTTTGGACCTGAAAGGGGCGATGCAGCTAGTGGGGAAGCCGGACTTCAACCCAGCCGCTTTTCGAAAATTCATCCTTCTAGATGGATCCGTCGCTGGAATTACCATTCTAGAGCAGAACCCCACGAACTTCACTGCGGAATTGGAGTTGGTGCAAGGGGAATGGATCGGTACGGAGGAAGTGAAGCTCTATCGGGCCTACGTGTACGCGCAAGGACCTTCCTTTGCTTCCCTTCTGTCTTCTTCTATCAAAGCAAACGACTATGTTTTAGTGATTGGAAGTATCGAAGAAATCTATACGGATGATGGGGGAGTTCGTTACCCTGTGATCCTTGCCTTTTCCATCCGCAAGCTCCATTGAATCTCGTTCGGAAGGATAACTATCTCGCTGAATCCGCGCTAGGATCGACAGGGTCGGGACTTAAAAAAATTGGATCAGTTCGGGTCCGATATCGGAACTCTCCGCTAAACAAACGGCTCGTTCCAGAACATTCTTCAATTCCCGGACATTTCCTGGCCAGGAGTGTTCCAAGAGTTTCTTCAATGCTTGGTCTTTCAAACAGAAGGTTGATGCAAATCGGTTTCTGTTTTGGGTGTGGAGAAGATAGTAGGCCAATAGGGGAATGTCTTCCTTCCGTTCCCTTAAAGGGGGAATGGTTATGCGGAATACATTCAAACGATAGTACAGATCTCTTCGGAAACGACTCAGTTCGACAGCACTGCTTAGGTCCTGATTGGTAGCGGACACAATTCGAACATCGATCTTTTTTCCTCTGGAAGACCCCACTGGCCGGATCTCTTGTTCTTCCAAGACACGTAGTAATTTAACCTGTACTTGGAGAGGCATTTCACCTATTTCGTCGAGAAACAGAGTCCCCTCGTTGGCTGCTTCGAATAGGCCTATACGAGTCGTTGCGTCCGTGTAGGCTCCCTGTTCGCTTCCGAACAATTCGGTTTCGAAGATCGACTCTGGAATGGCCCCACAGTTCACTGCTAGGAAAGGGCCTTTGTTTCTCTTAGAGGTTTGGTGGAGGGCTTTAGCGATGAGTTCTTTCCCGGTACCACTCTCTCCGGTGATCAGAACCGTGCCTTCCGCAGGCCCAAACCGGTGAATCTGCTCTCGAACTCGGCGCATAGCTTCAGATCTTCCAATCAACCCAAACTCCTCGATATCCTGTATGGATCTAGAAGATCTTTCGGCTACTTGAGAAGGAGAAGGTTTTGGGGAGGCATGATGAAGGTACTTCTGCAGAATCCGTTTCACCGTCTCTAGACTATACGGTTTTACCAGGTAATCTGCGGCACCTGATTTGACTGCTTCCACGATGATCTCTGGGTCGTCATACCCGGACACCATGATGAACACGGGGCTCTCTTTCTTGTCCTTTCGAAATAGTTTCAGGAGTTCGATTCCATTGATGTCGGGCAGGTCCACATCGAGAAGCACGAAATGAGGTTCTTTTTGTTCGTACACAGAAAGAGCTTCTTGACCTGTATAACAGGAGTACAATTCGAAATAGGGTGGCAAGGTTAGATTGAGGATCGCATGATCCCGTGGCTCGTCGTCTACGAGCAATACTTTCCACATGGGAAGCACCCCAAATAAGTATAGGAAGGGGAGGGTAAAAATGCAAACCGAATTGGTGTTTGATTTTTTTTTCTCCATTCTTTATAATTGTATTAGACATGAAGGACGGAATGTTCGTGGAAGCAGAAATCTGGACAGTTGCCCATACGGAACAGGGGAACGCGGTTTTAGTCAAGCCGGTAGGTTCCGAACTAGCGGTTCCCATCTTTATTGGCCAGTTGGAAGCCCATTCCATCCTGATTGGATTGGGAGGGGTCCCCATGCCCCGTCCTCTTACCCATGACTTGTTCGTATCCTTACTGGAAAAGTTGAATATTACCCTGGAAAAAGTAGAGATCACGGAACTGAAAGAAGGCACCTTCTATGCCAGGTTACTCTTGAAGCAGGGGCTGAAGAAGTATGTAATCGATTCTCGTCCTTCCGATGCGTTAGGGTTGGCAGTTCGGGTGAAATGCCCCATCTATATCGCTGAACAAGTAATTGCCGAAGCAGGGGTTTCTATCAAGTTGGTCTCCGATGAGGAATCGAAAGAAAAAGAAAAGGGGCCCTCTGCAAGAGAACTAGAGGTGAATCGGCTGAAAGAAGAGCTACAGAAAGCGATCGAAGCGGAAAACTACGAAGATGCAGCTCGGATACGGGACCGGCTTCGAGAGCTTGGGGAAAACTGATCGTTCTCTGAAAGCCGGTATCCAGGAGGTGCATCATGCAGTTTTCCGGCTTTGCCCGGCATGAAAGTGGGGTGATCCTCCCGGTTTCTGCCCTTCGAAGCGAGAAAAGCTTGGGGATCGGAGAGTTTTCCGATCTTCCTCTTTTAGGTACCTGGTGTTCCGACGTAGGTTTGCGATTTATCCAGATCCTCCCCGTGAACGACACGGGAACGGAAAGTTCCCCGTACAGTGCCCTCAGTGCGTTCGCCTTACATCCTGTGTACCTTCGTTTGGAAGATCTCCCCGAGTTCGATCCCTCGATGAGAGCGGCACTGGAAAAAGAACGGCAACGATTATCCAGGTTCGACCGAATCCCCTTTTCACAAGTTGTACAACTTAAAGAACAGTTACTGTTCCAGATCTTCTCTTCTCGACAGGAGGAACTTTGTTCTTCCCACGAGTTACTATCCTGGGTAGATTCGAATCCATGGGTTCTTTCCTATGCCGCTTTTCGGTTGGAAAAGCGACGTCACCAGGGGAAAGCATGGATTGAATGGGGCATTCCGTACCCTGGAAACGAGGCAATCTTAAAAAAGCTCCATGAAGGGGATGGAGAGCTGTTCTTCTATGTCTGGGTCCAAAAACGGTTGGAAGACCAGTTCATCCAGGCGGCAAGGGAGCTAGATAGGATGGGGATCTGCCTCAAGGGGGATCTACCTATCCTTATGGGAGACGACTCGGCCGATGTGTGGGCTTTTCCCCACCTGTTTCACCGGAACCTTAGGGCGGGGGCTCCGCCAGACATGTTTTCCCACACCGGACAGAACTGGGGGTTTCCTATCTACAACTGGGATTCCATAGAAGCGGAAGATTACCAGTGGTGGAAGGAACGCCTCAGGAGGGCGGATCTATTCTACCATGCCTTCCGGATCGATCATGTGCTGGGCTTCTTCCGAATTTGGGCTCTGCCAGAGAAGGAAACCTCTGGAGTGCTGGGGTTCTACTTCCCTTCCTCTTTCTTCAGTAAGGAAGACTTGATGCGAGAGGGAATGGACCCGGGAAGGATTCGATGGTTATCGGAACCCCATATTCGAGGAGAGGAGGTTCGTTCCTTTACAGGGAAGCTCCCTCCTGAATTAATAGATTCCCTCTTTCAACGAATCGGCAATGAAGATCTGTACCTGTTCAAACCCGAAATCGGGGAAGGGTTCATCGAACGAAACCTTCCTCCTAATGACACGCGGGATAAAATGCTCGGGCTATACAGGAACCGATTTTTGGTGGAAACCCCATACGGCTATGCTCCTGCTTGGTACAGGGATTCGGCTCGGGCATTAGAGGTGCTTCGGATCGAGGAACGGGAAAAACTACAGAGCCTCGTATCCCGATACTACAAGAGTTCAGAACTTCTGTGGGAACAGGTTGGGGAAAAGCTCCTGCGGGTCCTGAAAGAGACCACGGAGATGCTTCCCTGCGCAGAGGATCTGGGAGTGGTACCCGATTGCGTCCCCAAAGTCCTGGGGCGTTTGGGGATTTTAGGATTACGGATTCCCCGTTGGACCCGGCGGTACAAGGAAGCAGGGCAGCCCTTCATACCTCCTAAAGACTACCCTCGGCTTTCGGTTTGCGCTACATCGGTGCATGACACTTCTACCCTTCGGCAGTGGTGGGAAGAGGAACAGGAGCGAGACGCTTTTTGGAGAGCCCTAGGGTATTCAGGATCTGCTCCAGAGTCTTACACCCTTTCAACAGCGGAGAAAGTGCTTCATGGAATTCTGGAAGCTAGTTCCCTTCTTGTAATGTTTCAGTTGCAAGATCTTTTCGCTCTGTCCCGCACCTATCGGGTAAAAGATCCTTCGGAAGAAAGGATCAACATTCCCGGAACCGTATCGGACCGAAATTGGACTTACCGGTTGCCTTTTCTCCTGGAAGAGTTTACTACTGATACAGCATTTAAAGATAAGGTTCGAGAGCTATTGAAGGATCGACGTTCCCGAACCGTACCGTGAGGGGGTATGTTCCATGTTGGTTCTTGGGTTAACAGTGCTGGAATCCTCGCTGGGTCCGGCAAAGAACAGGTGCGCAGAAAAGAACCGATACGGTAACCCAACCAAAGAATTCCATATTTCTAAAGCTTCTCGAGAAAAGTACCAGTGTGACGAGGCTCTTTTTACTTCCCGAGGGAACGTGATCTTCCCTAATTATGCAGCGGTAAGAGTATTTGCCCGAAACATGAATCGCGGACGAGAGGCTGCCCTGTATCCAGAACGGTCAGTTCGAGCGGGTGACCTCAATGCCATGGGATTGATCGATGAGATTCTCCATTACGTGGTAACCCTCTATACCCGGCAATATGGTCGGGAGATCATTCGGAAAGCCGTGGAAACGTTGGAACAACACATAGGAAGGGAAGCCCTTTATCGCACTCTCCTGCAGTTCGTAGAAATTTTTCCCCCTCTTTCCGTGTATAAGGGGGGCCTAACCCCTGAAGCATACCTGGAAGGGAAGGATGAAGGGGTCCCTAACCAGGAAACAGCACTGGAGGAATTGTTACTTCTATGGTTGGCCAATGAGAATCCCGCTTTTTCCCCTTTTCGGGAGCTCTTTGAGGACGAAATCCTTCGAAGGGAAACTTCCTATCTAGAGGTGATCCGAGGACTTGCCCAGTACTTTCAGAGCTGCCCTACCTTTGGCCCAGACAACCAACCCTTGGTAGAAATGCTACAGTCCCCCGCCAAGGAAAGCCCCTACTCCCTCTCGGGGCAACTGGATTACATCCGCAGGCGGTGGGGTCTTCTTTTGGGAAGCTACCTGGAACGACTCCTCCGGGGAATGGACTTCATTCGGGAGGAAACGAAACTCCGGCTAGGCGGAGGGCCGGGACCGGTAGAAGTATACCGGTATACAGGGTCAGGGTATGAGGATGAGGAGTTCGAACGATTCAGCCAGGATCGAGATTGGATGCCCAGCCTGGTGTTGATCGCTAAAAGTACCCTGGTATGGTTGGATCAGCTATCGAAAAAGTATGGAAGGGATATTCGTACCCTCGATGCCATCCCGGATGAGGAGTTGGACTGGTTGGCCCAGCGGGGAATCAATGGTTTATGGCTCATTGGGATCTGGGAACGGAGCCGGGCATCGAAACGGATCAAGGAACTCTGCGGGAATCCCGATGCCGAAGCTTCGGCCTACTCTTTATACGAGTATGAGGTAGCATGGAGTTTGGGAGGATGGGCTGCCCTGGAAAACCTGAAACAACGAGCCTGGAAACGGGGTATTCGGCTAGCGAGCGACATGGTACCCAACCACACAGGGATCGATAGCCGGTGGGTAATCGAACATCCCGAATGGTTCATCCAAACAGACAAACCGCCGTTCCCTAACTATACGTTCAACGGAGAAAATCTATCCCATCATCCCGATGTAGGGATCTTTCTTGAAGATCATTACTACGATCGAACGGATGCCGCGGTGGTGTTTAAGCGGGTCCATTGGCCGAGTGGGGATAGCCGGTACATTTATCATGGGAACGACGGCACACACATGCCTTGGAACGATACGGCCCAGTTAAACTTTCTCCTTCCCGATCTCCGGGAAGCGGTGATCCAGACGATCCTTCACGTGGCTCGCACATTCCCCATCATCCGCTTTGATGCGGCCATGACCCTAACCAAACGGCATTACCAGCGGTTATGGTTTCCCGAACCAGGGACAGGAGGTGATATCCCTTCACGATCAGAGTTTGGAATGACGAAGGAAGAGTTCAATCGGTATTTCCCCGTGGAGTTCTGGCGGGAGGTGGTAGATCGGGCGGCAAGGGAATGCCCCGATACCCTTCTCTTGGCAGAAGCTTTCTGGATGATGGAAGGCTACTTCGTGCGAACCCTTGGAATGCACCGGGTGTACAACAGTGCCTTCATGAACATGTTGAAGAATGAGGAAAATGCCAAATACCGATGGACCATCAAGAATACCCAGGAGTTCGATCGGAACATACTGAAACGGTTCGTGAACTTCATGAACAATCCCGACGAGGAAACTGCCATTGCCCAGTTCGGAGATGGAGACAAGTACTTTGGGGTATGCACCCTTATGGTTACCCTTCCGGGGCTTCCCATGTTCGGCCATGGACAGATCGAAGGGTTCCGGGAAAAGTACGGGATGGAGTTCAAACGGGCATACTGGGATGAGAAGCCCAATCAGGCTTTGATCGAACGGCACGAACGAGAAATTTTCCCCCTCCTGCATAAGAGGTACCTGTTTGCCGATGTAGACCATTTTCTCCTGTATGACCTATTTCAGGAAGATGGGAAAGTGAACGAGAATGTGTTTGCCTTTTCCAACCGGAAGAATCGAGAAGCTGCTCTGGTACTGTATAACAACGCCCTGCCAGGAGCCGCGGGATGGATCAATCGATCTTGCGCGTATGCGGAGAAGGATGAGAACGGGGGGAAGGTACTGGTGCAGAAGACTTTGGCGGAAGGATTGGGCATCCATGGAGATCCGGGGTGGTACTGTATCTTTCGGGAGCAACGAAGCAACCTCTGGTTTATTCGGGAAGGTAAAGAACTAGCAGAAAAGGGTCTTTTTGTGTCCCTGCGGGGGTACGAGTCCCAAGTGTTCTTCGATTTTTATGAAGTGTACGATGGAGAGGCGGGCAAGTTCGCTAGGCTAGCGGCAAGTTTGAACGGCCGAGGTACCCATTGCATAGAGGATAGCTTGAGAGAACTTGTGTACGCTCCTTTATACGGAAGTCTCCATGCTCTCCTTGGAGAGGGGTTCCCCATTTTTCTGAAAGAATGCGAAGGAAAGGCGCTCTCTCAGGAACCGTCGGGATGGGCCCGGCTGGCATCCCTCTACAGAAATTTCTTGAAAGAAGCATTCTTACTTATAGAAGGCCAAAAGGTCTCGAATTCATCAGCGGTGTTTGATGCATCGGTAGAGGAAGGGATTCAGTTCCTCCAGCACCTTTGCCGTTGGATTTCCTCCCAAGAGATTTTCGATCAAGATCAGGGTGGGGTCATCCAGAGTCCAGCCCAAAAGGGAGTCCTTTTCATTTGGGGAGTGGTAAGAAGGTTGGGATTTATTCAGGAATCCTTATCCAATGGAGCTACCGACCTATCCCGGAACCTGTTGGAGGAATGGAGCCTGGAGAGGGAGTTGGAGAAGTTTCTCCGTGAACAGGGGCTGTTTTCCGATCAGATCCGCCGGTACATCCTTCTGATAAAAATATTCCTCACCCATGAAGGGTGGTGGAAAACCGAGAAATCGGAAAAGAACGTTGCCGTGCGGGCTGCTCGAATTCTCCAAGATCTTCTCTCTGATCAAGATGTAGCGGGATTCTGCGGGGTGAATACCTTCGAAGGGATTACGTATTTCCACCTGGAAAGTTTTCTCGAGTTCTGCCAATGGATGGATGGGATGCAATGTCTATTCCAGGAGCTTGATCCTCGATGGGCAGAAATATGGAAGGAAGCGGTGGAAGAGTCCGAATATCGGGTAGATCTATTACTGGATCTGATTGCCAAGTCATCCCGGATACGTTAGGATAGCGGCATAGATGGAAAAGGTGATACTCATTGCAGGTATCTCGGGAGAACTACTAACCGAGATTCTCCAGGAGGCGTTGTCTAGGCGTTTCCAGACCATTGTAGCAATGGATCCTGAAGTGGCACATCCTCCCATTGGGGAAGATTGGGAAAAGCACCTCCGGTATTTGGAATGGAATAAACGATCTTCCTTATCGGCAAAGAGTTTAGTGTTAGAGACCCTATCCTTTGCGGACTCTTTGGATGAGGTGTTCCTCGTGTTCGAACCTCCCAAGGATGGACGGCCCCTCCATGAATTGCCGATTGCAGAAATCGAGAAGACTTTCGATGACTGGATGAAAGGGTTTCTCTTCTTAAGCAAGGAGTTGATTTTTCACTTCCAGCGAAGAAAAAAGGGGACCCTTACCCTTGTGCAGTATGAACCCATTCTAGTCATTTCCCCTCTTTCTTTAGGGGCAAGTTCCTTTTTCCGGTCCTTGGGAAACGCCCTGTTTACCCAGTATCAGAATGAACCTTTTATTGTTCGAGGATTCCAATCCAGTACAGTAGATGCGAAGGATTTTGCCCGTTTTCTCCTTGCTCCACGGGAAAAGCCTGAAAAGTCGTACGGAAAGTGGACTAAGTATTCAGGTAAAAGCAGTTTTTGGTCCTTTGGGAGATCCGGATCATGAAGATTTGGTTCAAATTGCTTCTTGGTACCCTCTTGGGAAGTCTGTTAGGATTCGTCCTTTCGCCCAGTGGAAGCGGTGCTACCCTAATGCACTATCTGGGGAAAGTATCCCTTCACTTCGGGCGGTACCTTGTGATGCCTATCATGTTCTTTTCTCTCCTAGTGGCGGTGTATGAGCTCCGTCTCCAAAGAAAGGTACTTCAAACGTTTCGGCTTGCCTTTCTCTATGGGATTTCGGTAACCGCAGGAATGGTGGTTCTGGGAGTCATTCTGGTACTCATCCTTTCTCCAGAACGAATTCCCATCATCGCTACACCCCAGATCCCTCTACAGATCCCACCTTTCAGGGATCTCATCCTTCGCCTTTTGCCCACTAATGCTTTTCTTGTGTTCGTGGAACAGGGTGATTATCTCTTTCCTATTCTATTTCTTGCGTTTGTGATTGGGCTGAACCTAACCTACGATCGGCAGATTGCCCGTTCCGTGATCGAACTCTCCGATTCCCTCAATCGAGTATTCTGGCACATTAATGTATTCGTTACGGAGTTCCTCTATGTGCCCGTGCTGTTCCTATCTTGTTCTTTAGTCCTTGGGTTTCGTACCGGTAACGATCTGGGGGTCTTTCTGCCTGTTGTGGTAGCTTTGGTGATCCTTACGTTGGTAGTGGCATTCATCGCTTTACCACTGGCCTTTTACTTTCTGCATCAGAAGCGAAAGCCCACCCGTTGGATGTATGCCCAGTTGGGACCGGGCTTGGCCGCTCTGGTTTCTGGGGATATCCTATTTAGCTACGGACAATTAGTGCGCCATGGGAACGAAGCTCTTGGTATTCCGAGGAGAATCGGAGCGATTACTTCCCCATTCCTCCTGGTATTCTCCCGGAGTGGTTCTGCCTTCGTTACGGTAGTCACGTTCCTAGTGTTGTTCCGCTCGTATTCCAGTTTGGAGTTAGGGCTGTTCCAAACCCTCTGGGTGATCCTTCTATCGGTTTTCGTGTCTTTTACCCTTTGGGCAGCCCCTGGAACGGGGGCCTTTGTAGGGATCGCTTTTCTATGCAGACTTTTCGGTAGGGGAATGGAGGAGGGATACCTAATCCTCACCCCTGTGGTACCGATCCTTGTGAGTTTGGGAGCTTTTCTCGATGTCCTTTGTGCTTCGTTCGTTTCTCAGTGGGTGGCGGAACGAATGGAGTGCCTCCATCCAGAGGAAGAGAGGCATTCAATCTAACCTTTGATTCGAATCCCGATTCCGGCACCGAAGAATAGCTGATCGTAAAAGGGCGCTCCTTCTCCGTCCCAAAGGTGGAATATGGGTAATAGGGTTCGAACACGAACGGAAAGGCCCAGTGCTCGGGTGATGGACCAGTCAAGGGTTCCCCGTAGCTCTAGGTAAAAGAATCGAGCGTTGGAAAGAAAATAATCCCCTACCTCCTGGGTGGGAGCATCCCCGTGAGGAACTAGGGGGATCTTGAAGGATAAAGCGGGTCCAAACCCTCCATTGAGGACCAGGGTTTCTCCCTTCAATGGGTACCGGTAATACAAGAGAGGATCTATTAGAATCCCTATCACTCCAACGGCGTCTTTGTATTCAATTTCGGCAGGGTACGCCTTCCCATCCCGGTAAAAGTATTCCATTCCATACAGTCCCAGTTCCGGTTGAAAGGAGAAAGAGTCGGATAGCCAGAACCTGACCCCTCCGCCGAATACTCCTAAGAGGGGAGAAGGGGCGCTGTCTGTATCGGAATTACCCAGCCAGAGGACATCATAGAAGAACTCAAAGGATTCTTTCCTGAATTCCCAGGCTGGATAGGCGTGATCAGGAAAAATAACCAGTAACCCTGTAATTACCCACAGTACGAGCGTGGCTCTCTTGGTATAGCCTGACATCGTACTGTACAATATACCACGAAAACTCAGTAACTTTTAGCGAAAATGGCCAGGTTTTTGGCAGGAGCCCCGCATACCACACATGCCCCCTTCGCTCGTTCTTCGTTACCGAAAGGTAGGACGCGGATGGTGGCTTTGGTGTCTTCCTTTATGTGGGCTTCACAGTTGGCAGAACCACACCAGGGACTTTCGGCAAACCCGCCATCCTCTTCGAAGAAGGTTTTGAACTCGGTGTAGTCTTCGATCTGCCGGGTGTGGGAGGTCCGGAATGCCAGAGCCCTCTGGTAAAGATCTTTCTGAATGGCAACCAGGAGCTCCCGAATCCGTTGTTTTACCTCGTTCAAAGGGACGAAAGACTTTTCTCCTGTATCCCTACGAACCAGCACCACCTGATTCTTCTCTTTGTCCTTGGGTCCCACTTCCACCCGGACCGGTACCCCTAGAAGTTCCCACTCGGCAAACTTGTATCCGGGTGAACTGGAATCGTCCGGATCGTATTCTACGGTGAACTCTTCTTTTAATATTTGCACCAATCGGGAGGAGTAATCGAGAATTTCACCCTTGTTGGCAGTTTTATAGATAGGAATCACTACAACTTGGGTAGGCGCGATTTTGGGAGGTAACACCAACCCCTTATCGTCCGAGTGAGCCATGATGAGGGCTCCAATCAATCGGGTGGAAACCCCCCAGGAAGTGGCGTACACGTAGGAGAGATTCCCATTCTTGTCCTGGAACGTAACATCGAACGCTTTGGCAAAGTTCTGTCCGAGGTTGTGAGACGTCCCTGCTTGGAGAGCTTTACGATCCTGCATCATCGCCTCGATGGCATAGGTAGCCACGGCACCGGCGAACTTTTCGGATTCCGATTTACGTCCCGTGAGCACCGGAAGGGCCAGGTACTCTTCCGCAAAAGTACGGTACACCTCTAGCATGCGGAGGGTTTCTTCCTGCGCTTCCTCCGCCGTGGCGTGGGCCGTGTGACCTTCCTGCCACAGGAACTCGGTAGTCCGGAGGAATAGGCGGGTTCGTTTTTCCCAGCGGAGAACGTTGGCCCACTGGTTGATGAGGAGGGGCAGATCCCGGTAGGACTGGATCCATTTCTTGTACATGCTCCAGATGATGGTTTCCGAGGTGGGACGGATCACGAGGGGTTCTTCTAAAGGTTCCCCTCCGCCATAGGTAACTACCGCTAGTTCCGGCGCGAACCCTTCTACGTGTTCCGCTTCCTTTTTCAGGAAACTTTCGGGAATGAGGAGAGGAAAGTACGCGTTCTGATGCCCTGTTGCTTTGAACATCCCATCTAGTACGGACTGGATCCGTTCCCATAACGCGTACCCTCTGGGCCGGATCACCATGCATCCCTTCACTGGACTATAGTCGGCCAGCTTCGCTTGGATCACAATGTCGATATACCAATCCGAATAGTTCACGTTCCGTGGTGTGATACGATCTGCCATGCGCCCTCGATGGAAATTGGATGAATGTTTTATTAGTTAGAAAGATTCTAAAGAAAGAGGCAAGCTTGGTCAAGGAAGAGTTGATCAATGCGATTACATCAGTGCACGTATTCTTTTTATGCTTTCTGTCCTTCCAAGCAGTAAGAGCCGATCGTCACCTGTGATGATATAATCAGCTGTGGGAATTTCCAAAGAATTGTTGGTAGCTTTCTTGATAGCAACTACGTTTACATTGTATCGTACTCGTAGATTGAGTTCACTGAGGCTCTTACCTAAGAAATCCTTGGGAGGAGTTGCTTGGATTAAATCGTATTCATCCGAAAGAGGAATAAAGTCCATAACGTTGGGATGAGATAAACTTCGGGCAAGCCTTATTGCCATGTCTCGTTCTGGATGGATAATTTCCGTAGCCCCGACCTTCCTAAGGATTTTTTCGTGATCTTCATCCACTGCTTTGACGATGATTTTTTTTATTCCTAGTTCTTGTAAGAAAAAGCAAATAAGGATACTAGTACTTATTTTGGATCCAGTGGAAACTATTACCCCATCCATATCTATTAAGCCAAGAGATTTCAAAACTTCTTTGTTAGTGGCGTTTTGTACAACTGCTTCTGTTGCGAAGGGACTTATTTCCTGGATTCGATCCTTATCCATATCGACAGCAACTACTTCATTTCCTTCTTCATACAATGCACGTGTTACATGAAAACCAAAGTTGCTTAAACCAATAACTGCGTATCGCTTCATACACTCGATCCTTATTAACCAACCATGAGTTTCTCTTCTGAATAAACAAGGCCATTCTTGGTATTGTTACCAAGAACACTATATGCGAAGGTTAAAATTCCAACTCTTCCGATAATCATCATGAGTATGATCCAACTTTTTGACCAGGGACTCAGCGAAGAAGTAATTCCCATGGACAATCCGACAGTTCCAAAAGCAGAAACAGTTTCGAATAGTATCTGTAGAAAACGGCGACCATTTTGAACATCAAGGGTAGGATTAGAATCAAGGAGAACCATAAATAGAACGAGTACAATAAAAAAGATCGCTAACAATACGATGGATGTACTTCTATCGATACATTCTTGTGGAACACTCTTTTTAAATAGATTCACCCTTTTATTGCTACGAATGCGGTTGATTCCAAGGCAAACAATTATGGCCGCTGTCGTTGTCTTGATTCCTCCCCCACAGGAACCAGGAGAAGCTCCGATGAACATTAAGAGAATCAAGAGAAAAAGAGTACTATCTCGAAGAGATCCGATGTCTACAGTGTTGAATCCGGCTGTTCTTGCAGTAATTGATTGGAAAAGAGGGATTAGAAGCTGTTTCAACTGGAAGTTCTGATTATTTAGTAGAAGATCTTTTTCAGAGATGGCAAACAGAAGCGTTCCGATACCGATGAGGATGGAGGTTGTAATTAGTACTGTGATAGTATTGATACTGAGTCTATATTTAATTTCCGATCTTTTATTTTTAATGAATAGTTTTAAATCGTACAGTACAGGAAACCCTATTCCTCCAACAATGATCAAAGCGCAAACAGTAACATTTAGGATGATATTCCCCTGATACCGAACGAAACTATCAGGGAAAAAGGAAAACCCGGCATTACAAAATGCAGAAACAGCATGGAATATCCCGTAGAATATTGCCTTTCTAATAGGGAATTCTTGGATCCAGAACAATATAAGGATGCCCGCCCCCACTAGTTCCACCATGGCTGTAAAAAAGAGAACGCTCTTAACTAAATCGAAGATATGTTCTGTGGGTCCGTTGGCAAATAGGTTTTGCATGATAGAACGTTGTTTATATGTGATGTTTCTTCCCATCCAGCGGAAAAGACCAACTGAGATGGTCATGACTCCAAGACCCCCGACTTGGATCAGACATAAGATTACAATTTTCCCAAAGGTGGTAAAAAAAGAACCAGTATCTACTACTGTAAGCCCCGTGACACAGACCGCAGAGGTAGCTGTAAATAAAGCATCTATAAAAGATATAGAACCTGTTTCTGTAGCCCATGTTGTATGTAGTAATGCCGTTCCAATAATAATTATTATGATAAAACTTAACAAAATTGTTAAAGATGGACTAAGTTTATAGTGCAATTTTGATAATAGAATATAAGATGTATTATGATTTTGGATTTTTGTAATAATTACACTCAACATATTTAATGTTCTCACAATACCTTTTTAATCGGTTAGATCCAATCGCTAGAATTCTGTAATATGCAGAGCAAACAGGCATTTCATTGGATGCGTTTATTTGTTTATAATGTAGATAGGGGCACAATTCTTTTAATCGATGTTTTATTCTATCGCTTTCGGAGGTTTGTAAACATGTTGCAAACCTATCTACTTGTAAAGTACATTCTTCTTCAAACTTCACATACTCAATCCCGATATTCGATAGTGTTTCAATAAGGGGACGGTTTTTCTCATCAAGAATTACGATTATGGGTATTCTTTTTGTATATCGATTCGATTTCAGAGCATTGCACAGTTCAAGAAGTTCAGTTCGTATTTTCAGACAATTTTTATGGAAGTATATAAAAATACGTTCAGGTACATTTTCGACTGCATGATTCAGACATTGGATACTGGAAGTGGCGAAGGAACAATCAGAGTTGTCTTTACGATCTTCTGATAGAGGCATGTTTCTTTGATCATAAATCAACACATGCGGCATACCTATTTCTTCTGCGATAAAGGTAGAGTGAAGTGGAAAGTACTCCCTTTCCCTGGTTTTGATTCTACCCATATATTCCCTCCGAGAGCGCGTAAAATCTCTTTACAGATAGCAAGCCCCAAACCAGATCCTCTAGGTGTTTTCGAGTCGAATTGGAAATATTTATGAAAGATTCTTTGTTGATATTCATCTGGGATGCCTGGACCTGTATCATGTACGGACACAAGCAAGTATGAATCTTCAGTTTTGACAGTAATCTTTATAATGCCACCTGTATCAATATATCGTAATGCATTAGACACTAGATTTGAGAGTACCCATACTGTTTTATTTGTATCGATTTTGACCAAAGGAAGTTGTTCTGGTATTTCGAATAGGAGTTCTGCCTTTTTTATTTTCACTTGTTCTTTAAACGTCAATTGAACAAAATCGAATAAAACTTTGGGATCCACTTCTTCAAATTGGAGTTTGATTTTTCCGCTTTCAACTCTTGAATAATCGAGAAGGTCCGTGATCAGCTCTTTCATTCGTTGGATTTCATTATAAGCAGTTAGAAGAAGCTCCTGTTCTTTTTGAGGGAGGAATTGCAGAGCGTTTTCCTTCAACATTCCGATACTCATCCCTATACTAGTGAGGGGGGTTTTTAACTCATGTGTTGCAGCGGTAATAAACTCGTTTTTTAATCGCTCTAGTTCTTTGAAATTTGTGATGTCTTTCAGCATTAGAACAATTCCTGTCAGAGTCCCCTCTTTGTCTCGAATTGAAGTGATTGAGAATAAAAAGAACTTTTCGATTCCTTCGCTCCGAATAGTGATGACTCTTTCATCATCCATAAATTCTAATTGTCTACCATCTTGGATCATTACTTCTAGAGCTTTGCATACCCTTGTAGATGGGAATATATCGGAACAGTGGAGAGAACTATAATCTACAAAATCAAGATTTAGTGCTTTTCTAGCAGCAGGATTGATTCCCGTAACATTGAGTTTAACATCAAATACGATAATGGGATCTGCAATACTTGATAGAATAGCAGAGATTTTGTTCCTCTCGAGAATAATCTGATCGATTTTCATTTCGTGATATCGACCAAGCTCTGCAGCAAGTTGATTGAACTCTTTTGCAAGAACTCCAAGCTCATCCTTAGTTTCTACCGGTATCTTGATTGTGTAGTCCCCAGAGGATAGTTTTCTAGCCGCCTGAATAAATTGACTCAATGGATGAGTTATTTTGCCTGCAAGGAAGAGGCTGAATAAGAGCCCAATAACCAATGCAGTGGACGAAACGATAGCTGTGGACCATATAGCGATTTCAGTCATCGAAGAAGCTCTTTTACTTGCTTCGTACATTGCTTGTTCGTTCAGCTGGAGCAGGGAAAGGCAATGTTTTTTTGTTACTTCAATTAATGGTTTGAAAGATTCCTGGAAAATGGCTCCTTTTCCATTTTGAGATTGAGGAATTGAAAGCTTGATGAAAGAATAGAATTGTTCACGAAAAGCGGTATAACTATGCTCGATTTCTTCAATTATTTGTTTCTCCCCCTCAATAGTTACGTTGTCTTTTGCCCTTCCAAACCATTCGAAAAAGATCTTTTCGGCAGTACGAAATTGAGTTTCTCCTCTAGGATTACCCATAATTAGAATTATGATTCCTTCGCTTTGTTCATCTAGAGCTTCAATCATATGTTGAGCGGATTTAATGCTCCTGTAGTTTTCCCTTAGGATAGATTCTGTAGCTTTCCCTAAGGATATGAAATTTATAAGGGACCATAGGACGACTAGCAGCATAAGTAAAAATGCTACACTATAGCCGGTTAGAATCTTTAATCGTAAACTGTAAAAATTCTTCATACACTTCTCATAATTAAAAATGCAATATCTATGCCAAATAAATTTTTGAGAGAAAACCCATATTGTAATATAATTATTAGAGAAATTAGATAATCAGTGGATTGGAAAATGCAAGCCAATATTCTGATTGGTGTTGCAAGATGCAAACGAGGAATTCCCAAGTCAGATACCGTACATTTTGCGTTTTCTCCATAGGGTAGTCTGGTCGATTCCTAATACATCGGCTGCTTCTTTCAAGGATGGAATTTTCTTTAAGACATAACGGATATGAGTTTCCTCGATTACTGAGAGTGGTATTGGATCTCCAATTTTCGGTAACGTAGTTGTTGTGCTCTGATTAGGAAAAAGATCGGATAAAATGATCGTATTTGATCTTCCAAGGATAACGGCACGTTCAACCATGTTGCGTAATTCGCGTATATTTCCTGGCCATGAATACTGTAAAAGAGCAGCTTCTGCATCCGGTTCTATGGATTTAAAATTCTTATGATTAACATGGTTGAAATATACAAGAAACTGATAGGCGATAGGCAGGATGTCTTCTGACCTTTCCCGTAAAGGTGGAATTGTAATGGAGATCACATTTAAGCGGTAGTAAAGGTCCTCCCGAAAACGCTTTTCTGAAACAAGTTTTTCTAAATCCATGTTCGTTGCTGCCAAGATGCGCACGTCTGCATATCGTGTTTTCCCTTCACCCAATCGTTCGTATTGCTTTTCTTGTATAAACCGTAAAAGTTTCGTCTGCATCGATAAAGGGAGATCTCCAATTTCGTCTAGGAAAAGCGTCCCTCCTTCACAGGATGTAATTCTACCAGGATAGTCCTTCTGCGCACCTGTAAAGGCTCCTTTCACATGTCCGAATAGTTCACTTTCTAAAAGTTCTGAAGGTATAGAGGGACAGGAAACGGTAATAAAAGGTCTTGATGCGCGGGAGCTCCATCTATGAATAGCTGCTGCCAATGCTGATTTCCCTGTTCCGCTTTCTCCCTGGAGTAGAATGATAGCTTCTGATTCGGCAGCTTTCTTTGCTATCTCTATGATTCGTTGCATTGAAGGATTTTTGCTCTGGAAATACGCTTCAGGCTTGAATGGTTGCACTTTCTCATTCAGGAACGCAACTTCGTTTTCTAGCCGAATCATCCCACCCAAGCGATGGGTCAGAAACAGTATTTCTTCAGGAGAAAAGGGCTTTTGCAAGTAATCAAAAGCACCATTTTTCATTGCTTCTACTGCAGATTGAATCGATGCATGTCCGGTTATTACAATGATTTTAATCCATGGGGAATCTGATAGTATGCGGGGTATTAGATCTATCCCATTTTCTTCTCTAAGTTTTAAGTCAATAAAAGCAACATGAAAGTAGTGTGCTCTAGCCTCATCCAATGCATCAACCCCATTCCCTACTGCTATAACGTCATGACCAGAGGAGGATAGACAGTAAGAAAGAGTTTTTCGAATATTCAAATCGTCATCTACAACTAGAATGCTGAGTGGCATGGGTTGGTTAATGAGATCCTTTTGCATAAGCAATGTAAATTATGCCTGCATTCTTAAATTTTCAAGAGTCAAATGAGCTGAACTGGGTATGTTAACTAAATAGTACAATAGGGCGTGTTCTATTAGGTTCTGGGAATCTACTCCACCACTATAGTATCTCAAAACAGTTTTGCTGTTTCCACCATGTACCGGATCGAAGGCCCCTGCTTGCCGTAGTGGATGGTTTCTATGACGAAGACCACATGCTGTTCGTCGGGAGAGACTAGAATCTGCCGGATACGGTAGTCTTGAATCCCGGCCCGGTAGTGATCCTTCAAACCAATGGTATGGGTTTTAGTCTTTCCATCTTTTAAGGTAAGGGACACATCCAGATAGAAGGCGGACTGCACCTTTTCACCTTTTCCTTTGATATCCTTCACCATTTTGACTTTGTACGTGGAGGAAGAAACGAAATCCCGGAACTCGAGATTATCCTTGGGGGGGTCGCCATTCATGAGGATATAGATCAAACGTCCCTGTTTCATGTGATTTATGCCGAATTTTTTCGTGAGAGGGCCGTTTTCTTCCAAAAGGGTATAGAAAGCACCGGCTGTGTCCTGTCCGGGAGCAAGCTGTCCTGGGTACTCTTTTTTGGACACACCACCGGGAGCGAACCGATTTTCCTTCACCTGCACAGTGTAGATTTCAGCAAAAAAGCGTTTCGCATCCGAGTCCCACCCATGGAAACCAAACATGAAGTATTCTGATTTGGAAGAGAATCCCAAATTGACAAAGGTAGCCACATCCCCTGCAAACACGTTTGCAAAGCTCATTGTGCAAAGAAGGATCCCTACTAGTGCCAAACGAAGGATTGGTCGAGTGTTCATCGATATTCTTCTCCTCTATCTATGAATATCGATAGGAAAACGTGTTTCTCAAGAGTTTTTTCTTGCAACTTCCCTGTTTTCACGATACTAGTAAGGATATGAGGTTGGCAGTTCGGAGAGTCTTCCTTACCGTTGGGGCGGTAGTGAGTTTGTTGTTCTTTTTCTCTTATCTTTTGAGTCTGGTTCTCAGTGTGTGGATGATAAAGGACTCTCAATGGAAGGAAAACGTCTACCTTTGGCCGATCCTCATTGCGGGATTGACCTCGGCGTTCTCTGTGTTTGGAGGGTTTGGGTTTCGCAGGTTGTTCCGAAGGATGTCCTCTTTGGAAATCTACTTCTTTCTCGTGTTTTTAATTTCCCTTTCTTTCGATGGACTTCGAATCCTGAACTGGGTATTCCAGTTGAAACAGATCACACCGTACTTTGGAGGTTTATTGACCCGAATTGTATACTTTGGGTATTTCATGGGATTGTTTTGTATGTTTGCCAGTAGCATCTATTCGGGAGAAGTGACATACCAGAAAGTCGGTACCCTATTGAGCGTGTTGGGGACGCTTTCGTTAGCCCTTTCCTACTCAATGCCCGTAGACATTACCTCCCTGCAACCGATCCTTCTATACCGTGTGGGAGGAGAGGAGTACCTTCTTCTAGTGCGGGGGGGATTGATGGTATTGACTGTCTTGGGTTTTGCCCGTTCAGCCTTCTTGTCCCGCTCAAGGGAAGCGTGGGCCATCTGTGGAGCAACAGCCATCTTACTGGTGGGACGTGAGATTGTGTTTTTCCGATCGGACACCCCTTTAGGGCTATTGGGGATTTTCCTACTGGGAATAGGTTCGTTCTACTTCAGCCGGAAGAGCTACCTGAAACATCTATGGATCTAGATAAAGAACAGGCTTGCCGCAAATCCACTTCCCATGGGTAGGATAATATTGTCGAGATCTTTTACGGGAACCGCTTCTAACACCGTGGCTACCCCTGCAATGACGAGGGAGGGGAGGGCAGAGCCAACCATTCGGAAAGTTATGTAGAATACCAGGATGAAGCACGCGAGACTTCCTTCCAGAGTTTTCCCTTGAAGGTATGGGAAGGGATTTCTCCCGAACAACTTTCCAGCAATGCTAGATATACTATCCCCGAACGCGAGGGAATAGATAGCGATGATGGATGCGGGGGCCGGGTAGAGAAGGAGGGATACCATCGCACCGATACCTAGGGTAATGGGACCAAGGATCATCCCTTCCCTGTCTGTTTGTCGGGCAGCCGCATTGGTAATACGGGTAACGAGGGGGATGATTCTGCCATGTTTCCTCTGATACTCGGCAAAACTATAGAAAAGTACCCCACCCGCTAGGATCGCCAGCGTGATGGCCGCTCCTAGGAGAGAAGCCAGAAGAGGAACCAGAGCAATTAGCATATGAATAGACTTTCTAATGAGTTCGGTTTTTAATTCTTCCGCAAAATCTTTTTCTTTAAGGTAAAGTGCACCGACAGTGCTGAACAGTTCCATCTTTTTGATCCTTTGATGCGTAATTCCGAGATCATTAATATATTGCAATATTTATGCCAATCAATCGAATATCAGAATTATTTGTATTTTGCTGTAATACAACTAGTTAGAAATTAGAGTTTTGTTATTTTTTTATCTTTCAATAAAAATGTATATAAAAGTATACAGTTCCATTCAAAATTTGCTATAGTGCTTCCTTACTCGTCCCCTAAACAGGTTCCAATATTGCGGGCGGTGCGGATCAATGGATGATCAAGGGGAACCCGTTTTAACTTTCCTGCTACTTCCTCCAAAGGCCGGGTAATGATGCGGGAACCTTCTAGAGCGACCATCTTTCCGAAGTCACCGGCAGCCATAAGATCGGCTGCTGTGGTACCGAAAAGGGTTGCTAGGAGTCGGTCGTACGGGGATGGAGTCCCTCCCCGTTGGAGATATCCTAGTACGGTAAGGCGGGTTTCCATGCCCGAGGCTTGAGCGATTTCCTCTGCTACCTCATGACCTTTGGAGAAGTAAGGGTTTTTGTTTTTCTTAGGTTTTGGGTCCTGAGATTCCTCCTGGGAAACCGCACCCTCGGCTACTACTACGATAGAGAATTGTTTCCCGCTACGAGCTCGTTTTAAAAGATGACGGCAGATGGCATCGATGGAGTATGGAATTTCGGGAATGAGAATCACGTCTCCTCCCCCTGCAATACCCGCATAGAGGGCCAACCATCCCGCCTTGTGTCCCATCAGCTCGATTACCATCACCCGGTTGTGGGA
>OGCI01000976.1_pt1 | contig 27373 bp, 18 predicted proteins | sample 1570021 | NCBI WGS metagenome assembly OGCI01 (sample SAMN06264664, study PRJEB24512) | hot springs metagenome | isolation source: Hot spring water | place: South Africa: Tshipise | collected 2015-06-21 | reverse complement strand
TTTCTGAGCCTGCCTTTGATGGTACGCCCGAATACGGTGCTGTCCCTCGGCGCGGTGGATACCCGCCCCGACTACGACTACGCGCACGGCGTGGAGTTTCACGTGTTTGAGATGGCAGACGGGGCAGAGGTTCGAACCGTCGTGCCCGACATCACGGGACGCACCGCACTCACTCTGCATACCCGTCGCACAGGCGAGCGGCTCACTTTCCACGCCGTGGGTGACACGCACCGCTGGAGCATCGTATTGCGGAACACCGCAGCAGTGCGCCAGGTAGTCGGTGCCGAGGTGCAGTCACTCGGAAGCGACATCCGCCTTGCACCACCGGAAGGCGCCGGCGAGATAGAGGTCGTTCTGGGCTGATTCGGCACGCGGGCGGCGGGTTCAGGGCAGGCTGTGCTCCTTGAAGAACCGCACGATGTGCGCTGTGGCGTCAGGCGTCCAGTCATGCCCGCCGTCGTGCGCACAGAACACCACATGGTTCTGTCCCTTCACCGGCAGGTAGGTCACGCATCCCTTTGCCCATTCCTTCTCCTCATTGCCACAGCCGTTCAGCCGGCGCAGCATGTCGCGGGTGCGCTCTGCCGACGCAAAAGAAACCATCGTATCCGCCCTGCCGTTGATCATCAGCACGGGACGCGGAGTGCGCGCTCGCAGGAGGAGCACCCCACCAGCCCCTGCCACCGTCGCAAACGCAGCGAACGGTTGTGGTCTCTCCGCCAGCAACAGGAAGCAGAAAAGGGCGCCGTTGGACATCCCGCACGCATACACTTTCTTCTCATCCACACGGTAGCGCGCTTTCAGCTCTGTCAGAAGAGCATCCACGAACTTCAGGTCGCGGTCTTGAGACTCGCCCGGGCGACGCTGCCACCCGAACCCACTTCGCATCAGGCGAGGACTGGTATTGACCAACCCCTGTGGGTAGACGACCGTCGCCTCCTTCCACGCGGAGTGGATGGCATACCCGCGGGCGGCAGCGCGGGCGTTACCGCCAAAACCGTGGAACATCAACACCACAGGCGACGCTCGGCGCGAGGCGTCTGCGCCGGGATAGACCAGCGCCGTGCGTTCATTCTCGGCGACGCGCAGTTTGAACGTCTCTTCCTGCTGAAACACAGACAAATCACCCCCACCTTACAGACGGGAAGGCGACGTAAAGGTTCAAAACAGGAAGGCGTGCGAGACGCCGTGCGATGGTGCCGGGTCCTATGCCCCTCGCACCAGCGCCTCACCGGCTCTGAGCAGGTGATCCACCAGCTCGGGAGTGGGTGCTTCGGCATACACGCGCACCACCGGCTCGGTGCCAGACGCCCGCAACAGCAGCCACGCGCCGTTCTCAAAGAGGAACTTGGTGCCGTCCATGCGGTCAATGGCTTTCACGGACAGTCCGGCTATCTCGTGCGCCTGGGTTTGCGCCACACGCTGTCGGGCGGCAGGCATCTCCTCGCGCTCGAGGTGCAGGTCGATGCGGTTGTAATGGTGCTCGCCCACCACGTCGAAAACCTCCTGCACCAGCTCGCTGAGCCTCTTTCCACCCAGCGTCATCGCCTCCAGCAACATCAACCCCATCAGCACGCCATCGCGCTCGGGAATGTGGTGCTGAATGCCGATGCCTCCGCTCTCCTCGCCTCCGATGAGCACGTCACCTTTTAGCATGTTCTCACAGATGTACTTGAAGCCGATTGGTGTCACCGTCAGCGCCAAGCCGAACCGCTCACACAGCGCGTCGATCATGTTCGTGGTGGAGATGGTTTTGACCACACGACCGCGCCACCCGCGCCGTTGCACCAGGTGGTACAGCGTGATGGCGAAGATCCGGTGACTATCCACGAAATTGCCCTTCTCGTCCACCGCGCCCACGCGGTCGGCGTCACCGTCCAGCGCGATACCGATATCCGCTCCCTCACGCACCACCGTCTCCATCAACACACTTAGGTTCGGTGCTATCGGTTCGGGGTTCACACCGCCAAACTGCGTGTCACGGTTTTCTCGGATGGCGAGAACTTGCGTCCGTCCGCCCTCCAGCAGGGTGCGCAGGTAGCCCGCGCCGGAACCGTGCATCGCATCTGTCACTACCTTCCAGCCTGTGTCCAGAATGCGAGGCGAGTCCACGAGGGTCTTCAGGTGTTGCAAATACTCGGCAGTCAGGTTCTCGGTGCGAAGTTCCGCAGGAGGATAGGCACCCATGGATTCGCCAGCCAGAACGCGCTGAAGATGCTCCTCGATCTGCTCGGTAATCTCCGGCAAGGCGGAGCCCCCGTAATTCGCTTTGAACTTGAACCCGTTGAACTGGGGCGGATTGTGACTGGCGGTGATCATTACACCACCCTGCGCCGTTCGATGGTAGACCGCATACGAGAGCGCTGGCGACGATAGCGAAGTGGCGGAAAGTACGGTTGGCAACCCGCACTGCGCCAGCTCCTCCGCCGCTACCCGGGCAAAAACCTCGCTCTTCGCGCGATTGTCGTATCCGACCAGTACGCCGTGTCCCTCCGGTTTGGCAGCGTGAAGGTATTCGGCAACCGCCCGCGCCACCAGGCGCACGTTCCCCTCGCTGAAGTCCTCGTCGATCACTCCGCGCCAGCCGTCCGTTCCAAAGCTAATCTCCACCTGACTCACCCTGAGACCACCTCCTGCACACTGATACTGCATCCTGTTGTGATGCCGGAACCGAACTTCCTGCAGACTCCCCGTAGTATTGTACACTCAAAGGCAAACCGGAATGCCAGCGGCTACCTGTTAGTCATTTTCGGCGCTATCCCTCTGGGTCAGGATGGAATCTGCAGGTGCCGTGCAGAAATCTCTCATGGAGGCAACAACTGGCACCCTGTCCTGGCGAAGGAGGCGCTGACGTCCAGATGAGCACAACACCTTTCGTTATCACCCCCGATGCCCCCGTGATGAAACTGGATGAAATCGGACTGTATGAGGTGGGCTATGCCTATCGCGGTCAGACAGACAGGTCCTTCCCACCCGGCTGGTCGGGATACTTCGAGGAGCGTACGGGTATCGCCTGCCAGCCCGCTGGATTGGTGAATGGCAAACAGGCGTTTCTCCTGCACTGTCCCTGGCGTGGCGGCACCGGCGTCGCGTATCAAACCTTCACCTTCCAGTTGCCGCGGGTGAAGAGCGTGTCTCTGAGAGGGTTCACCGCCATGCGCCCCGACATCGTGGATCGCTCGGACGGCGCCACCTTTCGCATCCTCGTTAACGGCAGGAAGGTGCTGGAAGAGCATCGCACCGACGCGCAATGGAAAGCGTTTCACGTCGACCTCTCCTCTCTGATGGGGCAAAAAGTGACCATCCGCTTCGAGACCGACCCCGGACCCGGCAGCAATCCCAGCTTCGACTTCTCGCTGTGGGCGGAACGCGAGATGGTGCTGGAGGGCTACCAGCCCAAGCCGGTGATCCGTCCCGCTCCCCCACCGCTGAAGCTGGAAAACCTGTACTCCACACAAACGGGTTCCGTCGCGCCGCGCAGTGCGTTTGCCGGTCGCACGAGCGTGCAGGTGAATAACGACCTCGCCGTATTGCGGTATGATGGCGCTGACGGAACACTGGAGTACCGCTGGCGCCGCCCGCAGGGGAACGATTCGAACCCGTTCGGGAGCTGGTCTTTACGTGCGCAGATGAAGGGGGACAGCCCCGTGGAGGTTCCGCTTGCCTCCAACGCCAGAATCGAGTGGGTCGAGGACACGACGCCGGTTGAGACACGCTGGCAACGACAGGGCGACTCGGTGGTTTGCACCCGCCGGTATCGCGTGGGACGTACCGAGGTGACCCTGCGCCTGACGGCACGCATCTTCCACAAGAGCCTGATTCTGGAGCTGGAGGCAGACCGGCAGGGTGCTCGCGCGTTTGACGCAGGCGGCTGGGGACCGGTGCTGAGGCGCAGGCAGGTGGTCACGCCCTATTACGGCGGACAGGTGTTCTACTTGCCAGCAGAGGGTCTCTTCGTGAACGCTATTCTGGACTGGACGCATAGCAACGCCACCTCGCACGACGGGCTGCGGGCAAATTACGGGGCGCTGACCGATGGAAGGCGCAACCCTCTGCGAGAACGGGTGGTTTTCACCGCCGCGTGGCACGCCGCCGAGGCACTGCCTAACATCCCCAACCCGCCTTCGCCCTACCTGAAGCAGGTGGGCGACAAAGTGGTGCTGGATATCTGGGGAGGACGCTTCGAGGGTATTGCCCGCGACTTCGAGAAGCTGACCGAATACGGCATCACCAGCTGTCTTGCGCTCATCCACGTCTGGCAGCGCAGCGGCTACGACAACGCCCTGCCGATGCATATCCCGGCGGATGGCTCGCTGGGCGGTGACGAGGGGATGCGGACGCTGGTGCAGACGGGTGTTCGTCTCGGATATTACGTGGCTCTGCACGAAAACTACGTGGACTACTACCCGAACTACGACCACTACGATGAAAACGACATCGCGCTGGATTCGGAAGGCAACAAGCAGCTGGCGTGGTATAACGCAGGCACCAAAATCCAGTCTTTTGCCGTGAAGCCCAACGCTATACTGCGCCTTGCCGCCACGCAGTCCCCCGAAATCCATCGGCGCTACGGCACCAACGCGAACTTTCTGGATGTGCATTCGGCGGTTCCCCCATGGTTCCATGTGGACATGAGGGCAGGCGAGGAGGGCGCCGGTATGTTCAAGCGCGTGTGGGATGTGCACCGCGCATTGTGGGAGTACGAGCGCAAGGTTCACGGCGGTCCCACCTTCGGCGAGGGCAACAACCACTGGTACTGGAGTGGCTGTCTGGACGGCGTGGAGGCGCAGTTCGGCACCGGGTGGGGCTCGGGACACGGCATGGAAGCGCCGCTCGCGGTGGACTTCGATCTGCTGAAGATACACCCCCTGCAGTTCAATCACGGCATGGGTTACTACGAACGCTGGTGGCGCGATGCAAAGTGGACATCGGTGCCGCCGCTGGTGGTGCTCGACCAGTACCGGATGCAGGAGGTCGCGTATGGTCACGCAGGCTTTCTGGGCAGTGCGGTATGGTACATCGTGCCGTTCGCATGGCTCGAGCATCACCTGTTGACGCCCGTGATGGCACGATACGCCACCGCCAAGCCGGTGGAGATCCAGTACCACGTGGGCGGGAAATGGGTGGACAGCACTTCCGCTGCAAAAGCGGGCGAGTGGCAAAGAGTGCGCGTGAGATACGATAGTGGGCTGACTGTCGTTGCCAACAGTCACCGTGAGCCGCTACGCTCAGGAGCGCTGACCCTGCCACAGTTCGGCTGGATGGCAACAGGTGCGGGAGTAACGGCATACACGGCTCTTCGGCAGGACGTGGTGGTGGACTACGCCGAGACCCCCGACACGCTCTTCGCCAACTCGCGCAACGCCGCCCACTGGAACCTGACCGGCTTGAAGCGCATCCGCCCCGAGGTGGCGGAGTTTGCCCAAACGGGCGCACGCACCTTCCGGGTGGTGTATCGATGGCGGGTAAACGACATACTGGAACGCGACTACGTGTGCTTCGTGCATTTCAGCCAGCCGTCCCCTGAACCGTGGGATGAGGGCATCAAGTTCCAGCAGGACCATCCCCTTCCCAGCCCCACCCGCCAGTGGCGCCGAGGGGAGGCGGTGACGGACGGACCGTACACCGTGACCATCCCACCCGACATCCCGGACGGCGATTATCAGTGGAGTATCGGCTTGTACACGCAGGGAGCGCCACGTGTCACTCTGGAAGGCGAGGTAGACCGCCACGGACGCAACCTGCTGGGCATCCTGCAGATACGCGACGGCGGAAGGACGGTTCGCTTTGTGCCCGAACAGAACACCGGCGATTATCGGCTGGCGTTCTACACCCGTCACGTCAACACGGAGGGCAAAGTGGTGGACTTCGGTGCGGTGCGAACGAACGGCAGTGTGTTCCTGCGCCGCTGGGCACAGGGCTGGGAGCTGATTGCTTACCCGCGCGAGGGCGACTTCGTCATCGAGCTGAACACATCCCGCTTCCCGATGCCTCAGCAGGTGCAGTGCGTGGATGGGGATACACCATCCGTACAGCCGACATCCAGCGGCGGCTGGTGGCGCCTTCGCCTCGCCGGGGCAAGAGCCTACAGGTGGTAGAGCAGGAGGGGAAGTCGCACCATGAACGCGGAGCAGGACAACCTGCTGTGGCAAATCGGTCAACCGGATAGCGACTACCGGGAGCTCGCGCTGGCAGGACGCTACACCGAATTTCTCCAGCGCTTCCCCTACGGCGTACGGTTCCACGTCGGGCAGAGCGATGCGCGCCGCGACTGGAGCTACATTCATCCCGGTCCCGCCGACACCTGGGCAGGGTCGCGAACCCACCCGTTCCTCATTCTCTTCCAGATGGACGAAGTGCCAGCGGGGGTGTGCCGGTTCACGGCAAACCTAGTGAACACCCACTACGGCGCTGCCCCTGTGCTGGAGGTAAGGGTGAATGGACGCTATTCCTGTCGGTTCCGCCTGCCCACGGGTGGCGACGACGCCTCACTCGCCGACCCCCGCGCCGGGCGCGCTCACACGCTGTCGTTTCTCTTCTCGTCAAAGCACCTGCAGAGAGGTGAAAACTCCCTCATTTTGACGGTAGTGGAAGGCAGCTGGCTGCTGTACGACGCGGTGATGTTGGAAGCGGGGCTACAGCTACCCGAAACGCCCAGCGTGCAGAACCTCGCCGGTCAGAGCCCTCCGCTATTCCGCCGAATCGGCGGCAGGTTGCGCCAGGCGGTGCGCGTGCGGCTGAACAACGTGGGGCTGGAAGGCGAGGTGGAAGCAGGCATTGCGAATGTTGCGGACAGCGTGCAGAAAGTGTCCCTCATACCGGGCGACAACACCTTCCATCTCTTCATGCCGCCGCTAAAGCAGACGCAGACACTGCGCGTTTTCGTGCGCACCGGCGACCGCCAGTGGCAAACTGAGTTCGAGGGACAACCCGAACGACGCTGGAAGATATTCGTGGCGCCGTCTACCCACACCGACATCGGCTATACCGACTGGCAGGAGCGCGTGTTTCAGCGCCACAACGAGAATACCCAGATTGCCTGCCAGGTGTGCGAGACACACCCGAACTTCCGGTGGAACCTGGAGGTGGCTTATCAGGCAGCCCTCTTCCGACAGGAGCATCCCACGCGGTTCTGGCGCACGCTGGTTCCACGCATCCGCGAGGGACGCATCGGCTTGCAGGGGCTTTATCTGAACATGCTGACAGGGCTGTGCTCGGGTGAGGAGATGGTACGGGTGGTAACGCGGGCGCAGGTGCTGGCGCGTTCCTGCAACCTCGGCAAAGTGCTCGCTGCCAACCTCACCGATGTGCCAACCGCAGTCGGTACCTTGCCGATGTTCCTGAGACAGGCGGGCGTAAGCTACTTCGCGGAGGCGGTGAATCAGTACCATGCGCCTCTGTTCGCCCATGCAGACCCTCGGTTGGTTCAGGCACCGTTCTGGTGGGAGGGGCTGGATGGTTCGCGGGTGCTGGCTATCCTCACCGATAGCTACGGCTACGTGCGCCGGCTGAACCTGACCGGTTCGCTGGAGGAGGCGGAAGCGCAGGTCATCTCCTATCTGCGCGGTTTCGCCAGCCGCGACTACCCGGGCGATGCCGTCTACGCCTATGGTGGCTTCTTCGACAACGAGCCGCTGGACCCTCGCTACGCCGACACCATCGCACGCTGGAACGAGCAGTGGGCATACCCGCAGATTGTGCTTTCGACAGTAGAGGAGTTCTTCCGGTATGTGGAGGAGAACTACGGTGGGTCGCTGCCGGTCTTTCGGGGCGATTTTGGCGTGTACTGGGAGGATGGCGCGGGTTCAACTGCCCACGAGACCGCCCTGGTGCGCTGGGCGAAGCGGCGTATCGAGACCGCCGAAGGTTGGCTCGCTCTGGTCAAAGCACATCAGCGGGGTCGGCTTTTCCCCAGCGGAGAGGTTCACAGAGCCTGGGAAGAGGTGCTCTTCTTCGACGAACACACATGGGGCGCATGGTGCAGTGTGTCCGACCCCGAGAGCGAGCAGACCCGACACCAGTGGGCGTTCAAGCAGGCATACGCCCTTCGCGCCGCCCAGCGAGCGGAGGAACTGGAGCGCCGTGCAGAGAAAGCACGATCTCTGCTACCCCGCACGAAGAGGGATCTCGCTTCAGGCGGTGCTCAGGCAGTGGTAGCATGGAATGAGTTCAGCTGGAAGCGCGACGTGCCCTGTGCGGCTACGCCTCCCGATGCCACCGAGCGGTGGCGTATTAAGGACGCAACCACGGGGCGTGTGCTGCCCGTTCAGCGTCAGGGGTCACGTCTGTACTTCCTCGCGGAGCAGGTCCCGCCGATGGGCTACGCCAGCTTCGTGCTGGAGCCGCTAGAACCTCCGCGCACGGCACCGCTCCTGAAACAGACTGGCGACCCATGGACCTGGGAGGGAGCAGGCTACCGTCTGCAGATAGACCATGGCACAGGCTCTATCGTCAGTCTGAAGGACGTGAAGCGCAACCGGGAATGGGTAGACCGCAGTGCCGGATACGGGCTGAACCAGTTCCTGTATGTGCTGGGCGGCGAGGGCACGCGCCTGATGTACCCGCATCTCGCCGAACCCAGATACGAGGTATATTCCCACACTCGTGCCTCGGTGGAACTGCTTGAAAACGGCGCGGTTCGGGCGGTGCTGGTTGTGCGTCGTGCTGGGGCGAAGGTTGCTCCGCTGGACACCTTCATCGTTCTCTGGCGCACCGGCAGGCTGGAGTTCCTCAACGTGCTTCACAAACAGGAGACCCTTGCCAGAGAGGCAGGCTACTTTGCCTTTCCGTTCCGATTCGCCGACCAGAAGGCAATCCGCGGGTTTGTGGAGCTGCCGTACGGTGTTCTGCAGGTCGAGAATGAGCAAATACCGGGCGGCTGTCGCGAGTGGTACACCACTCACAGCTTTGCTGCGCTGTCGGATGGTCACTCCACCGTGTTGCTCGCCACACCGCACAATCCTCTGCTCACCTTCGGCGATTTCTTCAAGGGTCTCTGGAGAGGCAAACTGGGTAACCTGAACGGCTCGGTCTTCGCGTACGTGTTCAACAACTACTGGGATACAAACTACAAGGCGTCACAGGGTGGCGACATGGTGTTCGGGTTCGCCCTGCAGCTCAGCGAAGCGGCCTTCAACCCCGCCGCTGCCACGCGGTTCGGCTGGGAGACGCTGGCAGGGATGTGCGACCCACGCCGTCCCAACCTCTCGCCGTTAGAGGAGCTGCATCCCGCTCGTCATTTGCTGGACCCGCCGTCGCAGTCGCTTCTGCAGGTGCATTGCCCGGGCGATGCGGTGGTGGTGGGTGGGCTGACGTGGGAAGACGACCGCCTGTATATCCGGCTGTATAACACTGCCACCAGACGGATGCATGCGCGAGTTCAGTTCGGGCGCTGGACGCCTCACGAGGCGTGGCGAACTGACCTGGTAGGCAGACCGCAGGCGAAGCTCGCAACGCACGCCAGCGGAGTGAGCGTCGAGGTTCCCGCGCGCAGTATCATCACCCTTGCCCTGCGGTGAACGACGTGCGTGCGATTATCGTGGCAACGGCAATCCTGACACCAATCTGGCTGTGCACTCTTCACGGAGAGTGCGCTGAGGAGGCTGGCATGGAAAACTTCGACATCGCGCCCTTTGCCCTGCCCAACTGCCCGGCAGGCGAGTACCGCTTCGAGGAGCCACGCGACATCTCGAAGCTGCGCATCCGCTTTCGGGGCGAGCCGCCCACCGAGCTGAAGGTGTCGTACCTGCGCCGTACCTGGCCCGACGTGCGGTTCGAGTTCGCGAACGACATGGATGACCCGTGCGGATTCGGCTGGACGCGCATCGACGACCACTTCAACACCGAATGGCACCCCGCCGCCATCACAGTGGAAAGGGTGGGCGCCCGCACGGTGCAGGTGACGTTTCAGGGACTCGCCGCCGAGATGCCCGAACGCACCGATTACAATGTCGCCTTTCGGCGCACGCTGGGCGTCCGTATCGAGACGCCAGACCCTGACCAGATCGCGGGCGTGAACATCTACACCACCGCCGAGACGCTTCAGACACAGTTGCGGGTGGACCTCAATGCTGGCGCCCGAACACCGGGCGAGCGTATCCGCCTGAGCGGCTACAACGCGGTCATCACCCGTATCGAACCGATGGCGCCCAGCGTGCGCGTTGAGCGAGACGTCGTCTATGCCGGCGACGGTGAACAGCGTTCGTTCATGCTTCATGTTCGGTACACGCAACCCAGTGTCCCCTATACCGGAGGCGAAGGGCACGTCACCTTCCATCTGGACAACGATGCTTTCACCATCTCCGTGCAGAGCGTGCGAGAGGCAGGACCCATCTGGTACGCCGAGCAGGGCGTATACATCAGGACGGCTTCAGACCCGCTGGAGTTCAGCAGTTACCTCGAACAGGTCACCCGTTCGAAGACGCTCAATCGGCGCGTCCTCGAGCGTCCGGAGCAGACCTACGCCGGCGCCTACTTCGGTCAGCCGCGTCCGCACGTGGTCAGCTACAATCTGGGTTGCATGAACAACCGCCAGCGGTTCTGGCTGGAGGCAAACGGCGACATCGTGCTCATCCGCGCCAACATGACCCGCATTCCCGGCAGGGACACCGCGCGCTACCTGTGCGACGGCGACGCACGCTTCTTTTTCGGGTTGGAGAGGCGCTTCATCACCGCCCGCTTCACCGACCATTCCCCGGTGTTGGCATACAACATCCATGCCCGCGACGGCGATATCGCCATCGAGCAGAAGTCGTTCGCAGTTCCGCTGGAGAAGGCGATCGACGACCCCACACTCGCCAGCGACGACACCGTGGTGGCGATGGTGCGGTTTCGTTTCCAGAACTTGAGCGACCGGAGTGCGGTGGCGCAGCTGCCGGTGGCGTACTCGCATCGCTCGCGCCGGTCCTACAACGCCTACGCGACGTACGGACAGGACGACTACCTGATACCCCTCAGCGAGCGTGACCCCCTGCGGGTGGACGGCAACCTCTTGCGCTCGCGCTGGGGCGATGGCGAGCCGATACGCGCCCGCTGGGAAAGCACCATGCACCCTGAACAGCAGGCAACCGGTGTCCTCTTCCGTCAAACGCTTCAGCCCGGCGAGATGTGTGAACTCATCCTGAAGATACCCTACATCGCCATCGACCAGCCGAACGAACTGCAGGCGCTGGAGGCTCTGTCGTTCGACGAGTGTCATCGCGCGGTAACCGCCTTCTGGCGCGAGCAGGCACGTCAGGGGTCGCAGCTCGCCTGCCCGGAACCGCATCTCACCGCCCTGCACGCCGCGCACCTGAATCATGTGCATGTTACCGACTGCACCATGCCCGATGGCAGCGGGCTGATCAACACCTCGGTCGGCACCTCCTCGTACGGCAACTTCGCCAACGAATCGTGCATGGTAGTGCACGATCTTGACCAGCGCGGACTGCACGACGAAGCGCGACGGCGCATCGAGATATGGATCAAATATCAGGGCACCGCCCCTCAACCGGGCAACTTCACCGACTACGACGGCATGTACTTCGGTGCGGGCGGCTTCGAGAGCGGCGCCTACAACCAGCACCATGGCTGGGTGCTGTGGGTTATCGGGATGCACTACTTCCTGACGGGGGATGGTGAGTGGCTGAACCGTGTGGCGCCCTCGCTCATTCAGGGGTGCGACTGGGTCTTCCGCCAGCGCCGCAACACCATGCGCCCTTTGCCCCATTCACGAGGCTGGGAACACGGCTTCCTACCTGCGGGCAGTCTGGAGGACGTCACCGATTTCCACTACTGGCTCTCCACCAACGTGCTGACATGGCGCGGGGTGGACACGGCAGCGAAGGCGCTGACCGCCATCGGGCACCCGGAGGCAGAACGCATTCAGGCAGAAGCAGACGCCTACCGTGCCGACCTCATCCGCGGCTTCGAGACCATGCGCCAGCACACGCCGCTGGTACGCCTGCGCGACGGCAAATGGGTGCCGCACTACCCCAGTCGGCTCTACTGGCGAGGGCGCGATGTGGGCTGGATTCGGGAGGTGCTGGAGGGGTCGGTGTACCTGCTCATCAGTGGTCTGTATCCGCCCGATAGCCCGCAAGCGAGCTGGATTCTGGACGACTATCAGGATAACCGTTACCCGAAGCCGCCCTATGGCTACCTCATCCCGGACTTCGAGGCGAACTGGTACGACCGCGCCGGGTTTTCCATCCAGCCGAACCTGCTGTCTGGGTTGATGCCGCACCTCGACCGCGACGAGCCGGAAATCACTATCTGGATGTTTTTCAACGCCTGGTGCGCCTGCTATCGCGAGGAGATCAACGCCATGGTGGAACACCCGAGCCCCGTGCTGGGCTACTCGAACTGGGCGCACTTCAAGACCAGCGACGAAGCGAACGCCGTTTTATGGCTGCGTGCAATGTTCGTCTATACCGGCGAGAGCCTGTTGCACCTGGGGCGGGCGATACCGCGCGAGTGGTTCCAGCCCGGCAAGCCGCTCTACGCCACCGATGTTTGCACGCGCTGGGGCAGGGTGAGCGTGCAATACGACACGGCACCCGACGCCAGCAGCATCACGGCGAAGGTGAACCTGCAGCTTCGTGAAGCGCCTTCGCGCCTTCTCGTGCGGTTCCGGCACCCGCAAGGCAACCCCCTGCGCGAGGTGCTCGTGAACGGTGAGCCATGGCAACGCTTTGACGCCAAACGCAACGATGTGGACATCACGGGGTCATCGGGAGAGGTGGTCGTGCAGGCAATCTTCTGAAGGGGCTAAGCTGCCCCCTTGCCATCGCAGGACGGCGGAGGGGGCACGTGCACACATCTGCGCTAAAGCAGCTCTTCGGGGCGAAACCACAGCGCGATTTCGCTTTCGGCGGTCTCAGGTGAGTCCGAGCCGTGAACGATATTCATCTGCTTGTCGCAGGTGAAGTCGCCGCGGATGGTGCCCGGCTGTGCCTGCAGAGGGTCCAGCGCACCCATCATGGTACGCACCAGCGGGACGGCGCCCGGTCCTTCGATCACCATTGCCACCACGGGACCGGAGGTGATGAACTCCACCAGCTCGCCGTAGAACGGTTTCTCGCGGTGCACGGCATAATGCTTCTCCGCCAGCTCGCGTGAGGGCACCAGCATCTTCAGCCCCACCAGCTTCAGCCCACGCTGTTCAAACCGACGGATACACTCACCCACCAGCCCCCGACGGACGCCGTCGGGTTTGATCATCACAAATGTTCGCTCCATACGACCTCCCAATCAGCGATGACTCCCAACGCACAGTATACCCAACGCAGACGCCGGCAGGATTGTGGCATCCCCAGCCTGCGTGTTCGGCACACGACATAACAGGAAGGAGACCGCTGACCATCAAAGAGTCCCGGTAAGGAGTGAGACGACATGAAGTACTTCTTCGCTGGAGTGTTTGCGGTACTGGTGGCTCTGTCGGTAGTGGCATGGCGCATCCAGCCGAAGAACACCGCGGAAGGCAAGATTCCGCTGGTGTGGGTCAGCGACGACAACCCGGCGCGACGCGAGCAGATTGCCCTGTTCAATCGCCTTCACCCGGAATACGACCTTCGCCTTGACCCCAGCAACACCGGCATGGAGAAGGTGATTGTGCAATCGCTGGCGGGCGTGGGACCGGATATCTTCGACTGTTACGACGGCTTCCAACTCTCTGCCTATGTGCGCTCGGGCATCGCGTGGGACGTGACCGACGAATTGAAAAAGGCAGGCATTGACGTCGAAAACGAAGTGTGGCAGGCGGTGCATCCCAACATTATCCACGAAGGACGGGTATACGGCTTCCCTACCAACGCCGCCGTCAACGCCATCTGGTTCCACAAGGATATCTTTGACAAATACGGTGTGCCCTACCCGAAAGGACCGTGGACGTGGGAGCAGTTTCTGGAGGTAGCGAAGAAGCTCACCATCCGCGACCGCAACGGCAGACCGGTACAGTTCGGCTTTCTGATGGACTGGTGGAACTGGTACCACTTCGTGCTGCAGTGGGGAGGCAGGCTGTACACGCCCGACGGAACGCGCTGTATCATCGATAGCCCGGAGGCAATCGCCGCTGTGCAGTTCATGCAGGACTTGATTTATAAACACCGCGTGATGCCCAGCCCCGTCGAGGAAGCGGCAATGGCAACGCAGGGGGGATGGGGTTCGGGCACCATCACGTGGTTTGGCGCAAAGAAGGGCGCGATGGCGCTGGGCGGACGCTGGTGGCTGTGCACCCTGCGCAGTTACAAGGGGTTGAAGCTGGGCGCGGTAGAGTCGCCGCACGGACCGTATCGCGTTTTTCGGGGCTATGGTCGCGCCTCCCTGATTAATCGCAACAGCCCGCGCCGCCAGCACGCGCTGAAGTTTCTGCTGTACATGGCGGGTAAGGAGTACAACGAGCTGATCAACCATCAGGCGGATGCGCTCGCTCCGGTGAAGAAGTACTCCTATACCGACAAATACCTGCACGACCCGGCATATCCTGAAGAGGATTTCAACTCGGTGTGGCGTGACGCAATGAACTACGCGGTGCCGGACGAGATCAGCCCCTTCGTGAACGGGCAGGCGGTTGGACGCATTCTGGGTAAACAGCTCGATCTGGTGAAGTCCAATCAGAAGTCGGCAGCAGACGCCCTGCGTGCCTCGGCTCAGCAGATTAACGAGGAGATTCAGAAAACTATCGCCCGCGACCCAGAGTTGCGTAAGCGCTACGAGGCGCTGGTGAACGTCGGTCGTTAGGGAAGTTGGTCCGGTGTTACCCGCCTGCGATACCGCCCAGCTTCCACGGTCACGAAGGCGCCGGTGAGATTGTGAGCACCGTGAGATAGCAGAACAGGAATGCGAGTGCCTTCCAGACAGGGTTGCCCAAAATGCACCACAGGGTCAACCACAATTCGTCTCGTCACACCGCTCACCTCCACACAGATTATACTTCATCACCTATGCCCACTCGAAACGAAGAAGGCTCATTTTCCGTCGCTTATATCATATTCGTAATTACATTTTCCTCCTATTCTGCAAAGTAAGTATTGACAACTATACCCATATTTTTACTTTTTTTTGAAGCTTAACTGTGTGAAAGCATCTGAACCGCCGAGAATGGTACGCTTCTTGCCTCTACTCACTTATGGTGAAACCAAAACTGAGGCTTTCAAGGGAGGTTTGCAATGACACGCTGGAGATCTATCTTTGCTGCCCTCGGACTCGTGCTGGCGTTCGTGTCACAGAGCACCGCACAGACGTGGGTTCCCTTCGCACAATTCTACGAGAACGAAAAGGTGATTTACAGCAAGGCGGACGCATCGTTTTCGGCGGGAGAAGCAGTGCGCGCGGAGATTCTGCCCAATTATAACACCCTGCTCAACGCGGACAAAGGGCTTCTGTTCGGCGAGCTAATGCTGAACCTGGGCGACAACTCGATTGAGGTAATCAAGGTCGAGTTCGCTGCTTTGACAAACGATACGGGCGAACTGCTTTCTATCTTCGCTCTGGACGACCCGTCGCTCGTCGAGGCGGTTGAAGCCAACCCGGGCATCGATCTGGGTTCTGACCCCATCGAGTTTACGATCGTCTTCCGCTCTCTGCCCGGTCTTGAGTGGGAAAACCTGCCGCTTCTTACGGGTAGGTTCATGATCAAGGGCAGTCTCTCAGATTTTGAAGATGTCAATCCAGATGAGGGCATATACCTCCGCAACCTCAACGGCACCATTTACGCAGAGGCTATTCCGGATGCCTCCACACTGGCGCTGTTCGGAACCGGTCTTCTGCCGATGGGCTGGGCGTTCCTGCGCCGCCGCAAATAAGACCCACATCTGCCTCTGGGGCGGCGAGGCGCCCCAGAGGCTTCTTCATATCCGTGCCAGCATCTCAAAAACCAGTACCTGCTCTCCCCACTCCTCTCTGCGACATAAGTGATTCACCTCATGGTCTGTCACTCACTGCTGAGCTGTTCGCTAGGCAGGACTCGCTCCGGTAGCGCACGAATCGGGAATTACACTCTCGCCAGGAGGTGGCAGCATGCAACTCGATCTGGTGCAAATCGACAACCCCCACGCCTACAACCTCATTCTGGGTCAGTCGCACTTCATCAAGACGGTGGAGGACCTGCACGAGGTGCTTGCCGGTGCATCGCCATCGCTGAAGTTCGGGCTGGCTTTCTGTGAATCGTCCGGACCGGCGCTGGTGCGCTACAGTGGAAACGATGCGGAGCTGATCGAACTTGCCAAACGTAACGCCCTCCTGCTGTCAGCGGGCCATGTGTTTATCATCTTCCTGAAGGACGGTTTCCCCATCAACGTGCTGAACGCGGTGAAAGCGGTGCCAGAGGTCTGCCGTATCTACTGCGCCACCGCCAACCCCCTGCAGGTGGTGATTGCCGAAACCGATCAGGGGCGCGGGGTGCTGGGAGTGATTGACGGTATTAAGACCAGAGGCGTGGAGACGGAGGAGGACATTCAGGCGCGCAAAGACCTGCTCAGGCGGTTCGGATACAAGCTATGAGCTATCGTCGCCGGCGAAAACCGGGCGTCGCAGATGACCGCGCCATCGCGTGGCTGTTCCTCCTGCCCAACTTTCTGGGTTTCGCGGTGTTTACGGCAGGACCGGTTCTTTTTTCGCTGGTGGTCAGCTTCTCCAACTGGAACCTGCAGCGCACCATCCCCTTTCAGTGGATTGCCTTTGAAAACTACGCGGAGCTGATGCGCGACCAGCAGTTCTGGCTGTACTTCATCAACACGCTCTACCTCATGCTGGGAATGCCTGTCGCCATCGCGGGGTCGCTGGCGCTGGCGATACTTCTCAGCCAGAGGTTGCGTGGGATTGTGGTGTATCGCACGCTCTTTTACCTGCCCAGCATCACCAGCGGCGTGGCGCTGATGATTTTGTGGAAGGCGCTGTACAACCCCGACTTCGGTCCGATTAACGCGGCGATTAACGCGGTCAGCGAGGCGCTGGGACTGAACATGCGCGCGCCCGAGTGGCTGTTGTCCACCGCGAACCTGCTAGGGCTGGAGGTGGAGCGGGTGCGGGTCAGCGCTCAGCAGTTTGGGCTGGGCGCGCGCGATGCATTGATTATCATGGGCATCTGGATTGCCATCGGCGGCAACAACATGTTGCTGTACCTCGCCGCGCTGACCAATGTGCCTCAGGAGCTGACCGAGGCGGCGCAACTGGACGGCGCAGGCAAGTGGTCTGTGTTCCGCAACGTCACCTGGCCCCAGCTGGCGCCCACCACCTTTTTTATTGTGGTGATGAGCTTCATCGGCGGACTGCAGGGCGGTTTCGAACAGGCGCGGGTGATGACCGGCGGCGGTCCCGCCGGAACCACCACCACCCTCACCTATTACATTTACACCAAGGCGTTCGAAGAGTTTCAGATCGGCTACGCTTCCGCCGTCTCGTGGATACTTTTCGCCATCATCTTCGTGGTCACGCTGATCAACTGGAAGTTCGGCGCGAAAGAGGTGAGCTACTGATGCAGGGCGCCGGGCGATTTGATACCTCGCTGTGGCAGAAGCGACTGCGCGAAGAGTGGCAGGAGCGCGAAGCGACTCGTCAGGCTCTGCTCGCTGAAGTCACTTCCCGCCTGAGCGATTACTTTGCCGACAAGAGAGTGGAGGAGGTGTATCTGGTCGGCTCGATTCTTCGGGAAGGCGCGTTCTATCCGTTTTCGGATATCGATATTGCAGTGAAGGGTTACAGGAAGATTACTGGCGCACCATGGTAGAGCTGGAGGATTTGTTGAACCGACAGATCGACCTGATAGAGTATGAGCAGGCACCGTTCCGCGAGCAGATTCGGCAAAGGGGGCTGAGGCTGAAGTGAGACGCGACGTGGGGGCGAAGCGCAGTGACGGGTGACGCCATGGTGGAAGAGGCACGGCAGACCGTACTGGTGAAAAAGCTGGTGGAGCCAGCGGGCGAACGCAGACGCCGCAATGTGGTCAAAGCACTGATCAGCCATCTGGTGCTGACGGTGATGGCACTGAGTGCGCTGGCGCCGTTCGTGTGGATGGTGCTGGCGAGCTTCAAACCGTTGGAAGAGGTCGAGCAGATTAACCCTCTGCCTACCGTATGGCACCCGGAGAACTACGTCAGGGTGTTCGAACAGATACCCTTCGCGCGATACTACTTCAACAGCGTCTTCATCGCCGCATGGGTCACCTTCCTTCAGTGCCTTACCAGCGCGATGGCAGCATACGCTTTCGCACGCCTGCAATGGAAAGGGCGCGATCATGTGTTCCGCTTGTATCTCGCCACGCTGATGATCCCGGGCGTGGTCACCATGATTCCGAACTACACGCTGATGGTGTGGCTGCACCTGCTGGATTCCTACATTGGGCTCATCGTGCCTGCTGCATTTAGCGCATTCGGCACCTTCCTGCTGAGGCAGTTCATGCTCACCATTCCCCCATCGCTGGACGAGGCGGCGAAGATCGACGGCGCCACCCACTGGCAGATATTCTGGGACATCATCTTGCCCCTGTCGCGTGCTGGTCTCATCACGCTGGCGATATTCACCTTCATGGGCAACTACGGCTCGTTCTTCTGGCCCCTCATCCTGATCAAAAGCGAGCACCTGCGCACCCTGCCCATCGGAATGCTCTACTTCGACACCAACTACGGCAGACAGACCAACCTCATCATGGCGGCCAGCGTGATGAACATCATCCCGCTGGTGGTTCTGTTTTTGGTGTCTCAGCGCTTCCTGGTGCGCGGTATCCAGCTTGGTGCCATTAAGGGATGATCATCATGCCTGAACCTACAGCAAACCCATGGCAGACGCTCTCTTCCACTCCGGTTTACGACAACCCGTGGATTGCGGTCACCGAGCATCGGGTCATCAAACCCTCTGGCGGAGAGGGCATCTACGGCGTCGTGCACTTCAAGAACCGCGCTATCGGCATCCTGCCGCTGGATGATGAGGGTCACACCTGGCTGGTGGGACAGTACCGCTACACCCTTAAACTCTACTCCTGGGAGATACCCGAGGGCGGTGGCAGGCTGGATGAGGAACCGCTGGAGGCAGCGCAACGTGAACTGCGTGAAGAGACCGGCATGGAGGCAGAGCACTGGCAGGAGATACTGCGGATGCACCTCTCTAACTCAGTCACCGACGAACTGGCTATCGTGTATCTGGCTCGTGGTCTGAGGCAAGGCATCGCGGAGCCCGAAGACACTGAGCAGCTGCATGTGCGGCGGGTGCCCCTCGAGGAGGCTTACCAGATGGTCTGCCGCGGCGAGATCACCGATGCCATCAGCGTTGCCGCTATCCTGCGGGTGAAGCTGATGATACAGGAGGGAGCCATCCGTCTTTAGACCTTGACCCTCCTCCACCCTCCGCGCTGGAAGAGCAGAGCAGTCAGCAGTCCTGAAGCGATGACTGACACAGCCATCGCCCACCATGCGCCCAGCGTATTGTAGCCCAGCGTGATTGCCAGCAGGTAGGCAAGCGGCAGGCGGAACAGCCACATGCTCACGAAGGTAATCCACGTGGGCGTGCGCGTGTCCCCTGCGCCCTGAAACGCACCTGATAGCACCATCGCCAGCGCGAGAAACGGCTCGCTGTAGGCGTTGATGCGCAGGTAGTCGGCAGCTACCTTGACCACCAGCGGGTCACGAGTGAACCAGTGAGCGAACGGATAGGCGAAGATATAGAACACAATCCCCATGACCGTCATGATGATACACGCCTGCGCGGTGGACATCCAGGCGTAGCGGGAAGCCACATCGGCGCGTTTTGCCCCCAGGCTCTGCCCGACCAGCGCCGTTGCCGCCATGCTGTATCCCAGCCCGGGCATGAAGGCGATGGACTCGGCAGTCATGCCGATTGGCAGGGCAGCCAGCGCCGCGGTGCCTTCAGCGGTAGCGCTGAGGATACGTGTGTAGCCCAGCATACTGGTGATGCGCAGAAGCGCCTGCAGGGAGGCGGGGGCGCCGATGTTGACAATGCGTCGCGCCCAAGCCATCTCGAGGCGCTGGAACTGCACCGCCTCGCCCATCACCGGATGCCGTCGCAGGGCGTTCCAGAACATCACAAAGCCGAACCACTGCGAGATGGTCAGGGCAGTGGCGGCGCCAGCCAGTCCCATCCGGGGGAAGGGACCGATGCCAAAGATGAGTGCAAAGTCCAGCAGGATATGCACCACGTTCACCACCACCATCACTTTCAGCGGGGTGCGCATATCGCCCATTCCGCGAAACACGGCGCCCAGCGCCTGCCCCACAAACAGCGGCACCACCCCGAGCAGAGTGATATTGAAGAAGGTGATGGTGGCACGTTCTGCCGAGGGCTCCATGCCCATCAGCCCGAAAGCGGGCTTCGCCAGCAGGTAGCCCAGCACCATACACACGGCACCCATCAGCGCACTGAGCGTCAGCGATTGCCGGAGTGTCTTGCGGGCATCGCCCAGCACCTGCCCCCCGACGAAGCGCGCGACCATGGCTGTTGCGCCCGTGCCCACAATGAAAGAGATAGCCATCAGCAGGAAGATGCCCTGTCCTGCCACCCCGACCGCCGCCAGCGCATCGCGCCCCAGCCTGCCGACAAACATGCGGTCGAGAAAGGAGTTCGTTGTGTGCAGGAGGTTGGTGGCGACTGCCGGGATACTGATACTCCACACGTCGTGCGCGATGGCTTTCCAGGAAACCACCGCCTGAGTGCGAAGCGCTGGCGGCAACAGCGCCTGTGCCGTTGCCGAATCATGAGGGTCACTGGTGTCTTTGTCTGTAATCTCCTGCTGATAGTCCTCAGAAGTTTCCGCCATTGGCTACTGCTCTTTCACGCAATTCCCTGCCTTCATCTTATCACAATCAGACGTCGATTATCCACCGGATGCCGGTTAGCGCTGGATGGCTCCCCACGGCGGGACCGGCGCTCTACCCCGCGATTCCGCCCATTGCCAGAGGCTGTCGTCCACGTCTAGCGCCATCCAGTCGCCCAACGGACTGGTGGTCACTTCAAGTTGCCGTCGCTGATGACCCACACCGTGTTTCCATCCGGCAGGCGCAGGCGCATCTCCACCAGCAGCCCGCCGGGACCGTTGCCGTTGTCCGCCTGTACGGCTACGACGTTCCTGCCCGACTTCAGGTAGCGCGCCACATCGTATCGCTCCGCCCGACGGAAGTCCGTGTCCTCGCCTGCGAAAGCACCATTCACCCAAACACGGTAGCGGTTGTCGGCGGTCATCCAGAGCGTGGCTTCGGACGGTTCCGCTGGCAGTTCGACCACGCGCCGCGCAGCCATGGTCAGTCCGGGAGTCTCCCACTCACCCGGGAACCATATCCACTCCGCTTGCCAGTCCGCACCCACCAGCACGGTGAGATCGGGGAACTTCAGCGAGCCGGGCGGTTGGCGGAAGACCCATGTTTCGCCCTCACGCAGGCGCCGTTGCAGGCGAAAGCGGTGCGCGGGTTGAGTGCAGTACATCGTGACCAGATAACCGTCCTCCTTGCGCTGAACGCGCAGGTCGAGAAGCAGTCCGCGGTAGAACAGGTTGCGCACTCCTGCGAAGGCGAGGTCTCTGGGCAAGCCAGGGGTGATGTGCAGTCCGTCCGCACGCGCTTCCACGCCAAGAAAACCGTACAGGAAGAAGGTGGGCACCAATCCGCTTTCGGGGAAGGGAATGTCCGTGCCCACTGCCCAGCCGTTGATATACGGCTTGCCGCCAAAATACAGCGGATTGCCGCCGCACAGGCGATCCGGCTGGTCGTAGCGACGCAGGATGCCCCGCAGCCGCCGATAAGCGTTGTCCGCGCCCAGCCATTGGTGGCGCGCCATTAGGTCAAAGAAGGAGGTGTACAGGATGGCGCCACCGTTCTCGCAGTGCGTGTCGAAGGGTTGCGCGGGTATCTCCGCCTTACCTTCCAGATACCACCAGCCTGAGCAGTCCAGCGTATTCACGCGCGGCGCGAACTCGAAGAAATAGGTATCGAGTTTTCCTGTGGCGGTCGGCTCGTTCTCCATCCAGTGGTAGATACGTCGTGCCTTTTCAGGGTCGCCCAGTCCGTATGCCAGCGCCTCGGTGTTCACGTAGGTGAAGCCGTAGTCATGGCGGTTGCCGTGCACGTCTACGCAGCCGATATATCGCCCGGCGGAGGCGTTCCAGAAGGTCTCGGCGTAACGGCGCTTCACCGTCTCTGCCAGCTGCCGGTAATACATCGGTGGGCGGGGGGCAGGCGAGTGAACAGGGGTAGTCGCCTGCATGACGGATTCTATCTCCGCCATGGCGTGCAGGCTGGCGAAGAAGTAAATGTTCTCGTAGGCGGACAGATGCCCAAACGGAATGTTGTCCCAGTAGTTGGAATGAACACCCTTCGTGGTGCCGTCGTGATCGGGACTGGTGATGACGAACAGTCCTTCCGCCCCCCTGCATTCGGTCAGCTGCCACTGCATGGCGCGGCGGAGGCGGGCGATGTTGCGTTCCAGAAACTCGCGGTCACCTGTCCAGCAGTAGTATCGCCAGCAGCCGAGAATGAAGTTAGCGTTGGTGGTGAAGTGGCGTGCGTCGTACTTCTCGTTGTCGGGGAAGGGCCATTCCTTGCGGTCGCCCCACGTATACACGTAGCCATCCTCATCCATCTTATAGTGCAGGAGGTGCGCTCGCTCGCGGGCGTGCAAGCCGGGTAGAGCCACCCAGTATCGCGTTCGCGCCAGCCACTCCATCCAGTCCGCCAGCCCGGGCGACAGGGGCCAGCTGAAGGCGCGCTCGTAGTAGAAGCGATTCAGCAGGTCGTCCATCCGGGCATCCGAGCTGAAAAAGCGCGGATAGAAAGCGGGTAGCCTCTGCGGGTTGTGAGGAAGCACCTCCAGAGTGATGGTCGGACTGGTGCGCAGGCTCAGTCTCATACGGTCGGCGGTCATCTGCCAGCGCAGTTCCCCGTTGACGTTACGCCAGCGATAATCGGCTACGCCGTTGCCGGTCATCTCCAGCCAGTCGGAGGCATCCATGCCCCACTCCAGCGCGTCCCGCCGCTTGAGCTGCTCGACGGGCAGATACCTGCCGGTGTCGGAGAAGAATCGGCGGAAAATCACACGCTCCCTGTCGGTGACGTCGGTGCCTTCTGCCTTCCATGGTGTGACGAGCACCCATTCACTCACCTCACCGCCCTGCACACGGATCTGCAGACGGTTGCGCATCAACATGTAAACTACATCCACGCGATGTGTGTCGTACAGGGTGAGCCGCATACACCGCTCGCCCTCGCTGACCGGTTGCCCGTCGCGCAGGGAAACCGAACCCGGCAGACGTCTCTCCTGGGCGCTCCACCAGCCGATAGTGCCCACAGGGTCGCTCATCCGCACCCGGTATCGTCCTGGCGGCTGAGGCGCCACTACCAGCTTTACCCAGCCGTTATCCTGCACGCGCTGAAACCGTTGCCGAGAGATTTCGCGCCACGTATCGCCTTCCTGCCGCCAAAGGCTCACGGTCATGCCGCTGTCGGTGGTATACCACGTGGGGCAGTTCATTTCCACCACCGTCAGCCCGGGCTGGTCAAGGGTGAACTGCTGTTCCAGCGTGTGACCGACTTCCAGACGCACCGCCTCTTTGCGTTCTGCGGAGGAGAACAGAGCACGTGGAGTGAGCAGAGTCGCACCCTGCCAGAAGAGGCGGTTACCTTCAACCCGTCCCTGCCCCGTAGAGGGTATGCTTAACACGGAATCGTCGCCTGCTGCCAGCCCCACCCAGCGCGACGGAAGGTAATTGCCTTTGCCCGCAGGATCTACCTCCAGGGTACGCAACCAGCCTCCCTCTACCCGCACGCTGAGGAAGGGGTTTTGAAGAACCGTAGCGCGTGCGCTTCCTGCACAAGCGAGGCAGGATATCCACAGTGCCAGAAGCATCCCGCGCATGACATACCTCCCTACGGAACGCGCCGACGTTGTCGCCACCAGACCATCGCCAGATAACCGCACAGTGCCCCGATAACGGCGCCAGCCAGCACATCGGATGGATAGTGCACACCCCGATATACGCGCGAGAGCATCACCAGCAAGGTCACCATCCACGCCCCGAGCACCACGCCCGGATACCGCTTCCAGAAGACCACCGTCAGCACCATGGCGATGGCAGCAGTGGTGCAGGAATGACCAGAGGGAAAGGACTTGCTGAAGATGCGCTCATCCGCCGCCACCAGAGCACCAGCCAGGTTGGACGGGCGCGGGCGATCCCAGGTGCGTTTGATAACCTGCGCCACGATGCCCGAAAACAGCCACGCCACCAGTAAAGGCACGAACGCTGACCGGTAGGCAACCGCCCACGCCCTGTCGCCGTGGCGTCGGGCAACCCGCAGCACCAGCAGGGCAATCAGCACCTGCACCCAGCCCACACCCAACCACGTTATTCCCCAGAACAGGTCGTTCAGCCACGGTTGGTGCCAGCCCCTGTTTACCCAGAAGAAGAGCGCGCGGTCTACCTCCGCCATTCAGCCCAGACCCAGTTGATGCCAGATTTCGTCGATACGCTGTTTCACCTCCGGCGCCATCTGGATCACTTCGGGCCACTCACGGGCAAAACCTTCGGAGGTCCACTTGCGGGTGGCGTCGAAGCCGATTTTGGAGCCGAAGCCCAGCATCCGCGAGGCGTGATCCAGCACATCGATGGGTCCGCGCGTCACCAGCATATCGCGCTCCGGGTCGATATTGTTGGTGAAGCGCCAGATCACCTCGTACATGTCGTGCACATTCACATCATCGTCCACCACGATGATGATTTTGGTGAACATCAGCTGCCCCAGTCCCCAGATGGCGTTCATTACCTTGAAGGCGTGCCCCGGGTAGCGCTTCTTGATGGAAACGATCGCGAGGTTGTGGAAGCACGCCTCCACCGGCAGGTTCATGTCCACAATCTCCGGAACCATCAGCCGGATGAGGGGCAGGAAGATTCGCTCGGTGGCTTTGCCCAGCCAGGCGTCTTCCATGGGCGGACGTCCCACGATGGTGGCGGGGTAGACCGGGTTTCGCCGGTGTGTGACGGCGGTGACGTGCACCAGCGGGTAAAGGTCCGCTAGGCTGTAGTAGCCGGTATGGTCACCGAAGGGACCTTCCATCACCCGCTCGCCCGGCTTGATGTAGCCCTCGATGACAATCTCGGCGTCGGCAGGAACCCACACATCGATGGTCTTGCACTTGACGAGCTCCACCGGCTGACGACGCAGGAACCCGGCGAACATCATCTCGTCGATACCGGGCGGCAGGGGCGCCGTCGCCGAGTAGGTCAGTGCAGGGTCACCGCCCAGCACAATGGCGATCTGTATCGGCTGTTGCTTTGCCTCTGCTGCCCGAAGATGTTCCGCTCCCACCTTGTGCAGTTGCCAGTGCATGGCAACGGTGTTGCTCCCCAGCACCTGCACCCGGTACATGCCCACGTTGCGCTTGCCGGTGTTGGGGTCGTGGCTGAAGACCAGCGGCAGGGTGATGTAGCGTCCACCGTCCTCGGGCCAGCATTTCAGATGCGGCAGCTTCTCCACATCCACGTCGTCACCGGTGAATACCACCTGCTGGCACTGGCCATCGCCGTTGCGCTTCTTCGGCGGCATGTCCGCCAGTCGCAACAGTCTGGGCAACATGCCTATCTTCTCGATAAAGCGCTCCGGGATTTCCGGCTTGAGCAGCTGCTCGATCTCCCGCGCAATCTCCTCGAAGTCGTTCACGCCCAGCGCCATGCTCATCCGCTTGCGCGAGCCGAAGGCATTGATGACGACAGGAATGTCGTACCCTTTGGGTTTCTCAATCAGCAGAGCCGGTCCACCGGATTTCATCACACGGTCGGCAACTTCGGTAATCTCCAGAACGGGGTCCAGCGGATAGGTAATCCGTCGCAGTTCCCCCTGCTGCTCCAGCACACTGAGAAAGTGTTGAAAGTCGCGATATGCCATTCGTTCGTACCTCGTCCAGCCTCCAATGTACCAGAAGCATGTGGTGTGCTACAATAGAATTACGTTTTTATCCAAGGGAGGGATCTCATGGCTCAGAGTTTCGAGCAGTTTCTGGAACAGCACCTTTCAGAGGTTCGTCCGCTGGCGCGCGAGGCGGCGCTGGCGTGGTGGGAAGCGAACACCACCGGTAGCGAGGAGGCTTTCGAGCGTGGCGCGCATCTGCAAGCAAAGCTGATGAAGATCATCGCACGCGAAGATGAGTATCGCTTCCTGCAGAGCATCCCCAGCGAGAGCCTTACCGACCCTCTCCTGAAGCGACAGCACAAACTGCTGCTGGACGAATATCGTGGGCATCAGATGTCCGAGAAGGTGATCGACGAGCTGGTTCAACGCGAAAAAGAGATAGAAAAGGAGTACAACACCTATCGTGCCCTGTTGCGCGGTGAGCGCGTGAGCGACAACACCCTGCGCGACATCCTGCAGAAAAGCGACGACAGCGACGAGAGGCGAGAAGCGTGGGAAGCCAGCAAACAGATTGGCGAGCGCGTCGCAGATGCCGTGCGCGAACTGGCGCGACTGCGTAATCGCGAGGCACAGAGGCTGGGCTTCCGCGACTATTACGCCATGCGGCTGGAACTGCAGGAGCTGGATGAAACGCGGCTGTTCGAACTGCTCGAACAGCTTCACGAGCTCAGTAACGCGCCGTTCCAGCGTTACAAGCAGCGACTGGACGAGCGACTGGCGGCGCGGTTTGGAGTGAGTGTGGAGGACCTCCGTCCGTGGCATTATACAGACCCCTTCTTCCAGAGCCCGCCACCGGGCGAGGTAGACCTGAACCCGCTGTTCGAAGGCAAGGACATCGAGGCGATTTCGCGCGAGTTCTATCAGGCAGTGGGATTGCCGGTGGAGCCCATTCTGGAACGCAGTGACCTCTACGAGCGCGAGGGCAAGTGCCAGCACGCCTTTTGCATCGACATCGACCGCGAGGGCGACGTGCGTGTGCTGTGTAACCTGCGTTCCAGCGAACGGTGGATGGGCACCATGCTGCACGAGCTGGGACACGCCGTATACGACTACTACATCAATCGTTCGCTGCCGTACCTCCTGCGCACGCCAGCACACACGCTCAGCACGGAAGCCATCGCCATGCTTTTCGGCAGGATGCACCGCAACGCACACTGGCTGAAGCGCTACGTGGGCATTTCGGAAGAGCAGGCAACGGCAGTGGCGCGCCCCGCCATCGAGGAGATGCAGGCATCGCTGATTGTCTTCACCCGGTGGGTGCTGGTGATGACGCACTTCGAGCGCGCCATGTATGCCAATCCGGATGGCGACCTGAACAGCCTGTGGTACCAGCTGGTGGAGAAGTACCAGTGGTTGCGCAAGCCCGAGGGGCGTGATTCAGCGGACTGGGCAGCGAAGATACACATCGCCCTGGCGCCGGTGTACTACCAGAACTACATTCTGGGCGAGATGGAGGCGTCGCAGCTGGTGCATGTGCTTCGCACGCAGGTGCTGGC
>OGCI01000975.1_pt1 | contig 27378 bp, 23 predicted proteins | sample 1570021 | NCBI WGS metagenome assembly OGCI01 (sample SAMN06264664, study PRJEB24512) | hot springs metagenome | isolation source: Hot spring water | place: South Africa: Tshipise | collected 2015-06-21 | reverse complement strand
AATTTTTTTACACTCCCTTCCCTTTTTATTATTCACAATTCCAATTATTCCATTTCAGAAATACGACATCATTAAGCAATCCTCAACATATCCCCCCTTTCCCCATCGCAAACCTATATTCCTATCAACAATATCTAAAAGATACCTTTCCTACTAAAATACCCAAATGCCCATCTAGTCTTTTCTAGAAAACTATAAAAAATGCATCCTACTAATTAAAATCTTTCCCCATTATTATAATCGCTCTTCAAAGTCCATACAAAAGCCCCACGACTATAACCCCCTCTCGCCTCTAAATAAATTTGTATGTATGAGAAGACTTCTTCTTGCATTATAAATCAGCAAAACACAGGAACAATATATACTTTCTATCCTTCAAGTGAATATTCATTGGCAAAAAATATTTGCTGAATCATTTCTGTGTTCAAACAATTCCCCCCTAATGCCAATTAAAAAATTTTGCTTTAAGCATTTGACACGAGCATCCCCTGGGCTATTGCTTTCCTTTTCCCTGCTACTGCTCTTGGTGGAGCATTTGTAGAAATTGTGGGTTAACGGGGTGATTGGCTTGCTGGCAGGCTTGGACAAATTCCTTCGCATGTTCTATGTCGCCTAAGTGGTAGTAAACAACCGCCATTTGTTCTTTTATTGCATAATTATTCGGCTGGAGTTGCTCTAATTTCTTCAGTGCTTGTATCGATTTTTCCCATTCTTTTTGGGCAAAGTATAAAGAAGCCAAGTTCAATAATATTTCAGGCTCTAATGAGGAGTCTTTCCCTTGAAGTTCTTGCAGGAGTTTTTCCGCCTGTTCAAAATTTCTCTGCTGAATGAATAAACTGGATAGGTTCAGTTTAATGTTAAGCAAATTCGGGTCTAATTGAAGTGCTTTTTCCCACACTTCCATAGCGGAGGTAGAATTTCCGGAGTGTGCATAAGCAAAACCTAACAGGATATACCCTTTAACCTCCAAAGGCACATGTTCAATAAGTCGTTTCCCCCAGACAATCGCTTCCGCAAACCGTTTTTCCTGAATCAATAGTTCGGTCAGCACGATATAGGCTTCGTTAAGGTAAGGCCGTTCCTGGATTATATCCAGCAGGTCCTGTATTGCCTGCTGTCTTTGTCCTTTATCTGCTCTTTCTACGATACGAGCAAGCCGACGAATATAAGGCGACTCTTCTGTAAATGAAACCATAGGTGCTAATAAATTTTCTACGGGTGCGTATTGGTCTGTGAGGATGTGTTTCTTATCCTGGGAGATAAGGTCTCTAATTTTTTCTTCGGCGATGTAATATCCGTTAGAAGCATACTTCATTTTTACCCAATTTTTTATTTCTTCTGCAGGTAAAGGTTTCTTTGAGCATATGAGAATGAAGGTATCTCTTACATTGGGGTTGTTTGCAGTGCCAAAAACATATAAATAGGGAAAAACCTCTTTGTTGGTTGCATACATAGCACTTAAAAAATATCCGAAGTGAAGACAATCTATTATGTTGCACATATAAATCCCGCGTGGGGCGAGAATCCGGTATATCTTTTCTGTGAACTCTTTCGTGGTAAGGTGGAACGGGACGGTATAATCGCTAAATGAGTCGTTAATGATGCAGTCATAAAAGCCTTCTTTCCCCTGAGTACTAATCTGTCTTACTAAATCTTCAACACGGTTTCTCCCATCTTGATGAAAGATAGAGAGATGTGTATTGTAGGGCAAACCCAATGCCTCATGGGCCACTTGGGTTACTTCCGGGTCTATTTCCGCCACCTCAATATTGCATTTGGGGTATTCTTTCTCCAAAAAATGGCAGAAGGTATATCCACCGCCTCCAATGACGAAGATATTTTGCGGTGATGTTCCCTGCGATGCGAAATGAATGCCTGCATGGAAAAAATGTTCGTAAGCACCTATCAATTTCAAAGGCTGGTTCATATCTTTACGGTTGTGAATCATCTTATCCAAAATGAGGTCCCGGAGATAAGGACGGTCGGGGTCCGGTTTTCGGACTTTAATGTAGTTATAGCGGCTCTCCTTCTCAACGATTACATCCGGTGTCTGATAAGTCTTTAACGCCATCTGGATAGCAAGTGCATCCCAAGGATAACGAGGTGCTAAAGTACTCAAACTCAAAATGAGGCATAGACAGACATACGATAAAGCAAACCCCTTTTTCGGAACAATCCATAGAAACATTACCGCAGATACGAGCATGAGACATACCAATGTGAAATTAGAACCCCAATATGCAATCATATAGTATCCTGTGAGCAAAACACCCAATATCCCCCCGACCGCATTCATGGCATAAATTTTCCCAATCTTCTTGCCCTGTATTATCCCGTGCGTTTCAGGTGGTATCATACGAATCAAAAGCGGTGAGATTGCTCCAAAGGCTATACTTGACGGTCCAAAAACGAGAACGGAATGAATAAATATTTGCACAGGCCAAGAGAAAGTCCATAACCAGGGGTTCCATGGGACTAACACATGAGCAAGGGGTATTAACAAAGTAGAAAGGCTCATAAAGAACAAAAAGAAAGCCGTGATTTTTCGGGGATTCCAATACTGTCCCAAGTACCCACCGAGATACCCGCCGATAGAAAGTGAACCTAATACAACTCCAATGATGGTGGTCCATGTGTATAATGAATTTCCAAAATTGCGGGCTAATAATCTCCCTGCAACAATCTCTAACATCATAATCCCAGTGCCCGCCCAAAAAGAAAGCAATAGCAGTTTGTAAAACGGCTGATATTCCTTTTGCTCTATATCTTCACTTCTCAAGGTATACGGTTCAACCCCTTCTTTCTCTAAGCGAAGTTCGGGCTTTAGCATCATCCCCAATAGTAAATAGAACGCCGAGATAAGGAATAGAACTGTCGTAGATAGAGCCAGTAATGTTGTATACGAAAAGTAGGCAAGTAATACATATCCCGTTAAGAAAGTGCCAATAAGACTGCCCAATAATGAAAAAGCGAAAAAAATTCCCACCGAAGTTCCTGTCCGCGAACTAACCTGAATTAGTAAATGTGTAAGCACAGGGGATATAGTCCCCAACAAAACAAACGGGATAATAAACAGCAAAAAGATATGAACAAAAATCCGCCATTCCCAGGCAAGATTCTGTAATATTCCCAGATTTCCGAAGTATTGATTGACATAAGGAATTAAAAAGATAACAAGGGAAGATAAGAGAAATTGGATAGGTATTGTTCTTGTATTAGAAAATCTATCCGCGAGAATCCCGCCAATATGATTACCTAATGCAATGCCTGCAAGCGTAGTAGCGATAATTCCTGTCCATGTAAACAAACTTTGTCCTAAATATTGGGCTATTACCCTGCCTGCAACCAGTTGCAAAAACATAATAGCCATGCTGGATATAAAAACAGTTAAATAAATTACCCATGGCAGTATTTTTATTTTCATAAAGAGTTAACAAATGCCCTTAAATAATTTTTCAGATTTATGCATTATTGCTGTTGCGGTCTCTTCGGATGATAAATATCGTTCCGGAGATAAAATAGGCTAAAGTAGGATAAATTAAAATGTGATGAAATGATTGTAAATTCTGTAGGAAGCCATTTGTCCCTTTCACAAATACGGAAATGGCAAGAGCTAAGCAAATTACCAGAGATAAACCTGCAATAATCCCTGAGATAAATAATATCGGGTCTCCTTTGGGAAGGGTTTCTTTTTCCTGGGGAGAGATAGAAGGAGAAGTGGATTTTTGATTTTCTGCTGTTGGAATAATTTCTTTTGCGTTTGCTGGTACATCCCGAGCCCCCATGAATATTGAAAGAAGTGTATATAGAATGGATGTCATTATCCAGACAGGCACGAATAAGAAGAAGAGGTGTAAAGTTCCCGTCTTTTCTAATGTAATAGCAATTACGATAGAAATCAGCCAACTTAGTAAAGCGGGCCAGTTCATTGCTATTCGTTTTTTCTCGGTCCAATAACGAGTAAGCCCAATCTTTGGGAAAATCCAGTATTCTGTAAAAGCAACCGCTCCTAATGGCATAAGAAGTAGCCCATAATAGCCGACAAAATCAAGTAATTTGGTGAAAACGAAAGGTGAGCACGCAATAATAGTGGTTCCTGCCCCTGCTAATAGCGTTACAAACCAGCGGGGCCAGCCGGGAGTTACAGCCTGCAAAGCCAAGCCCGCACGGTATAGTGTCGGGTTCGAAGTAGTCCATCCTGCAAGAATCACCGCAATCAAACCAGAAATGCCCAATGCCTGCGTCGCAACGGCACCTGAATCCAGTTGGGTAAGACTCTTCTGTAATAACAATGCAGACATGGCACCCATTACACCCGCACATATCCATGCAAGATAGTGGCCTAAAAACATTCCGAATGCAGAGAACAAACCATAAGCAGAGGAACGGGCGTATCGGAAAATAGCCATATCGGATAAGCCACCATGCATCGCTAAGTTACATATCCACGCAAATGCAGAGACATGCCAGAAAGAAATCGGATCTTTCCCATCTGGGCGAACACCGGTCCATATCTTCTGTGTGGCAATCTGCCAAAAATCATTCCAATTGCGTATGTCTACTCCTGATGCCGGTAATAAAGCGATAGCCCCTGCAATAAACATAAGAAACATCCATGGGGAACATACAACGGAAAATTGAGACAATCGTTTAAATCCCAATATTGCCAAAGTAACCACGACAGCACCTACTACAAGAACTACTAAAACAAATCTGAAATCAGTGGGTATCCATTCCGTTTGAGGAGGTATTCCCAGGGGCACTCTTACCGCAGATGCCGAAACGGTAATCATACAACCTGCAAGAATACAAAACAAAAATGCGTTGAGGACATTATATATCGTGGTGACTATAGGCCCTGCAACTTTCCGTAAAAACCAGTAAAGAGTAAGACGGGTCCGGACCGCAATAGGGGCACATATTAATGTCCATGTTAGTACCGCCATTAAATTGCCGAGTAATAAACCAATAAAAATATCATAGGCATTCACACCCCAACTCACGAATAGAGCACCGATAACGAACTCCGTTCCTGCCACATGTTCACCTGCAAATAGGCCGGCAAAGTATCGGCCGGGTTGTAATTTATCATTTGTTACAGGTTCACGCTCAAATTCATAAAGTAAATCCAAAGCCTCGGTAGCCTTTATTGTTTTTTCTTCACTCAAAGCAGGACCCTTTCCTATTTAAATTATTAAGATTAATGTATATCATGAGAAACATATAAAACGATATAAGAATTGTAGGCCCTTTTTCAAATGGAATTTTACAAAAAATGTTTGTATGTTGTTTAATATGTTTAAAGAAGATTAAATAAGTTGCTTTGTCGTTTTGGAAAAGAGAGAAGTTTAATAAAAACAGGAACCCCGCAGGGCGTATAACCCTGCGGGGCGGTAAGGGATTAACCCTTAAACTTCAGAGTCGATTTTCAGATTAGAAGCTGATTTCGGTTTCTGCGAACAGATAGTTGAAATCCTGTTCATCGAGGATTTCATCACCGAAGAAGTGGGAGTAACCCGCACGGATGACTAAGTCTTCACTGTAGTTGTAGGCGCCGGTTAACTGAATTTCCCAGCCTAATTCATCATCATCGCCCCAATCTTCGTCTAACATGTAATACTGACCTTCAAGAGCCAGTTTCACTGCTTCGGTCGGTTGTACACCTAAACCAAGGCGATAGACGAATACATTGGTGAGCTGGGTCTGATCTAAGAAATCACTGTATTCCCAGTTGGAGAACAGACGATTGAAGGGAAGGTCAAGTTCGTCTTTGGCAAACCATTTGCGATCGTAATCCGGTCCTTCAAGGTATGCGAAACCGGCATATACACGAGGCTGCCAGGAAATGTCGAAAGTGTAACCTGCTTCTAAGTTGACACCCCATGCATTGTAGTCACGATCAACACCAAAAATCCACCAACCTGTATCGGAGGCATCACCTAACTGATAGGCCGCTTCGGCTTCAAAGTCGAAGGCACCGACTTTGCCAGCGCCACGAAGACCTAATGTATGAAGGTCGGATTCAAGGGCTGTTGCATCATCGCGGACATACATCCAGTAGGCATCGATAACAACATCTTCAAGACCTGTGTAACTTCCATAAATGGCATACAGATCGATATCATCTTCTGCAAAATCGCCCATAGATTCGGCTAATTTAGCTGCGATGGCATCGACACTGACCATGTCGGTTACATAGCTCAAACGAAGAGCATCGAAGGAAAGACCTGTGAAATTGTAACGCTTGTCGTTTGTGCCAACAAGCCAGCCACTGCCAAGGGTCAATTCCTGACGACCAACACGGGCACGAAGCGGGGTTCCCCACATTTCACGGGCTTCAATATAGGCTTGATAAACTTCTACATCATTAACACTCGCCTGACGAGCATCCACACCCGTGATGTAGTTCTGGGAACGAAAATCTTCGCCCCAAATGTCATAGCTGTCTAATTCAATGAATGCAGTGACTTCATCAGTGAAGTCCGCCTTTACATTCAATCTTGTTCTTTGCTCAATGAAACTGGTCTCACCAGCATCATCATAATCTAACCAATTCGCACGAATGCGAATTTTTCCGCCGACTTCTACATTTTGAAGTTCAGCATATGCCATTGTGCCGACAAGCACTAATGCTACTGCGATAATTAACATGCTTTTACGCATAGTTTATACTCCTTTTAGTTACATAAATTAACTTGAGGTAATTTTAATTTTTTTGGTGTCTGCCCTCACAGACACCCTTGTCTTCCAATTATATCGACCACATCGACCATTCCAACTCCCGCGAGGTATCTCTTTAATGTTCATTCCTCCTTTCTGCTCGCAGATTTCGGAATTGGCGGCGATGAATTTTCTGATTAAATTTTTTCTATCTTAACATATTATAAAACCATTTGTCAAGTAAAAATATTCAAAATTTAAAAATTTTTTTATTTATTCTTTTTTAGAAAATTTATTGGAATAATACACAACATATTGTAGTGGTCATTATAAACTTCACTATATAACTTATATAAGTTTTTTATCACTTTCAATAAGCCCTTAATAAACTTTGGTAGTGTTTTTTTATACAGAAACGAAATTCCACAAAGGAAAAATAAGAGAAAATTAAATTGAAATCAAAATATTTTCTGCCTCTGCTCCTTATAAAATGACCACGATGTTTTTACCTCAAATTCTATATAAGGAGTAAGAAAATGAAGAACGATGTATCAAAAAGGAAATGTTGTAAATCCTCCCTTAAAAACATAATTTCTTCTGACTCTTTTCGAAATACGGTGTTTGTTTCATCTCAATTTCTGGAAGAAATTCCGGAGGCACAGTCTTTATGGTATGAAACACCAGAGGAGATAGAACAAAAAATTCAATGGGGTAAGGAAAAATCCGAACTTTTAAAATGGGTAAAAAAGCAAATGGAACGGAAGTTGACCTTGAAAGAGAGAAAATATATTGAATCCTATTATTTTAAGGGAGAAACACTTGAAGTTATTTCAAAGAGATTTCATCGTCATCCGTCAAATATTCACAGAACCATACGACGAGGGATAAAAAAATTAATTCAACTGACAAAAAATGAAAACCTTCGTTTTCATTCTGTTCGTATGAAACGCATGAGGTCGCCCCTGGTAAAAACTAATGATGACTAAAGTCCTTATATATAAAATCAATAGATTTTTATTATTCTAGGAATATAGAATATCTATAGTTAAAAAATTATTTTATGTGGAGTAATAAATGCGTGAAGAAAATATCGTTCTTATCGGTATGCCCTGGTCTGGAAAGAGTACTGTGGGTGTCTTATTAGCAAAGTCATTGCAATGGAATTTTATAGATACAGACTTATTAATACAGTCTGATATGGGAAAGTCGCTCCAGCAGATTATTGATGAACAGGGCGTTGTGGAATTTCGTCATGTTGAGGAACAGTATGTTTTATCCATTCACCCTGAAAAAAGCGTTATTGCTACAGGTGGGAGTGTTGTATATAGCGACAGGGCTATGGAACATTTAAAGAATCTTGGAACGATTATTTATCTTCAATATCCTTTTGAAGAAATTAATAGACGGGCAAGGAGTGTAGATGAGCGGGGGCTGGTCCGGACAAAAGGACAGACTTTATTTGATTTGTACCAGGAACGAACTCCGATGTATGAACGATGGGCAGAAATTGCTATTCGATGCAATCAACAAAGCCATGAACAGGTGGTTGAGAGAATTCTTTCTGCTATCGATGTAAAATATTTATAAAAAAATTGAAAAATTTTTGCATGATTTTTTCCCTTTTGGTATACTAACTTTCAAAGGATATGAAATCGAAAGCAAATAAACCAATAAAAAAAGAAAGAGGATATAGATATGATTGAGTTTTTAACGGTGATATTTATTTTTCTTCTGGATGCAGTTTTTCTGTTACTTGCTATTTTTGGATATAACGAACTCTTTTAACCCTGTAAGAAATAGGAGTGTAGGACGGTGGAAATATTAGATGACCTTGCATACATTGGTTTGTGGGTAATGGGTGTTCTTATTAAGGTACTTGCAATTTTATCCGGTATATATCTTTTTTCTCTGTAAAACGAATCTAAACGAAGGGGCTTCGGTCTTTTCAGGAGAAACTTCCAATGCCTCAAACCTTCTTTTTAACAGGCTGTGCCAGTGGAATGGGTCGGCACATGACCACTGTTTTTGTCAGGCAGGGACATCGTGTAGTCGCCACGGATATTGCGGGTGAACAATTGGAGCGAATAGCAGAAGAAGAAGGATGGCCTCCTTCGCAGGTTCGGTTGTTTCAACTGGATGTTACTAATTATGAAGCATGGGAAGAGATTTTTAATAAAGCGGTAAAAGAATGGGAGGGGATTGATGTTACAATTAACTTTGCAGGACTATTGTTGTCGTCCTGGGCGTTGGAAACACCTCTGAAGGAAATCCATTCTCAAATTGATGTTAACCTGAAGGGAACGATATTCGGGACCCAAATATCTGCAAGACATATGGTTGAAAGGGGACATGGGCATATTATTAATATTTCTTCCATAGCCGGTGTTGTGCCTGTCCCCGGATTGTCCATTTATTCTGCAAGCAAACATGCAGTCCGTGCTTATTCTCTTTCTGTTGCGATGGAACTTCAAAAGAAAGGGGTGTTTGTTACGGTAATCTGCCCTGCTACTGTTCAGACACCTATGTTAGATAATCAATTAAGAGTGGATGCTGCGGAACTTTATTTTTCAGGACTTCGAATTTTAACTGTTTATGACATTGAGAAAGCAATAGTAAAAAGGGCCCTTCGCAAAAAACCAATGGAAATTTTTCTGCCCCGATTTAAAGTAAAACTTTTCCAGATTGTATCGATGATGCCATCATTGGGACCTTTTATTTCTCCTATATATCAATGGGCAGGTAGATGGCGACAAAATCGTAGGCGAAAAAGCCTATAAATATTCTTTGTATATTCCTTTGTTTAATTTTCTTTGACTACTTGTTTGCTATTGATTTTCGTTATAATAAGTAACCTTATAAGTGTAATATTATATTAATTTTCCAACAACATTAACAAAGGTAGGTCTAATGAAATCAAGTAGTTTCTTTCTATTATGTTTAGTCTCTCTTTTTATTATTACCGGTGCATGCATACCCAGCCAGCCTGTACCTCAAAATACAACTCCAGAAGATACATCCATTTCAGAACCGCCGACACAGAGTCCGCCTGTTCAGACGGATTCTTCTACTTCTGGAAACAAATCTGTTGATACGGTTACTGCTGAAAAAAAACAACCCCCTTTACCTGCTGAGAAAAAATCTCATACTACAATGCGTTTTGGCCAGCCGGGAGCAGGATTTCCTTTTTCCATACAGCAAACCCCTCTGGTAGACCAGGAAGGTTTTTCTATTAAAGGTTCTTTCGGACTGAGTGGAACGATAACACGCCCTGATAAATCTAAGGATTTGTGGGTATTTGCTGGACAGTTTGAACTCCCTTCTGAGGAATATAAAATAGGTGAGGTAACCTATGATATTATTAATGCACCTATTGAGTACTACACTCAAAAAAAATCTTTACCTTCTTCCTTTGTTTCTCAAGTAATGATAACCATTCCTGTAAAACTTCCACCGAATGCTAAGGATGAAAAAGGAGATGTAAAAGTCCCATTTCGACTCGAAATTCCTGTTTCTCCAAAAGCAAAGTTTCTTTTTACCATGATTGATAAATCATAGTATTTCTTATGAAATCCTCAGGGAAGGAAAAACAAACAGGCGTTCATACGGGTTCGGAAGAATTGCTATTGGAAAAACCATCCCTAAAAGAGTTATGTCAAAAATACAATATTCGCTTTAAAAAACGGTTAGGACAGAATTTACTCCTTGATGATAATATCCATCGCATTATGATTGAAACAGCCCATCTAAATAGAGAAGATGCGGTTGTAGAGGTAGGAGCCGGATTGGGAGCCCTTACCTGGCATTTAGTCCAGCATGCAGGGCAGGTTCTTGCAGTTGAGATAGACCCTTCTTTTATGCCTTGTTTGAATGACCGTTTTGGTCATCTTCAATATGTGAAACTATTTCGTGGAGATATTTTAAATCATGAGTTGGAAGAACTTATTTATGAATATTTGCCCAAAGCGAAACATTATAAGATGATTTCCAATTTGCCTTACTATATAACGACCCCTGTCCTGTTCCATTTTTTAGAATCTTCTGTGGACTTCGAAACTATTGTTATTATGGTTCAATACGAAGTTGGAGTGCGAATGTCTGCAAGATATGGGACTAAAGACTATGGGGTGTTAAGTCTTTCTGTTCAATCACTCTATCATGTAGATTTAGTGCATTCTGTCCCGAAGACCTGTTTTGTTCCTCGTCCGGAGGTCGATAGTTGTATAATTCGTCTGCGGAAAATTATCCCCCCTCTTATGCCTGTAGAAAGGAGAAAAAAAGTCCTTCGTGTTATTCACTCTGCATTTTCACAACGACGAAAGAGCCTGAAAAATGCTTTGAGCAAGTCGCCTTTTTTAGCCTATTCCTCTTCGCAAGTATTGGAAGCATTACATTGTGCAGGTATTGACCCTTTACGCCGAGCAGAGACTTTAACATGGAATGATTTTGTTCAAATTACAGAGGGTTTAGAAAAAATTGAACCACAACTTTAAAAAATTATAATCTATTTATGTTTATCGTGAGAATATGATTATGAACAACTCCATTGATTACATATCCCGAAGTGTAATAGAGAATCTTGAAAGTGGTGTTCTTGTTGTCGATGAAGAGGGAAAAATCCTGATTGTAAATCCTTCCGCTTTAAAGCATTTGAAATTAAAAAAACATATATTATCTTCCGGGGAAAATATTTGCAATCATCCCGAATTAACTCCTTTCGTAGAGATATTTAAAGAATTGCTTGACAAAAAAGAGTCTATCTCACGAAGGAAGATTACTTTAGATATCGAAGGGGAAAATATTTTAGGGTTGACCAGTTCTTTAATTAAGGAAAATGAGAAGATATTGGGTGCAGTTTTTCTTTTTACAGATTTAACGCAAATAAAGAAATTGCAACATGAAGCGGAAATGAATAAACAATTAGCCCAAATCGGGACACTGACCGCAAGTATTGTACATGAATTTCGCAATCCGTTAGGCGTTATCTACGGAATGACAGAATTTTTGATACAAAAAACAGCAGACAAACCTGAACTTGTGAAAAACTTAAATCTTATTTTGAAAGAGACGGAACAATTGAATTTACTGGTAAATCAGTTTCTTAGTTTTGCAAGACCTCAGGAGGTGTATATTCAAAAGCAAATTACACAGTTTGTTATCGAAAAAGCGGTTAGCATTTGCTCTCATATTATAGAGAAGCACTCCGCAACTGTAGAAATAAAAGAGATTCCTAAAGACTTTCAATTTATATATGCAGATATAGATAAACTATCCACGGCAATAGCCAATTTAATTCGTAATGCAATTGAGGTTCAAATTGAACAGGAAAATAAATGGGTGTGTATTTCTGTCGGTGAAGAGGAAGGATACCTTGTTATTCGGGTAGAAGATGAAGGTCCAGGGCTTCCTGAAAAAATAAAGAAACATGAGTTATTTAAGCCTTTTGTTACAAAGAAAAAAGGAGGGACAGGGTTGGGACTTTCAATTGTTCAGCGAATTGTTATGGGGCATCGGGGTTGGGTAAACGGCCATAATCGAAAGCCTCGAGGAGCCGTATTTGAAGTAGGGATTCCATTAGAGCCTCCTCTTGATTTTTCCAATACCCCCTCCTCGCAACCTCTATAAATTAGAAGAGTCATCCCGTGTTTGAAGTTTTTTTATATAGGAGTCCTCAAGATTATGACTTTATTTATTATCAGCAAAAGGAGCGGAGAGAAAAATTACAGTATGGCTTAGGGAGAGAATGCCTTTATCTTCTCGAGCATACCCCTGTTTATACTGCCGGGAGACGGTTTCAGCAAAAACATCTATTAATCTCTCCGGAAATTTGTAAACAAAGGGGAATTCATTTTACCTATACCGACCGTGGAGGAGATATAACTTATCATGGGCCGGGGCAATTAGTAGGTTATCCCATTCTTAATCTTGCTACCCGAGAAATGACAGTTCATCAATATATTCGGAATTTGGAATTGACGATAATTGATACTCTTACTTGCTATCGCATACACGCACAACCCATAAAAACTCTTACAGGTGTTTGGGTCCAGGATAGAAAAATTTCTGCAATAGGGATTGGGGTCAAGGACAGTATTACCTGGCATGGATTTAGTATTAATATAGACCTTGACCTTACTCCTTTTGAATGGATTGTGCCTTGTGGAATTTCTGATAAAAAGGTAACCTCTCTGAAAAACGAACTTCAAGAAAAGTTTTTCTGTCCAACCGTGAAGGAATTTGCACAAACCTTTATTTCCGTTTTCTCAAAACATTTTTCTGTTCCAGAACTATCCCTCGTTGAGATATAATTCGGTAAAGATATTTTGTATAAAATTAAGTGTTTTTCATTGTTTGTAGAAGCCCCATTTAAGTTTGTGTATTATTATTGGGGGTAAACGATGAACCCCTTACTTGAATAAAGTAGCATTCCCTTTTGAATTAACATAATGGAGTAAATTATCAAAATAAGTTTATGTACTATGATTGATTCGTCTCTGGAATATTTTTTTGAACATCTAAGAATTGAAAGAGGACTATCTTTACACACCTTGCGAGCGTATGAATGTGATTTAGAACATTTTTCTGATTTTATTCAGAATAAGGCGGGTGCCTTTGCTCCGGGAGCAGAAGAAACCCGGAAACAACGCGTTGTTGTAGACCTTGAAACTTTAAAGAAAGTAACAAGAAATGATATTCGTTCTTTTCTTGCACATGTTCAGAGTTCTGGTGCTTCTGTAAAAACGGCTTCAAGGAAGCTTTCCGCACTAAAAACTGTATATCGATTTCTTGTAAGGCAAGGACTGTTAGAAAATAACCCTGTACTTACTATGCGTACTCCGAAACAGCGTCGTTATCTTCCTGCGGTATTGTCTGTTGATGAGGTATTGCAATTACTTAATGCCGTTAAGGGTGAAGACGCAGTGGAAATGCGAGACCGTGCCCTGCTGGAAGTTCTTTATTCAACGGGGATGCGGGCTCAAGAATGTGCAACGCTTACGATTACCTCATTGGACATGAATTCCGGGCTTGTGCGTGTTTTTGGCAAACGCAGAAAAGAACGTCTTGTTCCATTAGGGTCGTATGCCCTACAGTATTTAAAGAACTATTTGCTCGTTCGTTCTGAGTTAGGAAAACCGACCCATAATATTGTTTTTGTAAATACTCGGGGAGGTCCTCTAACTACACGAAGTATTCAACGCATCGTTGAGAAATATGCCCGTAAGGTATTGCCTTATCGAGATGATGTCTCACCCCACACGCTGCGCCATAGTTTTGCTACGCACATGTTAGATGGTGGAGCCGATTTGCGGGTTGTCCAGGAGATTTTAGGACATGAGCAGTTGTCTACGACGCAGATTTATACACATGTTAGTATTGAGCATCTTCGTGAGGTGTATTTGAGGACGCATCCTCATGCTTAAGGTTCGACGAATCCGATAGGTCTGACTTTTTTTCTATCATATTCATGAAGTATTGAACAATTTCTGTATCACCCCAATTGGCACTACCACCATGGGAATATACAATTTCTCCATGAGAATTGACAATGAGACCGCAAGGAACAGTATTTCCACAGAGTGCTTTTATAAGTTCTTCTTTTACCTTTAGCATGGGAATAGAAAGTTTAAATTCTATTTTTACCTTTTCAATCTCCTTAGTACTTCCATCTGTTAATGCCAATACAGGTATAGCCCAGTCTTTTAATGCATCGTAGAGATACTGGACCGTCATTAGTGTAGAGAGACAATGAATGCATTCTGGGTGCCATACCAATATAAATAAAGGTTGGCCTTTAAAATCATTAAAGGAAATCTCTCTACCTTCTATATCTATCCCTGTAGCGGAGTAGTCCAGAACATCAGAAGTTTTTATCTTTGGTGTTTTTAAAGAAATCACTTCTTTTTTGGCCATCCAGAACTTTAATGTTTTTGCTCCAATTATGATTCCTGAACCTGCTAACAGTAGCGTAATCCAAAAACCGAAGAAACACCCTAATAGAAAGGGCTTCCAGGGGGTTTTTTTATGTGTTTCTTTACTCATCCGGATTTTCTCGTTTGGGTTCTGCCTGTTTATCCATTTCTTCCCAATGTTTCAATCGTTCCAGAAATACCTTTTCTAAACCTCGCGGTAACGGTTGATAAAAAACACCCCGAGGCAGTCCATAATCTTGAGGGATATAACCTTCTTCTGCGTCATGTGGATATTGATACCCTATACCATGTCCTAATATCTCTGCACCCCGATAATGCGTATCCCGCAGTGTTTGGGGAACGGGGACTGTAGTCTGTGATTTTACCCTATCCATAGCCTTTTCAATAGCCATATATGATGAATTACTTTTCGGTGCACATGCAAGATAGGTTACGGCCTGTGATAATATAATTTGTGCTTCGGGCCTGCCTATAAATTCTGTGGCTTGCCATGCCGAAACAGCGACAACAAGAGCCATCGGGTCTGCGTTCCCAATGTCTTCTGAAGCGGCAATACATAATCGGCGTGCAATAAATCTTGGGGGCTCGCCGGCCTCTAACATGCGGGCCATCCAGTATAAAGCAGAATCAGGATGACTTCCTCGAATGCTTTTTATAAATGCAGAGGCTATATCGTAATGCTCGTCACCGGTCCTGTCATAATGTAAAAGTTTTTCGGATACACACTCCTGGACAAGAGGCAAATCAATATGGATTTTGTCCTCCGTTCGTTGTGCAGTAAGGATTGCAAGTTCTAACGCATTTAAGGCTCGTCTTGCGTCTCCTTCTCCATATCTTGCAAGGAACCGTAAAGCATCCTCATCAAAAACAATATCAAGATTCTGAAAACCACTTTGAGGATGTTTTAGTGTCTTTTTTAAAATTTGGAATATACTTTCTTCACTTAGTGGTTCGAAGCGGAAAATCTGGGAACGGGATAGTAATGGAGATACAATACTAAAGTAGGGATTTTCTGTGGTAACGCCGATTAGTATGGCATGTCCCATTTCTACATCGGGGAGCAAAGCGTCTTGCTGGGCTCGATTGAAGCGATGTATTTCATCAATAAACAAAATTGTGCGTTTCTTTTCTCGCTGTAAACGAAAACGTGCTTTTTCTAAAACGGTTCTTAATTCGCGTACATTCGATGTTACGGCGTTAATCGGTTCAAAATAAGATTGTGTACTGCGGGCAATAATCCGTGCTAATGCGGTTTTTCCTGTTCCCGGTGGACCCCATAGGATTAAAGAGGTTAAGCAATCTGTTTCAATCGCGCGACGCAATGCTTTTCCCACTCCCAATATTGCCTCTTGTCCAATCAGTTCATCGATAGTTCGTGGACTAACTCGACGGGCCAAAGGTACATGAGCCACAGATTTCAAAGGTTCCGATTTTTCGAACAATTCGTCCATCATATTTTGTTGTTTTTTATTTATAACTTACCATAGTTATTTTAATTTTATCTAGCGGATATGGGATTCGTAAAAATCCCGCAAACTTCGTTGTAAACCCTGGCCTTGTTCCTTAATGTATGCAAGGGCTGTTCTTGGATGCTGGTTCAATACACCGGTTACAAGATAGGGTAGTTCGTATCCCCATTTTAGTTCTTCTTTCAGGCGAATAAAATATCGTTCTATCAAGTCCAGAACAGGTCTCAAATCATATCGGGGATTGTCTATGAAACTTAACATCAGTTCTGTTGTACAATTTCCCGCCGCTCTCCCCATTCCGTACAAACTACAATCTACGAATTGGGCTCCTGCCAACAGAGCCTCAACCGAATTTGAGAACGCCAACTGTCGGTTATTGTGTGTATGTATCCCGATGGCTTTACCCGGGAGGGCATGAATGTATTTCTCCGTTAGATAGCGAATGTGTTCTGAATAATAATAACCAAAACTGTCTACGATATAAATCAAATCTACATTGGATTGTGCTATTTTTTTTAATGCCTCATCTATTTGACTTTCTTTTACTGTGGAAACAGCCATTAAGTTCAAACTCACTTCATATCCCAGGTCTTTCATATACTGGGCGAGTTTTAGCCCTTCGTCGACTTCCGGGACATAACAGGCCACACGAACCATAGAGATAAGACTTTCTGATTTTGGGATGAAATCATCCTGATTTGTTCTACCTACATCGCACATGACTGCTATTTTTGTGTCGCATGTATAGGCTACATCCCGGATATCCTCTTCATCGCAAAAACGCCATGGTCCAAATTCATCCGGAGGAAAGACACGCTTGTCTGCACGGTATCCCAGTTCTACATAGTCGACTCCTGCTTTTGCTAATCCATAGAAAATTTCTTTTACCATACTTTTTGGAAAATCCCAATTGTTCATTAAACCCCCGTCTCGAATGGTTACATCTAAAATCTTTACTTCCGGTCGATACATAACGAAACTCCACTGATTATGATTTTATGAATATTTATCATTTGTCAAAATATTGTAAAGTATTTTGCAAACGGTTGTTTTTTTGTTAAAATAATGTTATATTATACTACAAACATAAATTTGTTCAGATTATATGATAGTAGAGTAGAATTGAATTAGGAGACCTGAAATGAGAAAGGTTGCTTTATTTATGTTTTTTGTGGTTTCGGTAGTTGCAATAACTGCGTCAGCAATTGAACCTGCGTATGTGGGACCTCTGGGTAATGCAGAAGAGCCTGCTCTGCGTCCGTATAAATGGATTTGGAGAGGAATTACGGCGTTTGGTCATCAAACAAAAACAAAGTTTATTGAAGGGAATATGAATACACCGGTTTTGGGAACGGTAGAAACAGCACGGGGAATCCGAAATGGGTCGACGGAATTTCTGTATAGTTTCTGGAAGGGTATTTTATTTTCCTGTCCCCCTCAACAACCCAAACATTATCAAGAAAAAACGGAGTTGACAAAATGGGTTGAAGAAGATGATGTCTGGAGGAATGTAACTGAATTTATGTGTAGTGGTCCTGCATTCCCAATGTTAGTCGCATTAGACCATGTGCAGGTAGAAAGTGATGCAAAAGTACAGGAACGACTTAGTAAAGCGAAGGAAATACAAGAATCTCGCAGACAGGCGCAAAAATCCCGTCAGGGAGTAAAAATGCAAGCGGTCGAGCAAGCCCAGAAGAAGTATATTGGTGACCGCATTCCCATGAAAAAAGATAAAGACAAGAAATATCCCAAAAATTTATTGAAATTAGCTCAATAACCGGATAAATAAAGGTTTTTATTTTGAAGAAGAACAATCGGATATAAGTTTTTTGATGGTTTGTTCGCGAGTGGTGAGGAGACCTGCTTTTAGAACTGCTTCTGCATAATAAACGGCTTTTTTACAATCTCCCTGTTTCTTATAGAAAAAAGCCAATTCAGAGGATGCTCTGCTTCCCGGTAATATTTTATGTCCTTTTGTCCATGTTTCTTCTGCTTTAGGCATTTCTTTTAATAATTCGTAAACTCGCCCTAAATAATAGTGTGCATCCGCAAGGTCGTCGCGGTTCTGAATTTTTTGAAGCCACTTTTCTATAATAGGTAGAGCCTCATCAGGTTTTCCGATACGCAGGAGGGAATCTACTAAGAACTCAAATGCATTGATTTGGGGATGTTCTTCTGATTGGATTGCCTGTTTTAAGTATTCTACGGATTTGTCATATTCTTGGTCTGCCCAACATAGGTAGCCCAAACGATAAAATACATAAGTGCGGTTGAATTCACCTGCAAATCGTGAATGTGTAGCTATTTCATAGATTCGTTTTGCATCTTCCGTATTTTTGTTTTGTTCCAGTGCTTGAGCAAATTTCATTAGATTTTCACCAACATTATCATCCAATCGTTGTAGGATGGCAGGTCCAGAAACATAATAGGCGACGGATACAATGAGAACCGCAGCCAGAAGAAAAATCGACATTGTAATAACCTGAATGAATAATGGGGAAAATTGTACACTTGCTTTGTCCACATTCTCTTGTTTTAGTATATTGTTCTCATATTTTACATTCATAATCTATAACCCTGTTTTATTGTGTTTGTAAGTGTGGGGATAGAAGTTGTTCTAAATCCTTCAATTTATTTGAATTTTCAGGTAGAGTTTGTTTTAAAGATTGATATTCAAAACGGGCTTCCGGTATCTTTTTGAGTTGAACTAATGTTTGCACAAGTAAGATACGAGATTGAATATTATTGGGATCAATCTGGAGGGCTTGTTGTAGTTTTTGTTCTGCTTCGTCGTATTTCCTTCTCCTATACAGGATTTCGGCCCATGTATACATCACTTTTAGTTGGGTACTTTTGTTTGTTGTTTTACTTGCGAAGGGGAAACAGGCGAGGGCCCGGTCCTCGAAGCGAAGTCTCTGATAAGCAATAGCCAAATTCGAATATATCTCCGCTTTATTTTTGCTTTCCGATGTGGAGTTTTCATCAAAAGTTACTTCTGCTATCCAGACATATCGAAGGACAATAGTCTTATATGGGATTTTTTGTTTTTCATCTTGTTCTATGTTTTGTAGAATCTCACGAGATATTTCGAGCCAATCAATTTCTTCTCTCTGTTGGCCCATTTTTTGTATGAAAGAGGGGAGAATGGTTGTGTCTTTAAAGTAAGTTAATAGTTTGCGGATGTTGTCCAGTCGTTGTTCTCGTGGAACCGTCTGAACGACGGTGCCCCATGTGGTCAAATCGTTCGGGTTTAATTTCAAGGTTTCGAGAATAATCTCCGATGCTTTTTTACTGTCGTTTGTTTTTCTTAGTATTTCCTGGTGAATCATCAAGGCTAACTGAGAAAGCGTTGGGGCCATTGTTTTTGCATCTTTCTTGAACTTTGCATAGTTTTTTTCAAGGAACGAGAGATACTCGTCTGGATAGCCTTTCTGTTTCATTACCTGTGCGTATCGGGACCAGAGTTCAATATTTCCGGGGTCAATCGATAAAGCGCGTTGTACTACTTTTGCGCAACCATCATAATCTTTTAATGCCAGATGTGCTTGAATGAGGATCTGGAGTAAGGATTGACTGTTTTGTAAACCTGTTTCGAAGGCTTTTTCACCATACTGGATGACATCCTGCATCAATTCTTTTTTCTTCTCTTCTGTCAGTTTTAAGTAGGCCGTGCGGAAAAATAGAGTCCGAGCCATCCCTTCATAACTATCCGGATATAAATCACAATATTTAATTGCATTGTTTAAAGATTTTTCTGCTTCATCTAATATTGTTTCGGCAGGGCGTGTTAGTGGTTTTTTTTCTAATTGAGCACGATAAATCCAATTTAAACAACATTGTGCACGACTGGTCCATAGTTCGGGGTTATACGAATCATAATAGAGTGCTTTATCAAAATTTTCGATAGCCTTTTCGAATTCATTTTGAGACATATAAATTCGAGCGGTTATTTCAAAGAAACGCGGGTCAAAATATTTAATCCGATTTGCTGTTTCTGCACTTTGTAGTGCTCTTTCAAGGGTTATCTCACGGGAGTTTAATTTTTGTTGATTGGCGAATATTTGGGCCCAGTATATACCGCCTCGTGCTCTCTGAATCTGTACATCAGCATAATAAAAACGGGACTGTTGAATAACCAATAAGAGGGAAAAACAAAACATGATAACTAATAACCCTTTTATCGGTTTTCCTTTTAATAAAATATCACGGACATTTATTTGGGATAGGCCTAAGTATAAGAAGAACAAGGCACTGGAAACCGGAACCCGCATGTTAAATCCGAAGCAGGCATCGGTTGCGAAAGCGAGAAAAACGGAAGCCATACTAGTCCCGAGAACCTGTGATTGAAAAGAGTCGTCTTTTTTTACAATATACAATCCTCCAACAAAACCAAGCAAGATAAGCCCAAAATAGAACAGTCCACCAGGTATTCCGGCATCGGTCATTGCTTCCAGAGGGTCGCTATGAACATGGAAATTTCTCTTTTTTGCTAATGTAAACCATAGTTTTTCATATCTTGTCCAGTAGGGGATGTTTTCAAATCGATAATTTCCGGGACCGTAACCTAATAGCGGTTGCTCCTTTATCATCTGAACAGCACCGAGATAACCATTAAGACGCAAATTTAAAGAGTTGTCTAATGGTAACGACCCTTGAGGATACCCTTTGGATAACAAGATGAATAGTAAAATAACGCATATTACGGCCAGAGAGACCAAGCCCCCGCCGATTGCTAACACGGATTTTATTTTCCATTTTTTCCCTATCAATAAGTAAAAAACAAAGAATGCGATTGCTACAAGGAGAGCGATTCTCGCACTTCGCATTCTTGTGAGATATAAATGAAGAAAGGTAAGAAGGAAGCCGACTACAAACAAGGATAATTTTACAAGGGTTCCAATAAAAGTTTTATATTTTTCCTCTTCACGGATATATTTTTTTAATTCGTTGAACAGGGCCATGATAAATCCGACACCTGTAATTACAGCAAAAAGCAGTGCGTGTCCGGCAAAATTGGGGTTTGCATACGAAGAGGGTAGACCCCGATATTCTTCCACATTTTTTGTTGACCAGGGAAAGGGGTCGATGCCCCAGCGTTGAAAGAATCCGTAAACACTGGAAAGAGCAATTGCTATTATGACCCAACTTAATATCCACCAAATCTCTTTTTTCTCGACCACAAGAATATGGACAAAAAAGGCTATGGCACAGAGCATAAACCAGATAGAAAACTCACTGATTGCAAATCCTTTGTTCTTTGCAAATAATAAAGCCGCCAGCATAAATAATAAGAACCCGCAAAGCATAAAGACCAGGGATTTTTTTAACTGTACTTGATAATTTTCAAACCAGAGCATACCCAGTGTAATTGCTGAAAGAATGAATACAAAAACACTAATGATAAGGTATTTAATAGGTGCGGCGGGGTCTCCTGTGAAAGGGCTCAATGATAGGACAACGGCTAATAACCAAACAGGTATAACGACATAGACAGCAATTTTACGAAGGTGGGAAGTTGGTGTATCGTTTATAACATCTGTTTTAGTATTTTCTTTCCGATTTCTTCTACCCATTGTTCAATATTTCCTTTTGAATATTTTGTTTCCTCATCAGAGAAAGAAATCCAATAGCCCGTCTGCGTTAAGGTATGTGTTGCAGAAGTATTCTTTAGAATTATAACGGGATTTGGGGATACAGTCCCAAAAAACTCGGAATACCATCCTTGTAGAGGAGATTGGTTTGCTGCAACCATTTCTATTATTTCATTTTTTACAGGATATAGCGAAATATTTATTTTACCACATTGTAAAAGCACAAAAGAATTAGTAACTTTTACTTCGACCTCAGGATGAAGATGTAGCAAATTACAAACGGTTTTTCGTTTATGAGTTTTTATCCAATCACAGCATAGGAAACCTTTTTTCGGTTGTATATAAATACCACGGAGATGAACGGTTCCAGTAAAATACTGAAATTTCCCCGCAAATAAGAACCCCTCTTCATAAGGTTCCCACATTGTCCAGAGGGTCCTTCCCCGTCGTGCAACACGGAAGGTGCTCCAGCATTCTAATTGTTCTTCTCCTTCTATGTAAACTGTATTATGGGCTCGGGTGCTACGCTGAAACGCTCGGTAAGGACTTCCTGCATAACCGTGTATTCCCGAATCCACTATAACCCGCTGTTTTTCTATAAGCAATTCATAACTTAACTGGTCACAATGGGCATGGGCTAACTGGAAAGGAGAACCTGTTTTCCCCGCTCTTATAACCATATTGAAGCAGGGAGTATTATTGCTTTTGTATAGGTAATAACCGGATTGAGGGAAATCGTGTTCTTTTTTTAGTGAGGTGTTTTCTTTAATTGCGGGAATGTACTTTGAAGTTATATGGAGTACTTTCTCCGGGGAGGGTAAATGTCCATGAACCGTGTCTCCCAAAAGAGGTAATTCCCCATCTGACAATACCAAACCGCTCAAAAAGTTAGACATTTTGGATACAGTTTTTATTAGAAATTCAGGTGGATTTTTCAGTATCGCAAGCACTGTAATTAAGTCCAGAAAGACATGCAAGTGGTACATGGGAACCTGTTCATAATGTCCCCCATCATCAAGAATTTGTTCGTTCAATTCTTTTTCGAGTTGTTGTAAGAACTCAGGCAGATGAATTGGAAAGAGTGTTGCAGAACTGATAATCAGCCCGCACAAATTTTGTATCAGATGATTTCCTTTCAGATGATATTCCAATGATTGCGATAAGTATTTCGTTTGAACAGCCAGCGATGTTAGAATCTCTTTATCATTCCACTGCCAGATATGCATAGCCAGTATCCAGTATCGAATCCGATAGGAAGTCGGGTATGGGTCCCATGCTACGGATGTTCCGGGTAAGTATTCCTTTATCCATTGTTTCACGAAGTTTTTTGCAAAATCAGCATACTTTTTGTCAGGAGATTGTAAATGGGCCAAACAGAGTTTCCATAAAAATTCAAAAGTATGGAATCCATACAGAGCAAGAGGGGACAAATTTTTATGTTTATTCTCTAACAACAATATTAAGGGTATTGCTTCTCCTGCATAAGTCCATATCCCCTTCAGTATATCTTTTGCTTGAGTTTCAAGATTGTTTTCAACAGAGGCCCAACTTCGAGCATATTGTCCATAATTATTCAAAGGTTCCTTATTTATTTCTAACTTGGGTAGGGGTTTTTCTCTAAACCAGAACCTAACAGGTAATAACTTTCGTATGCGGTAATAAGTATACCAATATAATTGTTCCGGTTTGTAATATCGGATAGTGTGTAAAATTTTTAACAATACCGATCCATCCATCAATTTAATTTCTAATTTGTTTTTTAACATTAATAATTTCTATATTATAGTGCTTTTTATAAAACAAAGATTATGGAAGAAGGTCTGATAATTATTCTTATTTTCTTAAATAAACTTTATTCCTTTATAATACTATCGTTTTTTGTTAATGTGGTATTTCGTATGATAATTATTAGAAAGGATGTGTTTTGTTTTGATGAATATTTGGGTTATCATGGGAACGCGTCCCGAGGCTATAAAAATGGCGCCGGTGGTTCGGGCTTTGGAGGAAATTTCGGATAAAGTTCAAGTTACAGTTTGTCTCACTGCACAACATCGGGAACTGCTTGACCAGGTTATTCGTTCATTTAATTTGCCCGTTCATTACGATTTGAATTTAATGACGCCCGGTCAAACGCTGGTTGAGATTACTTCTCGTGTTTTGGAACGCTTATCCCATTTGTTCTCTGAAAAGAAACCGAGCACGGTTTTGGTACATGGCGATACGACAACAACTTTATCCGCAGGGTTTGCCAGTTATTATCAGCAAATACCCATCGGGCATGTGGAAGCAGGTTTAAGAACGTATGATAAATATCACCCTTTTCCGGAAGAAATGAATCGCCGTCTTGTTGATGCTTTAAGTGATTTTCTTTATGCTCCTACAGAACAAGCAAAGAAGAATCTCCTTGCAGAACATATTGAAGAGGAAAAAATTCTTGTAACCGGGAATACAGGAATAGATGCTCTTTTGTATATAGCGGAGAAACCGTATCGATTTGAGGATGCGTTACTGGAAAGGTTAGGGACAGAAAGGCGACTGATTGTTTTAACGGCACATCGCAGAGAAAGTTTTGGTTCTCCTATGGAAGAAATTTTTCAAGCAGTTGCAGATTTGGTTGATAAAAATGATGATATTGAAGTTTTATTCCCTGTACATCCGAATCCTAATGTGGTTGCTTCTGTGAAGAAGTACTTACAGGATAAGGAGCGTGTGTATCTTATTCCTCCACTGGAATATGTGCCCTTTGTTCATCTACTAAAAAAATGTTATCTTATATTGACGGATTCCGGAGGAATTCAGGAAGAAGCCCCCTCGTTAGGAAAACCCGTATTGGTTCTACGCGATGTTACAGAGCGTCCTGAAGCGGTACAAGCAGGGACTGCGTTACTTGTCGGACCGCATTATGAACGGATTCTGGATACGGCCCAAAAATTACTCGACGATAAGGATATGTATCAGGATATGGCGAATAAGAGCAATCCGTATGGAGACGGGAAAGCGGGTAAACGGATTGCAGGACATCTTTATAAAGAGTTATCGAAATAAGGAGTATTTATGAAAACAGTTTGTGTTCTTGGTTTAGGTTATATTGGATTGCCTACCGCAAGTATTCTTGCTACATGTGGGTATCATGTAGTAGGAGTGGATATTTCAGAACGAGTGGTAAAAACAATAAACAAAGGAGAAATTCATATAGAGGAGCCCGGACTGCAGACGATGGTTCAGGCGGGTATTGCCTCCGGTCGACTTCGGGCTCAAACAGAACCAACATACGCGGATGTATTTATTATTGCGGTACCGACGCCGATTACTGAACAAAAAAAGGCAGATATGGCTTTTGTAAAATCAGCCGGAGCAAGTATTGTTCCATACCTTAAAAAAGGGAATTTAGTTATACTTGAATCCACATCCCCCCCCGGAACATGTAGAAATTTATTAGCCCCGATTCTTGAGCAATCGGGATTAAAAATCGGGATGGATGTGTATCTGGCTCATTGCCCGGAGCGTGTTTTGCCCGGAAAAATTATGCATGAATTAATCCATAATGACCGTATTATCGGTGGAATTTCTCCTCAGTGTGCGGAATCCGCGAAAATGATATACGGTTCTTTTGTTGAGGGGAATATCTTTCTTACAGATGCGACTACTGCGGAGATGGTCAAGTTAATTGAAAACACTTATCGTGATGTGAATATCGCATTGGCGAATGAGACGGCTATTTTGTGTGAACAAATAGGCATTAATTTCTGGGAAGTAGCCCAATTAGCCAATCGACATCCTCGTGTTCATCTTCATCATGCAGGACCGGGTGTTGGCGGACATTGTATTTCGGTGGACCCGTGGTTTCTTGTAGAGGCGTTTCCGGAGGATGCAAAGTTAATCCGTATGGCCAGGGAACGGAATGATTCCATGCCGACTTTTGTTGTTCAAAAGATTGAAAGCCTTATAAAAAATATTGATAATCCGAAAATTGCATTATTTGGGTTAGCCTACAAAGGAAATGTAGATGATATACGCGAAAGTCCCTCTTTACATGTGTATAGTTTGCTTCAGTTGAAAAATTACTCGATTTCATTACACGACCCGCATGTAAAATTTTCTCCCGTTCCTTTATTATCAGAGGAAGAAGCCCTTCGCAATGCGGATTGTCTTGTTATTCTTACGGCTCACGATGAATTTAAAAAGATAAAACCTGAGAAGATTCAGAATTTAATGAGAAATAAAATTGTACTGGATACCCATAATATTCTGTCCGGTGATGCATGGACGAGTAAAGGGTTCTTTTTTACTACACTTGGTAAGGGAAGATCATTTTAATGGAGATTATAATATGAGTAAACAGTGGGGTGGTAGATTTGAAGAGAAAACAGACCCGGTAGTGGAGGCCTTCACAGCATCAGTTCATTATGATTCCCGTCTGGCGATGTATGATATTCAGGCAAGCATAGCCCATGCGCGGATGCTGGGAAGACAGAGAATTATTTCGCAGAAAGACGCTCAAAAGATTGTCCAGGGATTGGAATGTATCCGTAAAGAAATAGAACAGGGAAAATTTGTGTGGAACCCATCGCTGGAAGATGTTCATACCAACATTGAACATGCACTTATTCAAAAAATTGGAGAATGTGGAAAAAAATTACATACCGCGCGAAGTCGCAACGACCAGGTTGCTACGGATGTGCGACTGTGGACTCGGGCCCAGATTGATACTATTATTGATTTGATAACCCAATTTCAGGGGGTACTGGTAGAGTTTGCGGAAGCCCATCTGGATATAATAACTCCTGGCTTTACCCATCTCCAACCGGCACAACCTGTTCTGCTGGCCCACCATATTTTAGCTTACTTTGAAATGTTTCAGAGGGATAAAATGCGTTTTAAAGAACTTCGCCCTCGAGTGAACATTTTGCCCCTGGGAGCAACGGCTCTCGCGGGGACACCTCATCCGATTGACCCTTATTATGTGGCAGAACAACTCGGTTTTGAGCAACTATGTGCAAATAGTATGGACGCTGTTTCCGACCGTGATTTTCTAATTGAATTTTGCAGTTATTCTGCATTAATCATGATGCACCTCTCTCGCTGGTGTGAGGAGTTGATTATCTGGTCATCTCCTTTGTTCGGATTTATCGGAATTGGGGATGCGTTTACAACGGGTTCCAGTATCATGCCACAGAAGAAAAATCCGGATGTAGCAGAACTGGTGCGAGGAAAATCCGGCAGAGTCTATGGACATTTGATTGCATTGCTAACCGTAATGAAGAGTTTACCCCTTACTTATAATCGGGATATGCAGGAAGATAAAGAAGTTGTATTTGATACTGCAGATACAGTAGAAAATTCTCTTATTGTTTGTACAAAGATGGTAAGTTCTATTCGAGTGAATCAAGAAAATATTCAGAGAGCACTTGATTTAGGATATATGGAAGCCACAGATCTTGCGGATTATCTAGTGGAGCGAGGAGTAAGTTTTCGGGAGGCCCATTCTATCATAGGGAAAATAGTCCTGTATGCTATTAAGAATAAAAAACATCTCCGTGAACTTTCTATGGATGAGTATAAATCGTTTTCGTCATTATTCGATAAAGATGTATTTACCATTCTTCAACCTACAACGATTGTAAAACGACGCAATTCGCCCGGTGGAACCAGCCCTTACTGGGTGAAAAAGGCACTCCTGAAAGCAAAAAAACAACTTATAAAATAATCTAACTTCCAAATAGACAAAGT
>OGCI01000974.1_pt1 | contig 27381 bp, 24 predicted proteins | sample 1570021 | NCBI WGS metagenome assembly OGCI01 (sample SAMN06264664, study PRJEB24512) | hot springs metagenome | isolation source: Hot spring water | place: South Africa: Tshipise | collected 2015-06-21 | reverse complement strand
TGATAATTAAGAGCCCTTTATCGAAATAATATGATAGGAAAGTTGAAAGAAAAATTAAAATACCAGCTATTAAATAGGCAGATTTGATTGATATTTTTCCTGAAGCTAAAGGTCTGTTTTTTTTTACAGGATGTTGCTTGTCTGCATCAAGGTCAACGATATCGTTAATAACATATATTGCACTTGAGCTAAGGCAAAACAATAAAAATGTTATGAGCGTTTTTATAAAATAATCAATTTCAAAAAGATGCAATGAAAAAATAATCGGAACAAAAACAAATAAATTTTTTATCCAGTTACTAATTCTAATCAGTTTTAAAAAATCACGAAACATTAGAACACCGAAACTTCTTCGTATGTACCAAATATTTCTTTTAATTCAGCGACCATCTCACCAAGCGTAACATAGTTATGAGCAGCTTTAACCAAAACAGGCATTAAATTTTTTCCATCAAGTGCTGAGGATTTTATTTCAGATAAAGATTCTATTACTGCTTCCTGATTTCTGCTTTGTTTCAATTCAGCTAATCTTTTTTTCTGTTGAATTTCAACTTCAGGTGAAATAGTTAAAATAGGGATATCAATTTTTTCATCAGTTTCTACAAATTCATTAACTCCAACGATAAATTTTTCTTTTCTTTCAACTTCTTTTTGATAGCGATATGCTGCATCTGCAATTTCTTTCTGGAAATAACCAGCTTCGATAGCTGGAATAACTCCACCAAAAGCATCTATTTGTTCAAAGATTTCATTTGCTTCTTTTTCCATTTTGTCGGTTAGTGCTTCAACAAAATAACTACCTCCGAGAGGATCAACAGTGTTTATTACTCCAGTTTCATATGCTATCAGCTGCTGAGTTCTCAATGCAATCTTGACAGCTTTTTCGCTTGGTAATGCTAAAGTTTCGTCCATTGAGTTTGTGTGAAGCGATTGGGTTCCACCTAACACTGCAGCTAATGCTTGAATTGCAGTTCTAACAATGTTATTCTCTGGTTGTTGTGCTGTTAAAGTGCAGCCTGCTGTTTGTGTATGGAAACGAAGCCACCAACTCCTTGGATTTTTCGCATTATACTTTTCTTTCATTCGTTTTGCAAAAATTCTTCGTGCTGCTCTGAATTTGGCAATCTCTTCAAAGAAATCTAAGTGTGAATTGAAGAAGAAAGAAATCCTCGGGGCAAAATCATCTACATCCATTCCTCTTTCTATACAAGCTTCAATATATGCAAAACCATCAGCTAAAGTATAAGCTAATTCTTGAACTGCGGTTGAACCAGCTTCACGAATATGATAACCACTAACTGAAACAGGGTTCCATTGAGGAACTTCTTTGGTGCAGTATTCAATCATATCAACAATAATTCTCATTGATGGATGAGGAGGGAAAATATATTCCTTCTGAGCGATGTATTCTTTCAAAATATCATTTTGTAATGTACCACGTAATTGTTTTAAGTCAACTCCTTGCTTCTGAGCAACAGCAAGATAAAACGCAAATATCATCGCAGCGGGAGAATTTATTGTCATTGAAGTGGAAACTTTGTCCAAAGGAATTTTATCAAAAAGAATTTCCATATCTTTCAGAGAAGAAATCGAAACTCCGCAGATTCCAACTTCACCTTCACTAAGTGGAGCATCAGCATCCCAACCCATTAAAGTTGGCAGATCAAAAGCGACAGATAATCCTGTTTGACCGTGTTCTAATAAATAATGAAATCTTTGATTTGTATCTTCTGGTGTTCCAAACCCGGCAAATTGACGCATTGTCCAAATCTTGCCGCGATAACCATTCGGATGAATTCCACGAGTGTAAGGATATTCGCCGGGAAATCCTAAATCCGACAAATAATTTATTTCCTTTACATCATCAGGAGTATAACAAACTTTAATATCCTGACCACTAACAGTTGTAAATTTCATTCCTGTAGTTTTGGATTCAGCAGCTTTTCTCTCGTATTCGTTTTTTCTTTTTAGAAAATCAGAATTTATCATTGATACCTCTAAATTTTTTGTCAAAATTAAGATTAATGTTACGTCCTACCAAATCTTTTGTCAAATTCATTTAATGAAATTTTTATCAATACTGGTCTTCCGTGTGGACAGACATAAGGCATTGAAGTTCCGAATAACTGATCAATCAATAAACGCATCTCATTTTCAGAAAGTTTATCACCTGTTTTTATCGCAGTTTTGCAAGAGAATGATTTCGCAAGATTATCTTTCTGTTCTAATCTTTTTTCTCTGTAATTGATTTGAAATTCATCAACCATCTCTCTTAGAATTCTTTCTTCAGAACCACTCTTAATGTCTTCAGGGACACCTTCAATTATAATTTTATTAGACGACTTAAATTTTAGTTGGAAACCTAATTTCTCCAAGTATGGGTTCAATTCTTTTAACAGCTCTAATCTAGCAGGATCAATATCCATTTTTATTGGAAACAAAAGTTGCTGAGAGAAAGGAAGATTAGATTCCATTCTATTCAAAGCTTTTTCATAGAGAATTCTTTCATGGGCAACGTGCTGATCTATTATCATCAACCCCGATTTAATCTGGCAAAGAATGTACTTGTTATGAAGTTGTATTATAAATCCTTTGTCGTGTTCTGTTTCATTTTCATCAGACTTTGAAACCATTTCCGTATTAAAATATTTGTCCACTGTGGGCAATACTGTTTCATCTGCCTTAGATATTTCATCAGTTAAATTTCCAAAAACAAGTTCGATATCTTCGTCAGTAACATAATCCATACTTCTTGAATAATTTGGTCTGTCCGAAAAATCATTTCTCCTTGAACTAACAAATGGATCAAAATTTAATTTTGATTCAATTTCAGATTCAAATGAATTGTTCAGTGAGACATTTGGGATGAGGTCATAAGACGCAATCGTTTTTCTGATTATGCTTAAAACAAAGTTGTAAATGTCTTTCTCATCATCGAACTTAACTTCAAGTTTTGATGGATGAATGTTCACATCAACTTTGGATGGATCAATAACAAGAAATAGGACAAAGAAAGGATAGTCGCCCTTTTCAAGAATGTTTTCAAAAGCATTAAACACAGCGTGATTGATGTTTTTATTTATGATGTATCTTCCGTTTAAGTAAAGAAATTGTTCACCTTTACTTTTCCTAAAAATGGAGGGTTTACCAATGAAACCATAAAGTGAAATAAACTCAGTAAACTCTTCCACTTTTAATAAAGCATCTAACATATTATCAGCAAAAACCTGTGAGATTCTATCTTCTAAAGTACCTTCTTTGAAATCGAAAATCAGATCATCATTATTAAAAAATTTAAAGTTTATTTTAGGATTTGCTAAAGCTATTCTGTTAAAAGTATCAATAATATGTTTAAGCTCTGTTGAATCTGACTTTAGAAATTTTCTTCGGGCAGGTGTATTATAAAAAAGATTTTTAACCGAAACACAAGTTCCTTTTGAAGTTGATATTTTAGATTTAATTATCTCACCTTCTTTTTCAACTTTAATCAATGTTCCGATTTCATCTTCTCTCGTTTCGGTTTTAATTTCAACCTGAGATACTGCTGCGATAGAACTTAATGCTTCCCCTCTGAAGCCCAGAGTCTTAATTGCTTCCAAATCTTCAAGAGAAGAAATTTTACTCGTTGCGTGTTTCTGAATACACAGTAAAGCATCTGCCTCGGTCATACCCGAGCCATCATCACAAACCTGAATGAGAGACTTACCTGCTTGTTTAATGATTAGCTCTATGTTCTTTGCACCTGCGTCAATTGCATTTTCGAGCAATTCCTTGACAACCGACTCAGGTCTTTGAACAACTTCGCCGGCAGCAATTTTGTTAGCTAAATTTTCGGGTAATATTTTAATTCTGCCTGACATTTTTTCTTCGATATAAAAAAACTTCGAATAATTCGTGTTCCATAATTTTCTCTATTATCCAATCCGTTTCGTTTATTTTTGGGAATTCAACTTCTCCTTCAGCTTTAAATTTCATTTTTGAAATAATCATTTCGTCAACAAGACTAATTGCCTGAGAATATATTTGACCCCCACCGATTACGAATACTTTTTCAAAATTATTTTGTTCACAATAGGAAAAGGATTTTTCAAGTGAATCTAAAATTATTACATCATTGAAACTAACCGAATAATTTTTATTTCTTGTGATAATGATATTTAATCTTCCTTTAAGTGGCTTGCCAAGTGTTTCAAAAGTTTTTCTACCCATAATAATCGGATAACCAAAAGTAGTATCTTTAAAGTGTTTGAATTCATCTTTGACGTGCCAAGGCATTTCACCATTCGTTTTACCAATTACATTATTTTCTGAAATTGCAACAATTATAATTTTTTTCAAACAGCAACCTCAAATCTAATTTTAGGATGATGCTGATAATCTATCAACACAAAATCATCGAAAGTTAGTTCATCAATCGGTTTCTTTTTGATTTCTAACTTAGGCAATGGAAATGGTTCCCGACTTAATTGAAGTTTCAAACCTTCAAGGTGATCGTATTTTTCATTAGGTGAACCTTTTTCAGCAACATAAATATGCGCATCAATAATAGTATGTGCAAAAAATCCTAAATTAAGATTTGTCTCCTGTGCAATTATCTGAGTAAGCAAAGAGTAAGCAGCAAGATTAAATGGAATTCCTAATGCAATATCTCCAGACCGTTGCGTAAGATGACAATTTAACTTACCATCATTAACATTGAAAGTAAAAGTATAATGACAAGGTGGTAACTTACTAACAGCTGCATTAGCTGGATGCCAAGCAGAGATTACCAATCTTCTTGAATTGGGATTTCTTTTAATTTCATTTATAACCCAGCCGATTTGATCGAAAGTTAGCGAGCCATTTTCTTCTTTTTTTACGAATGGATTGGATTCATCTAAAAATATTTCTCCATCCAGATGAGCAGATTTTTCCGGGACAGGAAATCTTCTCCAGAATCTTCCATAAGCAGTTTGAAGTCTTCCATTTTCATCAGCCCACGCATCCCAGATTTTTGTGTGTTGTTTAAGATTTCTGATATGTTCCTCGCCAGAAAGATACCAGAGAACTTCATGGAGCAGAGATTTCCATTCCATCTTTTTTGTAGTCAATAGTGGGAAACCCTTTGATAAATCAACTCTGTAAAATGCTCCGAAGTAAGAGATTGTGTCTATTCCGGTTCTCGAGGATTTTCTTACTCCTTCGTTCATAACGAGTTTTACTAAATCGTGATATTCTTTCATTTAAGCCTTATAAAATCTAAAATTTACTTTTTGAATTTAATTAAAATTGTCAATTACTTAAGTTCATTTTGAGGGTTAATACTGAACTTGTTCAATAATTCTATCAAAAGCCAATTTAAGTCCATAAGAAGAGTTTTTAATAGATTCTTCAATAGATCCGAAAAAACTATTTAATTCTATGACCTCAACATTTCTTGGAATAAAGTTCATAACATCTTTTTCTGCATTTCCACAAACGACAAATATTTTCTTAACTATTTGGTTAAACATTTTTATTATCTCTCCTGTTACCTTACCCTGAAAAGATTGAATATCAAACTTTCCTTCTGTTGTAACGATGTAATCAAAATGCTCGTTCAGATATTTTCCTAAAAAGTTTTCTTTAATAAAATCTTCTGCACTGACTATTTCAGCATTTAGAAAAATATTCAACCCAGCAGCCAAGCCCCCACCAGCTCCATTAAGATTATTTTTATCAATTTGATAAGAAAAACTATTAAGTAATTCGAAAATGTTCTCCATTCCTTTTTTAATAATTATCAAATCATTTTCATTAGCTCCCTTTTGAGGTCCGAAGATATCAATAGCATTTTCTTTACCAAATAATTTAGTCTGAACATCAACAACGCAAACAATTTCTCTCTGAAATTTTTCTTGTGGAGGAATAATTTTTCTTGCTTTTGAAAAGTTGATTGGAATAACTTTAAGAGGATTATTTGATTCATCAAGTAATTGTAAACCTAATTTCTCAAGAGCCCCTAACCCCAAATCAATAGTAGCTGTTCCGCCAACCCCAATAATAATTTTTTCAAAGAACGGGATTGTATCTTTTTCACTTTCATTTGAAATTTTATTCAATAAATCACCAAGAGCGGAAGAATTCAAATAAAGTGGTTTCAAGTCCTTCGAACTAATTTTCTTTAATCCGATTACTTCAGCTGATTCTATATAAACTGTTTTTGTCGATGCAGAGAACAACACAGAACATTCTGTACTTTTATCATCAAAATTTAGCTCAAAAGAATATTTCCTTAATCTTTCTTTTGAATGATACTCTATCACATCAAGAAAACCATCTCCACCATCGCTTAATGGTACTGAAAAGATTTCATACTCGAAACGTTCAGAAAATATTTCAGAAATAATTTTACTAATTTGAACAGACGATAAACTTCCTTTGAAACTATTAGGTACAATTAAAATTTTCATTTAAGATTGGAAGATTTATTATTCAATTCCCATATTTTCAATTGAACCTGAAGTTTAGTGTAAGCATTCAGTATAGATACAAATAAACCATAAATTCCATCAATGAAACCTTTCCTGATTATAAAATGCTGTAAAAAAGCCAAAATTGGTGTAATTACTATTGTAAATGCATTAACTTTTTTACGATTTTGCTTCTCTATAGCTTCGAGTGTTGAATAATAATTAATTTTTTCAAAAGCATCTTTAAAGTTGCGATATGAGTAATGAAGCATTGAATTTTTAAGATTACTTATTTTACCTTCAACACTGAACCCTTCGTGAACAAGTCTATTTGTTAAAGTAGTTTTAGATTTTCTAAAAAGTCTTAATTGATAATCATTGCCCCAGCCACATCCTTTAATAATTTTTCCAAGGAAATAATTATCTCTTTTTATTCTATAACCGTCAAATTGATCTAAATAAGAATTTAGGATTTCTTTTTCTAAACTTTCTGTAATTCTCTCATCTGCATCCAAACTTAAGACCCATTCATTTTTTGCCATTTGTAGAGCATAATTTTTCTGATCAGCGTAACCTTTCCATTCATTAAAAATAACATTGTCAGTGTATTTTTTTGCTATTTCAACAGTATCATCTTTGCTGCCAGAGTCAACGACAATAATTTCATCTGCCCATTTAACACTTTCAAGACAATCTTTAATGTTTTGTGATTCATCCTTAGTAATTATTATGACACTTATTTTATTCATAACAACCGAATTGATTTTTTAAATGATAAGTTTATTTTTCTGTTACAAAATAAGTATAAATTGAATGAGTTTAAGTTTAAGTTCAGGTTCAGGTTCAAGTTCAATTTTAGGTTCAAGTTTAAGTTTTAAATTGTAATTGGTTTTTAATAACCTGTTTCCTTCTAATTTTTCTTCCAACTTCAATCGAAATTTATAAACCACTTAATCTTGAAAGAAGTTGGTGCTTTTTTCCACTTGTTTTCCCCTCAGTATTAATCGTGAGTGACACAATTTCTAAATTAAGATTCAGTTTTATAATTCCAATTCAAATATTGTATCTAATAGAAAGTTCTGATATGTCAAAATCATTTTGCACTTATTTTGAAGTTGAAGTTAAAAAATCCTTCAAAGATTATTTAATTCAGAATAAAGAAATACCAATTTACTCTGATCACTTTACTAAATATGGAATTGATATTATTCGCAGAGAATATTCTAACTCTTTCAATATTACAAACATTGAGCAAATTGAATTACTTAAGTATAGTTCAGCAATTATTATTTTTAATGAGAAGCATAGTCAGGAACTTCAATGGCAAGGATATGAATTCCCTTATTTAGAAAGAGTAGACATAAGCAAAAAAAAGGTATCATAAGTTTCGGAAATTTCTGGATATATACATTAAAAGATATTCATTCCGTTAAGTGAATTCTTAGTAAATTTCGATAAAAAATTAAAATTCTAATGAATATTATAGAATATAAAAACGATTGGAAAGAAAAGTGGGACAAATTTGTTCTGGAATCCAACAACGGAACAATGTTCCATCTTCAGAAATTTTTTGATTATCATAAACCCGGAAAGTTTAGTTTTAATCATCTGATATTTTTGGAGAAAGGAAATATAATTGCTGTTTTACCAGGTTCAATATTAAACGACGGAAAAACTTTTGAATCTCCCATTGGTGCGAGTTACGGTTCGATAGTTACAAAAGATGTTAAATTCTCACAAGCGTTAAAGATTGTTCAAACTCTTATTGATTATGGAAAAGATAAAGGATGGAAAGAAATTATATTAACCTCTGCTCCAAGAATTTATGAACAACATCCAAATGAAAATCTTGATTTTGCTATGCTTTGGCTTGGTTTCAAATATGATTTGCACTATATCTCAAGTGCTATCAAACTCTTCCCTCAACAAGATATTATTTCCCGATTTCAACAAACAGTAAGAAGAAATATAAGAAAGACATTAAAAGATGAAAGCATTAAAGTTGAAATAAATGAAAGATATGATCAATTCTATCCAATCTTAGTTGAGAATAAAGCCAGACACGGTGTTAAACCTACTCACACTTATGAAGATTTATTAAAACTGAAAGAACTCCTTCCTGATAATCTCAAACTTTTTATGGTTTATTATGAAGATAAACCAATTGCTGGTTCGAGTCTTTTCATTTGCAATAAGACAGTTACTCTTTGTTTTTATAATATGTTACTTTATGAATATGAGCATTTGAAGCCAATTCATCGCGTAATGTATGAAGTTGTTAAGTGGTCAACTGAAAACGGTTATCAATATGTTGATATCGGAGTTTCGCAGGATACTAAAGCTCTAAACCCAATGACTCCAAGTTTGAGTTTGATTGACTTCAAAGAAAAGTTCGATGCTAAAACTGTTATGAGAAATACTCTTAAATATTCTTACGAATAATGCACAAGAAAAAAGTTCTCATCGCTTTTCTTGGTAATATAAATTTTGATACACGATGTTTTAATCTTTTTAATTCACTAAACGAATTTGAATACGATGTAGAATTTATTGGATTTGATTGGTTAACAACTGACTTTAAATCAACAAAGGGAAAACAAACCATATACAGATTACAGAAAAAATTTCCCTCCATTTTCTTCTATTTAAAATTCTTTTCCATTCTCAAATACAATTTAATCATCAGAAAATATGATATAATTTTTGCAGAAGATTTATACTGTTTGCCTTTGTGTGTAATAATTGGCAAACTTAAAAGAGCAAAAGTGATTTACGATTGCAGAGAGTTGTTCGGCTTCTTGGCTGGATTAAAAGAAAAACCATTTGTTCAACAGCTATGGAGATTGACTGAAAGATTTTTCATTAACAAAGCTGATATTGTAATTGTTACAGGCAGAATGGATGAAGATTTTTTGAAAAAAGAATATCATCTGAGCAATACTATCGTAATAAGAAACTTACCGACATTTAAGAAATCAAAATCGCCCATTGATTTTAACAGCAAATACAAAATTGATAGAACGAAAAAAATTCTTTTATATCAGGGTGTAGTCGTTCACGGACGAGGTTTAAAGTTAATTTACGAAATTCTCAGAAAGTCAAATGATTATATTTTAGTTATTCTTGGTGATGGTGAACATCTTGAATATTATAAGAATTTATCAAAATTTTTCTTAATCGAAGACAAAGTAATTTTTGAAGGGAAAATCGCTCAGCAAGAATTAGTTGATTATACTTCATCAGCTTTTCTCGGATTGGCACTTATTGAAAATCTGAGCTTGAGTTATTATTATGCTCTTCCGAACAAACTATTCGAATTCATAATGGCTGAAGTTCCTGTGTTAGCAACGAATTTACCGCAAATGAGAGAAATAATAGATAAGTTCGAAGTGGGATTTGTCGTTGAAGAAGATGATATTGAAAGCATGAGATTAACTATTGATAAATTATGTAACAACAAATTCCTTTATGAGCAATTGAAAGATAATTGTAAAAAAGCATCAAAAATTTTATGCTGGGAGAATGAATTCAAAGCTTTAGAGAAAAAGATTCAAGAACTTTTGTAGTAAACGCAAACTATATGCAAAGGTTTTTTATAAATCTGATTAGCTAACCAATCAACCGCTAACCATAACGATGTAGGCAAATACTTCAACAAAATATGTGTCCTTAAAAAAATTAAAGCTTTATTTCCGAAAATTATCGGTTTGAAATTCTTCAAGTCTGAGTTTTTATAGAGATTTGATAATTTATCTTCATCAAAAGAATGAAGATGAGCATTTTCGGGAGTTTTTTTATTGCAATGAACACACAGATGATATCTTAATTTCTCTTTGTAAGGAGTTGAAATAATCAGCCGACCGTTATCAGCAACCACTCGAAATAATTCACTAATAAAATCTGCAGGGTCAATTGTATGCTCTATCACTTCTGAAGCAACCACACATTCGAAAGAACCATTTCTAAAAGGCAATTTGAATGAATCAGCAACTAACGGAAAATGTTTTTCGCTTTTAAGAGTTTTATGAACTAATGTTGGATTTGTTTTCGATACATCTAAGGATATAACCTTTTTTCCTTTTGGGATGAGACTTTTTGCAAGCCAACCTGAACCACATCCGACATCAAGGAATAAATCAGAATTTTTCGGGATTTGTGATAAGATAATTTCGTGAACTCTTCTTTCCTCGTGTTTGGCAGGCTCGACTCTTTCCTCAAAATAATCAAATTCCTCTGAATCAGTTTTGTAATGAGTAATGTAATCAAATTTATTAGAATCCGAAGGCATATTTATTAGAAATTAAAAGCTAAAGAGAAAATACTGCTGTTTCCAAACCCTGACTGGAACGGAACAAAAGCATAATCAAACTTTAAATTACCCCACATCAAACCTATTCCAGCTGTATAGTCGCGTATTTCATAATTTGTTTGATAACCTGTACGCAAAGCTAAAATCTTATTGTAAATAACTTCCAATCCAAAATTTAAATGACTATCCGAATCTAAATATTTTTGATACTCACCGGCAAAAATAAAATCAAAGTAGTAATCAGATAATTCAATTTTATATTGAGGACCAATTCTAAATTCAGCTGGTAATTTTGTTGATTGATTTCTGAGTGCATTCATCGAACCCAAATTTCGAATTACGGCTGAAATACTGAGTCTCTCAAAGGGAGTTAAATAATTTATACCAAAATCAAAACCTAAACCTGTAGCTTCATCATTTAATAATCCTTCATAAAGATACTTCATAGTCGCTCCGATAGATAATTTATCAGAAAAACTATAAGCAGATGAAATGCTTCCGTAAAAATAATTAGCATCGAATTTCGCTTGCGGTTCACCTGGTCTAATTCTTATTGGTATATCTGAAACGTTTGTGATATTAAAGCCAACGGCGAAAGGAAGTCCAAGAAATTTTGTTTTTACACCAAACATCTGACTGCTAACATCCTGAATCCAGGAATTATAACTAACCATCACTTCATTCCCGGATTTCAGTGTCAGCTTTGATGGATTATAATGTAAAGCTGAAAGGTCTTCGGAGATTACATTACCAATATCACCCATTGCCGAATTCCTGGCACCAAAACCAAATTTCAAAAACGATAAACCCGTGCTTCCTGCATTTTGAGCTGATGCATCAAAAAGAGTAAGAATTATTAGAATCAAAACAAAATTTTTCATATTAAATGCTTATAATTAAAAATTAAAATTAACTCCAATTATGTGTCTGTCTGAAGATGAATAAGGTTCAAACATAAAAGCATAGTCGATTCCTATCGTATAATTGGATAAGTTATAAAAATATCCAAAGCCCAAAGATGGTTTAATAGGCCAATCAATGTTGCTTAGGTTATATTGGTCAATGCCACCTCTTAAAAACAAACCTTCAAAAATATTATACTCAGCACCAACTTTAATAATATTTGTTCCTGCATTGCTACTTTCGAACTCTCCAACAACTAGAAAATTATAATCAGAATTTTTATAACTGACACCAATCTTTTTAAGCAATGGAAATTTTTCTTCAGATGAAATTCCATTTTGACCATAGATAGGACCACTATCCCATTTATATTTACTATTTAAGTCATTTAATGCGACAGAAAAAGTAATATTATCATTAAACCTGTATAAAGCGCCAATATCAATTCCAACTGATGTTGATGTGACCTGTTCGTATAATTTATAATAATAAAATTTTATGGTTAAGCCCATAGCAAATTTTTCGGAAAACCGATTAGATATTCCAAGGAAGAAGAGATTTTCAGAGGTTGATAATTCTTTAGTTTTTAGACCATTGTTATCTCTTCCATCAATTTTAGAAACTCCAGAATTAATTATTCCGGCACTAAGCCCTGCAACAGATGTTGGTTTTCTATTCAAAGAGGTGTCCTTCGATGAGAAAAATTCAAATCTTTTGGTAAAACTTAGAAAGTTTAATTTCCGATCTAATGATAATAACGAATATCCAGTTTGTACAACATTTCCTTTTTGAAAAACTGAAGAAGCTGGATTGTAATATGAGACAAGATTTCCTTCAATAACAGCTGAAAGTCCATTTCCCATTCCAATTCCTCTTGCACCGAAACCCATTCTGCTGAATGCTCCGGGTTTGACAGACATTTCACTGAATTTTGGTTGAGCAAATTGTGAAGATGAAAATACTAAAAGCAATAATAAAATAAATAAAATTAATTGTCTTGAAACATTAAGTAAGTCGAAGAGTGTCACACTGAGCATGCCAGCCTTGACTCGACTTTCAAGTCGAGGCAGGTCGAAGTCTGTCATACTGAGCCTGTCGAAGTGTGACGTCCTCTTACCTTCATCCTTTCCGTAGGACGCTGAGCGAGATAAACTCAGGATGACATAGAAATTATTTTTTATTTCATTAAATATTCTATTCAAACATACCTCTACTGCAAAACTAAAATTTTACCAAAAAGAGGAGAATCATCTCCAATCTCAATTCTGTAAAAGTAAACACCATTAGGGACATAATTTCCATTATCGTCTCTTCCATTCCAGAAATCAGGAGTTCCTTCCAAATCCGTTAAGCGTTTTGCATTTTGAATTACGGTTGCAACATAGTTGAATGAGAAATCATATATTCTGATCGTAACATTTGACTGCTTACCTTTAGTGCTATAACGAAATTTCAGCAATTCCTGTCTTGGAGAAAATGGATTCGGATAACAATAAACTTCATCCGAAGAAGCTAGTGGTTGAGAAGCGAAATAGACTTTCCACTCGCCTTCCCATATTGTTCCAAAATTTTCTTTTAATCTTGCAAGACCGTCATCACTTCCTAAAAAGATGTATTCACCAGTAACACCAGCACTGTAAAAAGATTTTGTATTTAGAGATGCTCCTGTGTTTTTATCAAAAATGGAATTGGGTAAAATCCAACTCCTTCCCAAATCAGTGGTTCTGAATGCTCCGTTACCGGTGAGAACAATCGTCTGATCAAATTTAAAGGCAAAATTGTGAGGTCGCTCTTCAGAAAGAGTAGTTGACCAATTATTTCCACCATCTAAAGAAAAACTTACTCCATAAAATTCATTTTGATCTTCAGCTTTCCAGGTAGAAGCCCAAATAGAATTATTTTGAGAATTAAATCTAAGAGCAGTAATAAAATTACCACTAATAGGATTTGATTGGTTCTGATGATTAAATTTAACCCAGCTAATTCCACCATCGGTTGATTTGTTGATTCCATTAGCTGTGCCTACATAAATAGTAGAGTTATTAACTGTAGTTATAGAAAAAACTCTATGATTTAGATTTCCCTCTGAACAAAAACTACCGGCAACAGGTGAAAGACAAAAATTTAAAGTATCCGTAGGTTTGATGGAATTTAATCTATCAGATGGAAGAACAACTCTCTGCCAGGTTTGTCCATTGTTCGTGCTTTTTCTTAATCCACCAGCAAAAGAAGCAATCCAAATTGTTCCGGGAGTAAATGCTATATCGTAAGTCAAATTCTGAATTGTAACAGTAACAGGTAATGCTCTTATTTGATTTATTCCGTATTGAACAATATCATCATTTGGATCATCAACTGGTTGTGGAATAGTTACCCAAGTTATTCCATTGTTAGTTGTGTATTTCAGTCCCGTTCCTGAAGGCAATCTTTGACCACCTGGAACTTCAACGGATTTAGCAGTTGCACACCAGAATGTTCCATTATAATATCCTATTGCAGAAACATTGTCAGTTCCGAAATCAGATCGTCCATAAAAATTTGTCCACGTTTCTCCTTTATCAAACGATACGCTGACTCCTCTGCTTGTGCCTAACCAGATTGTGTCTCCAATTGTTATAATATCAATGATTGAATTACTAGTTGGATTTAGTGAAGTGGATTTTGTCAAATTTTTTAATTCATCGCCAAGTCTAAAATCTAAAACTTGACCATAAAAACTCTGAGCAAAAAATAATAGTGAAATAACTGATAATAATTTTCTCATTGAATCAACACTAAATAGTTAATAACATTACTTTGAAGTCCCCCTCTGTCTATTGCACGGAATTCAAATCGGTAAGTTCCTTTTGTGTTGGTTTCATTTACCTGAATTTTTCTTGAATAAATTCCATCTCCCGCAGTTAGATCACCATTATTATTTATGTTTCCGTCATCAAAAAGTTGAGTTTTGATATTATTAGTTGTTCCATCAGGTCTGAAAACAATAAAATAAACTTCCTTAATATCATTTAATCCATTTTGATCTTCAGCTTTAATTCTTGTTTGAATTGTTGTTGTGGTAGTTACGACTAAAGTGTCCGGATCAATTAGTGCATTTGAAATTACTGGAGCAATATTCGATTCACCATTTCTATAATAAAATGATGTTCGGGCAACAAATCGATTCTGTGCCAAATTATCATCAACATAGAACTTAATGTTATAAGTACCGCTTACATCTTTACTTTTCATAAAAATTTTATTCGAATAAATTTTATCTCCTGCTATTAAATCACCATTTTCAGATTTACCATTATCAAATAGACTTATTTTATCGGCAAAGAATTTTTTACCAATCGGATCTGTTATTTGAGCTGAAACTGAATTTAAATTGCTGGTCTGACTGAATTGAATGTTTACAACTAAGGACGAATCCATAATATTAAAAATTACAGAGTCTTTCGGAGAAACCGAACGAACCTGATAATTAAAACTAGTTGAATCTATTACATTATCAAATTTCTTTTCACAAGCATTAAAAAATATTAAAGTCAGTAATAGAAATGATAAAATTATTTTTTTGTTTTTTATTAAAATCATATTGTAATTTTTTCTAATTAAGTTACTGTAACAAGGTAAAAATATATCTATTTTATAAATCAATGTTATTTATGTTCAAAGTAAATTTCCTATCGAGATGGGAGATAAAGAAAATGATAAAATTAAAATGATAAAACTTATCCAACCAATTATCTTTCTTTTGAAATCAAGTTCTGAAATATCTGGAACAGGTGGATGTTTAAGCCGAATAATGAAATAAAGTATCATTGCCCAAAACAACCACCCAGACCAACCAATTCCGAAATTAAATCCTAAAGCAGAATCAAGTATGCCACTTAGACCGGTCACGAATAACACGATAAAAGCAATTGAAGAAATTGCATAATGTTTTTTATCTCCGAACATTGCGAATGAAATATGTCCTCCATCAAGTTGACCGACAGGAATCATATTCATACTCGTGATGAAAAGACCAAACCAACCCGCACATAAATATGGATAATGATAAATTTCACTCATTGGTGGAAAGAACATTTCAGGGTGAACGAATATTTCACGTAAAAGCATAAACAAAATCGAATCACCAAAAACAAGCTGCAATCCTTCCTTGCCGTACTCAGGTGAGAAATAATCTGGATGAATTTGCAGGATATATTCAACAGGAGGAACATTAACAAATCCATAAATAAGAATTGCAAGTGTAGCAATAAATCCGGAAATAGGACCGGCAACACCAATATCAAACATCGCCTTTCTGGAATATACTGGTGATTTTGTTTTGATCACTGCGCCCATCGTTCCGAAGTTTATAAAATATTGTATCGGTGGAAAAGGAATGTAAAATGGTAAAGTTGACCTGACTTTATGATACTTTGCGGCAAAGTAATGACCAAATTCGTGAAATGTAATGATTATAAGAATACTGATTGAATATGGCAAGCCTTTAGCTAACATTGAAAATTCATAAGGAGGAAATAATCCTGTTGTCCATTCAACACCGGCAATAGTTGTAGTGATAAAAGTGAGAATGAATAATCCAACGTGAATAAAATAACTTTTAATTTTTTTTGCTTTCTCCTTCCGTGCAGTCGTTGTGTATGTGTACTGCGGTGGTGAATTGCTGAAGGTAGGTTCAGAAAATTCTGTTAATGACATTATAAATCCAAATTAAATCCAATACTTGAATAATTTTCTTTTACTCCCAGATATTCTCCGTGAACACTCATACCTGAAATGTATGAATAATAAATACTGAAACCTTTTTTATTAAATTGTCCAATCTTCAACCCAAAGTTAATAAAATTATTACCAACATATTTTTCATTACCATTCAACTTAAAATCATAAGCAACAAATGGAGTGATTGAACTAAATGAGAATTGTGTTGCAAAGTAATCAAATCCAAGCTGATAGATTCCTTTTTTTACATACTTTGGTGAAGAGTGAAATATGTAAGTAAGTCCCGCATAAAATCTTAAATCTTTAAATCTGATGAAAGGGAATAATTCCAAAAATTCACGACTGTAAACTAAAGGCAATCTTCCCTCTCTCCATTGATTTGTTGCTTTATCAAATCGTCCATCAACCAGATGAGCACTAATGTGAGAAAATCTGAATCTTATTCCAACTTCATAATTTTCAAAGATTTTTCTGAATGATGAATTCAAACCAAATAAGTAGTCAATCGTTTCAACCGGGAAATGAAAATCATTTTCACTTCTCAGTCGAGTGAAAGTGAATAAATCAGCACCGAATGAAAAAATATTATTCTGATTATTTAAATGAAGAATATCCTGAGATGTTCCGATATCTAATCGAATTTTATCATCGCTTGTATTAAAAAGAAATCCCGCTTTTGGCTCAAGGAAATTCGCAGTAAATGGCTGAATGTTTAGCTCTTTAGGAAACCAAATTGAAGATTGAGCATTGATTTGTGAAGTTGAACAAACCATAATTAAAATAATTAATAAGTATCTTGTCATATTCATCTTACCCAACCTGATACGAGTATCAAGTCGAGGCTTGTCGAAGTGTGTCACACTGAACGGGTCGAAGTGTGTCATATCGTTTCTGTAAAAATCAGTATTCATTTATTTCGAAGTCTTTAAGTTTAACTTTTTTATTTTTTGTTTAATAAGTTTATGATAACTGTACTTGAATTTTGAAGTAAGACTTGTTATAGCATAGTAATTTGTCGGAAAAGCAAATGACGGCTCAAAATAGCAATTCACGGTACATCCTTCACAAAAATCAAATCTACCTTCCATTTTTTTATAATACTGAATTTTCTCCGATTGACGAATTTCTTTGATTGGACGATCAATTGGTAATTTTTCATTCGCAAAATGATAACAAGGCAGAATTATCTCATTCATTGGTGAAATAACAATCACTCTTGATACAGCTTTGCACTTCGGATTATCAATATGATTACCGCCATCTCTTCTTAATTTCATAAAACCTTTATTCAAATACACATCAAGTTTACCATCACAATATTCTTCAACAAAATCTACCGCTTCATGGCTAAGTCCCGGATTTCCGAAATATGAAAAAACCGGATTAACCAAAAGCACCAAATCATTCTTTCGTGCTATCTCGTGCATTCGTGGTAACTTGTGGTAAGTTTCATTTGTAACTGTGAACAGTATATCCGGAAATTCACCAAGCGATTTAGCTATTTCAATACTCTTGAATACACTTTTGTAACAATTTACTTTTCTTATTTTGTTATGCTCTTCTTCATCAGGAGAATCAAGAGAAAAATGTAGTAAATTAACATTGCCGGCAAGTTTCTCAGCAAACTTTGGATAGAGTAATCCGTTAGTTGTTATACTCGTTTGCATTTTGAAAGAACGAGCAAATTGTGCCATTTCAGCAATATCTCTGTGTAGCAGAGGTTCACCACCAGTCAAATCAATAAATTTTACACCAAGCTTAGCAAGTTGTTCAACATTTGATTTGAAATCATTTAATTCAGCATATGGAGTATTCTTGAAATTTTCGTGAAAACCAAAATGACAGAATTCACAATAAGCATTACAACGATAAGTTACATAGTAGTTACAGAGAAGCAGCATTAGTAAGTTCTTCCTTTCCAAACTACTTTTTTATTTAGTAAGACAACGAATGGTAATATCACAACATAAATCAAATAGTAAATTTGATGATGGAAGAAGTATTTCAGATTTTTTTCAATGCACAATTTTTTATGAACAGGATAAAGCAGAAAGAAATCCATCGAAACTTTAAAGACAACCAGATATAGCCAAGTTGGTGAATAAAAAAGTGGAGTCAAAAGTACTAACAGATTAGCAAGAAATCCCCAGAACATAATAACAAAACCACGAAATGGAACACCAAGTCCACCAACTCCCCACCGCTTCTTTTGTCTTATTAAACTTTTAATATTTTTACAAGGGAGTGATGTAACAAGTGTATCATTATCAAGAGGAAAAATGACTTTGTACTTTTTGAGATTGTAGATTGCATTCATTAAAGTAAAGTCTTCAGTAACACTGAAAGGAAGAGCTTCATATCCGCCAACTTCATCATAAGCTGATTTTCTGTAAGACATATTGTTTCCGATACAGGAAATTGGCTTACCGATATTAACTGTTCCGGCACCTGCAGTAAGCAGATAAATAAAATCAATTGCCTGCATTCCACCAAACCAGTTATCAGCAACCTGTGTTGTGAATCCTGTAACTAACGCAACATCTTTTTTATAATAGCTACAAATTGTTTTTACCCAAGTAGGTTTAACTTCGCAGTCTGCATCAGTTGTAAGAATAATTTCTCCTGTAGCTTCTTTCACTCCATAAGCAAGTGCTCTCATTTTGCCTATCAGCTTCAAATCATCTTTATGAGTAGTGATTTTCTTAAAATGAATTCTCCCCTTTATAAACTCATCCATAATTTTTCCTGTGGCATCCGTTGATTGATCGTCAACTAAAATGATTTCAAGTTTACCTTCAGGATAATCAAGCTTTGCCAGAGAATTTAAAGTTCTGAGAATATTTTCTTCTTCGTTTCGTGCTGCAACAATCACAGTAGCAGTTGGAAGTTCTTCTAATGGAATTTTATCAAACTTTTTGTTTGCACCAATAATAAAAATCACAGTCTGGATGAAATAACCTGCAATGATGATTGTGAATATCAGTTCAAACATTCCGTTGGATCTCCAAAACTAAAATTTCTATTTGATGCTTCTTCATTCAATACCTTAATTGAATCTATAATAATATCTTTTGACTTCATACTATCGTGTAAAACAACTATCGAGTTACTACTTAAATAATTTTTAACGGCAAACTTAACTACTTCAAGATTATTTTTATAATCATAAGTTAGAAGTGACCACATTATATTTTTAAGTCCGAATTTCTTAAGCAAAGAATTTGTTGTTAGCTGAAATTTTCCGTGAGGTGGACGAAAATATTTTACATTGTATCCAAAATTATCTTCCATAATTTTATTAAAAGATTCAATTTCAATTAGTTTTTCTTGATAAGACAGTTTTTTCAAAATCTTATGATTAAATGTATGGTTACCGATCGAGTGACCTTCATTCAGAATTTCTTTTACAAGTGAAGGGTATTTTCTTATATTATCACCAACGCAGAAGAAAACTGCTCTAAGTTGGTAATTCTTCAACTGATTCAGAATAATTTCAGTTGTTTCTGGAATAGGGCCATCATCAAATGTAAGAAGAATCTTTTTATTGCTGGTATTCCAATAAAAATCACTAAAGATTTTTTTTATTATTCCAGGAGGATTATAATAGAATCTCAATAGCTTCTCTTCAAAACATTTAGATAAAAAGATTCAATCGAGTCTTTGCGACTTTGCGTCTCTGCGTGAAATAATTCTTCTTTTACAAAGATGCCAAGATGTAAATTTTCTTTCCAACCAGATAATAAATAAAGTTCTTCAAACATCTTTTAACCTTTAATTACACCGATTGGTTTAAGCTTCGCAACTTTTTTTGTAATTCCTTCTTTATGCATAACATCAACAACATCTGCTACATCCTTATATGCAGCCGGCATCTCTTCTGCAATTGTTTTATAACCTTTTGCTTGAATAATAATTCCTTTTTTCTTCAATTCGCTGACGAGATCTCTGCCCTTTGCTTCTTTCATTGCTTTATGCCGACTTAAATTTCTACCAGCACCGTGACAGGAGCTACCAAATGTTTCTTCCATAGCTTTTTCAGTTCCAACTGCAACATAAGAATATCTTCCCATATCACCGGGGATCAAAACTGGTTGACCAACTGATCTATATTTTTCAGGGATCATTTCACTTCCGGGAGGAAAAGCTCTTGTAGCACCTTTGCGATGAACACAGACTTTTTTTATTTCGTTTCCAATTCTGTGTTTCTCGATTTTGGCTATGTTATGACAAACGTCATATACCAATCGGAAACCTAAATCAGATTCCTTCATATTGAAAGTATCAAGGAAACTTTTCTTTGCCAGATGCATAATTACCTGCCGATTATTCCAGGCAAAATTTGCAGCTGACTGCATTGCTGCAAGATAATCCTGTCCTTCCTGCGATTTAATTGGTGCGCAAGCAAGTTGTTTATCAGGAAGTCTAAAACCATATTTTTCAGATGCTTTCAGAAGGACTTTCAAATAATCATCACAAACCTGATAACCTAAACCTCTTGAACCTGTATGTATCTGAATAACAACTTGATTGATAAATAGTCCAAAGACCTGTGCAACCTTCTCATCATAAATTTCTTTTATAATATCTACTTCGAGAAAATGATTTCCGGAACCCAGCGTCCCTGCCTGATCAGCACCGCGCTCAAGTGCTCTCTCACTAACTACACTGAAGTCAGCATTCTTTAATGTACCACTTTCTTCAGTAAACTGGATATCGTTTTGAGTTCCGAGATCATTCTCAACAGCCCATACAGAACCTTTCTCAAGTATTTTTTTCAAATCTGCTTTTGAAAGTTTTCTTATTGCACCGCTTGCACCAACACCGGTTGGAATGTTTTGGAATAGTCTGTTAATTAAAGATTCGAGTTTTGGTTGGACTTCTTCCTGAGTGAGTGAAGTAATAGCAAGTCTAACTCCGCAATTGATATCATAACCAACACCGCCTGGAGAGATCACTCCTTCATCAAGATTTGTTGCAGCAACACCACCAATTGGAAAACCATATCCCCAGTGAATGTCTGGCATAGCTAAACTGTATTTTTCAATTCCGGGCAGATGAGCAACATTCATTACTTGCTTTAATGCTTCATCTTCGGATAGAGTTGATTCAAGCATTTCTCGGGAAATATAAATTCTTCCGGGAACACGCATTCCATTGGTCTGTGGTATTTCCCAGAGATTTTCTCTGATTTTTTTTAATTCAATTCCGTTGATATTCATATTACAATAATTTCATCCCTTCGGGATTTTGGATTTCATTATTCAATTTTTTCTATAATAATTTCATCCCTTCGGGATTTGGTGTTTGATTTTTCTCAATGTCGATTTTTTTATATATCAAAAACAACTTTGACTTGATATTTATCCTTCTTATTCCTGATTTCCATTTGATGATAAGTGACAGATTTAATCTCTTCTTTTAATAATGAAATGTCTTTCAAATTTTGGACATTCAAACTTGTATGCAATAATTTTTTTTCTGTATCAATCTTCAGATTTTTTATCTCGACACATAAAATATTTTTAACTATAAGAAGAAAATTTACCTCATTAAGAAAATCAACCAGCAATTGTTCAAGTGAGTCAGCCTTTAGATTTATTTCAATTTCATCTTCAAAATCAAAAGTCTCTATTTCAGCAACAGAATTCAACCAGAAATTAAATGCCTCTCTGAATAATTCTTCTAATGAATCTGCTTCAATTTCAGCTGCAATATCTGCAGTATGACTTAATATTTTATAGTTTGAACTCATAAGTGCTTTTATTCATTTATATAAAGTTAATCAGATTTGGACAAAACATCAGTATAATTTTTTTAATAGTTGAGTTAATTAGTCAGTAATTTTTTATCTTGCAAACGTTTTGTAACATTTTAATATGAACTTATTACCACAAAAGCAATTTTATAGAAAAATTTTAAGAGTTGCTCTTCCTGCAATTGCTGGGCTTTCAACACAAATGATAGTCTCATTAGTTGACGCTGCTATGGTTGGAAGGCTCGAAAATGCAACTTATGCTTTGGCAGCAATGGGAATTGGTGTGCTTGCTACGTGGGCATTAATAAGTTTTTTCTCAAGTCTTGCAACAGGTACTCACGTAATTGTGGCAAGAAGATTTGGTCAGCAAAATTATGTTGAATGCGGGAATGTTCTCAATAACTCTCTTCTGATTTCAATAGTAATCGGAAGTATTGTAACTTCAATTGGTGTTTTCTTTTCATACGAGATTGCTGACTTATTTTCTTCTGATGTAAATGTAACTGCTTATGCCTCTGATTACATTTTTTATCGCTTCCTTGGAATTCCTCTTTTTCTTATTTCGGTTTCATACAGAGGTTTTTATTTCGGAATCAATAAGGGCAAAGCTTTTATGGTTTCGGGATTGATTACAAATCTGTTAAACATAATTTTCAATTACATTTTCATTTTCGGAAATCTCGGATTTCCCAAAATGGAATTAGCTGGTGCAGGTTTGGGCTCAACATTAGCTACCGGTTTTGATTTTCTTTTTTATACTTATATTCTTCTTTTGAAAAGATATCGAACTAAATATCAAAACTTCAGACATTTCAAATTAGATTTAGAAGTTATTAAATCAATCTGGAAAATTTCCCTCCCTGTTTCGTTTCAAAATATTTTCATATTAATTGGTTTTCTAAGCTTTGTCGGAATTACAGGAATTATTGGGACAAAGGAGCAAGCAGCGTCACAGGCAATAATCACCACATTGTTTATTTCTTTTTTGCCTTGCTTTGGTTTTGGAATTGCAATTCAAACTTTAGTAGGAATCAATTTAGGCGCAAACAAACTCAAACTCGCAAGAATTTTCGGTTTCGAAACAGCAAAAGTCGCATCTATTTATACAATTTCATTAGGAATTATCTTCATTCTCTTTCCTCAATTTATGCTTTTGATAATCACAAATGACTATTCAATAATTGAAACTGCTAAAAATTCTTTGAGAGTCGCAGGAGTCGCACAAATTTTTTATGCAACTGGAATAGTTTTAGCAAATGCTCTTCAAGCAGCAGGCAAAATGGTTTATGTGATGAAAATAGAAGTTATTTCAAACTTGTTGGTATTTGTTCCATTAGCTTATTTCTTTGGAATTTATCTTGACTTTGGTTTAACTGGTGCTTGGTTTGCTTTACCTATCTATATTATAATTTACAGCAGTGCAATGCTTTTCAAATTCAGTTCTACAGAATGGTTCGAAAAAATTCCTATAAAAAAGTAATAAGTTAGTCTTATCTCAGATACAGCATTTTCTTTGTGGTCTTTTTACCATCGTAGCTTAATGTATAAAAATAAGCACCTGAAGGAAGATGATCTTTCATAGTATATGAAACTGAATGTGTTCCAACCTCGTAATAGTTTTTTACAATTGTGTCAATTTCTTTTCCAAGTAAATTATAAAGTTTAATTGTTACTAATTTTAATCCTTCTGAATGATTTTGTTCATGTGGCAATGTAAAACGAATAACAGTTGTTGAATTAAACGGATTTGGAAAATTTTGTTCTAACTCAAAGTTGAAATTGCTTTCTTGGTCATTATTACTATAAGCAAAAGACACATCTTTCAATATCAAATTCTTTGGATCGAACTGAACGGATGTTATAGCTCCTCTAATCGGTATTTGAAAATTTTGATTTTGTTGGTTATTAAAAACTGTTACGATAGTGTCGGAAAGACTTGCTCTCTTGACTAAAAACTGAATTGGCATTGTAAAAAATGTTGGATTTGAATTCGGTTGTTGTTGAATTACAATGTTCAAGAAAGTTAGAGAATCACTAAGCTGATTCGTACTCCAACTAGCCACATACTTGGGATAATTTACTCCATAAACCCATTGATTAAAAAAATAATTTAAATCCATCCCTGAAACGATTTCAGCTATTTGTTTGAAATTTTCTGTAGTCGCAACACCATAAGCAACAGATGGATGATAAGTGTATGTTCTCATAATATTAAAAAATACAGAGTCGCCAACAATTCCTCTCAACATATGAAGAATAACTGCTCCTTTAGCATAAGAGCGTGCGTAATTGAATATTGAACCAACCGATGAAATATCGGTAACATAAACAGAGCCAACGGCAGTTTTTGCTGTGTTCATTTTTCCTGAAATGAAATTTTGATAAGCCTGACTTCCCTGTTTTGCTTCAATCCACAAACCTTCTGAATAAGTTGCAAAACCTTCATTAAGCCAAATGTTATTCCAATCTTTACAAGTAATTGCATCGCCATACCATTGATGAGCTAATTCGTGAGCGATAATCCAATCACTCCAAAATCCCATAGATGAGCAAGTCTGATGTTCCATTCCTCCACTCCAGCCAAATTCTGCGTGACCATATTTTTCAAGTATGAAGGGATACTCTCCAAATCTTTGAGCAAAAACCTGAAGCATTTGTGGAGTCAAATCAAGAAGATTTTTTAATGAAGGTGAAAAAGATTCGGGGTAGATGAAATGATTTAATTTCATAGAATCTGTCTGTGAATAGCGATAGTAATTATCATATTGGACAAAATCACTCGCTGCAAGTGAAATCAGATATTGTGCGATTGGATATCTAACTTTCCATTTGTAAGTCGAAGTTCCATCACCGTTATTAACTATTTCAGTTAGTTTTCCATTAGATACTGCTTTAAGAGGATTTGAAACTGTAAACCAAATATCAGCACTATCAGCTTTATCACCTGGAGTATCTTTACAAGGCCACCAATCTTTTGTTCCGTATGGCTGGCTCAAGGTGTAGATTGATGGTTGTCCACCCGGTCTGGTTCCAAAAGTAAAACTTCCAAAACCAGAGCTTGAAGGGACACCATTATAAAAAATTGTAATAGAAAATTTCTGACCCTGATTTATTGGCGAAATAAAATTTATAAATGTTTTATCTGCATTTCTTGTAAATGGAAGCAAAGTGTTATTCATTTTAATTGAATCAACTACTAAAGAAGATGCTAAATCTATAAATATTGAACTAAGATTGTTTGAATCTGCGGTGGCATCAATTCTTACATTACCTGAGATCCTTTGTAAAATATGATTGATTCTCAAATCGAGCTTATAGTATTTCACATTAAATCTTGAGTCGCCTGGATAAGTAATTTTTCCTAATGCAAGTTTCTTTTCAGCTTTCATCATTTCAGACTTAACCCAAACAGGAACTTCAGTTTGTGAGTATAAGAATGTGTTAATTATAATAACGAGTAAAAAGGTAATTGTTTTCATAGTAGTTTATATAAAGTTAAATAATTTCGTCCACTCGACAAATATTTCTGAACTCACAATAATAGCAAACTTTCTTCTCTCTATCTTTTAGAGTTGAAAGATGAAATTCACCGTTTTTGATTTTCTCAACACATTTTTCAACTGTTTGAGTAAATATATCAATCATAGAATTATTTATTGTTATCAAATCTTCTGAACTAATTTTTTTCGCATTTGAATTATGAATTATTTTTCTGCCAAACTCATCTTTGAAAATATTAAGTGAATAAATCTCTGCACTGTATGGTTTATAAGAATCCCCAAACTCAGCTTGCAAAATCTGTTTTGCGGCAAAAAGATAAAGAGGAAGCTGTAAGGAAATTCCATTATTGATATCATCTTTTGAAATTGATTTCCTACGCAGTTTATAATCAATTACTGAGAAAAGTTTTTGTTCCTCATTTACGTCAATTCGATCAATAGTTCCTTGAAGATTAATTCCATTGTATTGAACCTTTGAAGTATCGGAGTATTTGCCAAAATTTTTTTCGAACAAAAAAGGATTGAATCCATTTTTCTGCTTTCTCTCTTCTTCTAAAAATCTATAAAGTATCGAATATTTTCTATTACCGTTAATTCCTAAAATTTTTTCAAGATCAAAAAAAGAAAAAACATTTTCAAAATTTTCTTTATTAATTCTACTTTCAGCTATTCGAAAAATAATATCGCAAAGTTCTTCAAATTGTTCGTCGCTACATTTTTCAATCACTAAATTTTTCTTTTTAATTTCTGTATAAAATTGAAAAAGGATAGAATGAATTAAAGTTCCGATTTCAAATGCTTCAACTTCTTCAGTGGGTTCTTTATAAGGTTGAAGATTCAAAATACGTTTCATTAAAAACTTAAAAGGACATTTAACAAATTCCTCAAGTTTTGAAGCGGAATAACTTTGCTGATAACTGAATCTTTCGAAATATTGTTTTATTTCATCATCTTCTGTAACATCTAAATACCCATTGAAGTTAGATTTTTCAGATGAGCTCTTTCTCCTTTGATAATCAAATTCAGATTTTTTGATTACATCTGCAAGATTAATCTTATGTTGCGAGATTATTTTATCATCAACTTTTTTCAGACTCTCGATACTCAATTTCTTTTTCATTTCAAAAGTAGAGCAGATAATTGTTTCATAATCTTCTGCATTTATTTCTTCATATTCTACAATAGATTTTATTTCATTCAGAAAAGATGAAACTGTTAATTCGGAATTATCATGGTTTTTTGGATATGTCAAAATAATCTGCTCATTTGCAACCGAGAGCGCTTGATAAAATTTATACCTTTCTTTAAAGAGATGACCTTCTTCCAATATTTTATATTTATGTGGAATAAAAACTTCTGGAGAGTACTTAGTTGGAAATTCACCATCCACTAATCCACCCAAAAATAGTACCTTAAAATTCAATCCTCTGATTTCATCAACAGAAGTAATTAGAACTCCCGGCTTTTCTTTTATATTATATCTGGTGAACTGTGTAGCAGCTCTGATTTTATCTAAGTAAAAGTTCAAAGATTGTTTCTGATTGCCATATTCAATTTCTAATATTTCAGAAATGTCAAAAAGCATTTCAACAAATTCAGTCAATGCTCTGGTATTTTTCTCAACAAATTTTTCTTGATTATTTACAGCTTTTGAAACAATACCTAGTTGAATGATTAAATTGTTAATCTCTTTAAAGAATTGATTTGGAGTGAGTTTAAATGAAAATGGCTCTAAAACCTTTGCAATAGTCTGAATATCTTCCT
>OGCI01000972.1_pt1 | contig 27433 bp, 19 predicted proteins | sample 1570021 | NCBI WGS metagenome assembly OGCI01 (sample SAMN06264664, study PRJEB24512) | hot springs metagenome | isolation source: Hot spring water | place: South Africa: Tshipise | collected 2015-06-21 | reverse complement strand
TGCAACAGAAACTTCGCTGGCGTCTGAAATGACCTCACGCTAGTGCCAATCTTATATATTGGAGAAGAGCTACCGTGACCGCTTGGGGTGGTCATCTCAGCATTGCACCAAAGGATTTTCTCCAGCAATACATTTTCCGCCGAGACAGCAGATTTAGAATCGCTCGCACCAGAACCGCCACACATCGCTGGCCAACCCTAGAAAGATCGTACCCCTTTTGACTGAACCTCCGCAACCGAAGGCTTCGTAACGGTACTCGGCCACAACCACTGTGATGGTATGATCGCCAGGCCCCAGTTTGAAGCTGTAGTTCATTGGCCCACTAAGGTTCAGTGTGATTGGGCCACCCGTGTCATTGCGCACGACGACCGAAACCCGCGGACGCAGGTCAGGCGTCGGTACAGGGGTAGGCGTCGGGGTAGCAGTAGGCAACGGCGGCGGTGAGACAATCGGCACGTTATCAACATTGGCTGCGCTGGTGTATTGGGGTCGGCCAGACACCCAACCACGTCCCGAGGAGTCCGGCGGGTAAACGATCTGCCACCACATAAGGTCGGGACTGCGGCCAGTCACCCGTGCCGATTGGCCCTTCATCAGTGCACCGATGCGCGGGTACTCCACCCCAGGTCCACTGCGCACGTTGAGGTCTACCAGCGCTGTGACCAACGGCACTCCCACAGTAGGCGTAGGCGTCATAGTCGAGGTCGGTGTGGGCGTGGCCGCCGGTGTTGGTGTCCATGTAGGTGCAAGTGTTTCCGTGGGCGTTGCCGACGGCGTGGGCGTCTCGGTCGGGCGCGCGGGTACGAGTGCAATCAGACGGCGTGCTATGTTGATTGGACGCACCTTAGTGAGCCCGGGGGCATTGCCAGGCTCGACTATGTCGCCAACCAACCCTATCATCGTGCCATCGTGGTCAACAACGATGCCACCCAAGCTCCCTGGGCCGGCAGCAGCATCGCTCCATATCCAGGCGCGTACGTAATCAGCCGCGCCCTCAAACGCAGTGACGATCCCCTCCTCCATTGTCATACTAACTCGCATTAGCTGTTCGATACGCTGGTAAGGCTCATGCGCGTAGCCGCAAACAATGACGGGGTCTAGGAGCTTGATATTGTCCGAGTCGCCGAGTTCGACAGCGGCCAACAGTGGAGACGAGGCAGCGGGATTGCCTAACTCTGCGGTCAACCGTAGCAACGCGAGGCCCAACCCACTGTCCATTGCGACCACCTCTGCCTGGTACCATTTCTCAGGAGGAGCGTCTCGCTGCACACTGTTAACCCCGATGTAGATCACAGTGGTATCCTGGATCAGCCGATAACTGGTCAACACATATCCACGCGCGTCGATTACACCTCCCGCGCCCGCGCGAAACCCTTCGCCATCGTGAGCCAACACGCGCACACAGGCGAGTCGAAGGATCTCCTCACGACTGAGCGCCGGCGTAAAGGTGGGAGAGGGTGTGGATGTCGGGGTGATCGTTGGTGAAGGAGCAGGCGTTTCACTGGGTGTCGGCGTGGGCGTGATCGGTGTCGGGATGTTGGCCAGCACATGCTTGGCCAAGTTGATAGGCCGTATCATAGCAATGCCAAGCCCTTCTCCTGGCCCTACGGTGGCAGAGGGGATGCCGATCATCTGGCCATTTTGATCTACCGCTGTGCCGCCTGAGTTGCCCGGACCGATCAGCGCATCAGAGCGCATCCATGCTCTGGCGATGTCTCCCTGGGGCTCAAAGCCGGAGATCATCCCTCGAGTCACGGTGACTGTCATAACCCGCTTCAGTTCCTCCAGCGAGCGCACCTTCCGCCAAAGCCACGAGTAGCCCCAAATCACTACACTGTCTTGCAGCTGGACAGTGTCCGAGTCGCCGATTTCGACCGAAGGCAGGTTCAGGGGCTCTGTCAGTCGGTGGCCCCATTCGTCCATAGTGATCTGCAGCAGAGCCAGGTCCAGCGGTTTGTCGGTCGCAATCACCTCCGCACGGTACCAGAATTCGGGCGGTGCATCCTGGCGCGCGCCGTTGACGCCGATATAGAAAGTGTCAGCATCCTCAACCACGTGAAAGTTGGTCAACACATACCCACGCGCGTCTACAATACTGCCTGACCCGAAGCCAGTGATCTCACCTGCGCGCTCGACGATGATCAGCACGCAGGCACGGCGGTTTATCTCGTCCCTGGACGACAGAGCCAATGGCGTGAGCTGGGCTGGTTCAAACGATGCACCAGCCAGCCTCGGCCCAATATTAGCGAGCACGACAAGACTGCAGCTCAGGATGACTAACACGTATCCCACGAGCTTCATATGCATCCTCCAGCGCGCCTCCCCCGACAGCCAGAAGATATCTTGCCCTTGAGCACTTACCGCGAAACCACCGCACGACGAGCGGCTTTATGGACTTCAGTCCCGTACACAGCGCACTACCCGCGTGACCGCCCCTGCCGGGAAGGTGACCTGACCGCTGCTGCTGCCGCACTGCTCTGTATTGACCGAGACGCGATAGGTGCCCGGCGCAAACGGTGCACCGCACTGCACTCGCCTCCCCGCGGGGATATCTGTGCAGCGCGCCAGTATGGAGCTTCCGCTGGAGACGCGATATTCGCGGACGAGCTTGCTGGTCTGATTTTCTACGTACAGCGTCGTCAGCGCCACGGTGGGCCCACGTCGCACGACGGGTAGGTAGACTTTGCCGCTTACGGGTCTCTCCACAATGATACGCACGTCGTCTAGGAAAGGCCCCTGACCTGACACTGTTGAATCGTTGCTCTTGAAGATAAAGGCCAACCACACCTGAGACCTGCCGCGCAGATCCCCCAAAATGGGCACCATATCCAGATAGAAGCGTGCTAGATTGTGACGATTGCGATAGGGACCGTTCTCAAGATCACCCGAGACACCGTAACCGTAGAAACTGCTACCATCCACTGAAGCCAGCCAGGCAAAAAAGTCGAACCTCAGCTCACTCTTGTTACGAAAATAGAAGTCCACCCATGCTTCGCTGGCGCCGCTCAGGCTGAAGGGGCCGTAGAGCGCCCACGACTGGGCATTGTTGGGATAAGAAGCACCAGTGCAGGGATTACGGCCGTCGTCACCGCCCGCCGCAGGCCACAGCGCCCATCCATTGGAGTGAGCATTGCAACTGACCAGTCCCCACCAGTACTCCCCGGCTGTTGAGCCGTTATTATCAAATACATACCAGTTCGGATATGTCGAGGCTGGATCGTCAAAACTCTCATCTGTGACATACTGGCGTCGGTCAGTGTTGGCACGCAGCCAGATGCCGTCTACGAAAGGACCGGAGTCGGTGCCCTCCCCGTCACTTCGGAACGCAATCGCGACGTACAGTCCTGACCGACCGGTCAGGTCTCCCAAGGTCGGTACGGCAGCCAGGTCCAGCGTGGCCAGGTTATATCCGTTGGCGCCATAGGGCCCGCCGGCGTGCTCGCCCGAGGCAACGTAGCCCCAAAAATTGGTGCCATTAGTAGACGCGCCCCAGAAAAGATAGTCGTGGTCAGCTTGGCTCTCCAAACGGAAAAATAACACAAGTTCAGCGGCACGGTAGCTCGTCAGGCTGAACGGGCCGAACACCATCCACGAATCGAGACCATTAGGGTATGGGTTGTTCGAACAGGGGTCCACGCCGGCGCTGCCCTCCCGCGCTGGCCAGGCGGCATAGCTGCCCTCCAGTGCTTTGCATTCCGCTCGGCCCCAGAAGGCTTGTGAGTTCGAACTGCGTGCCCAACCAGGAAATGAGGGTGTGCTTTCAAAGTTCAAGAGGGTTAGGTCTGTCGAAGCAGCTGCGTGTGTCTCTCCTGTCGAGACCCCCTGCTCGGGCATGGCATCTTCTTCCTCAGCAGGAATGAGGCGAAGTATTGCTTCACCCCGGCTGGCGGTTACCGGTTTACCTGGAGGAAGAAAACACCCCGGCGAGAATTCATTCAGCTGAGGCATAGCTGGTGCAACTGGTACCACCTCGAGTGAGGTGATCCCTGCGGAACCACGGTCGAGATGCCAATTGGCTATCCCTATCCCTCCCGTTTCGCCAGACTGAACGACACCGATTTTCTCGGGGATGGCCAACTCTGAGGGATCGTCCGCCCTTACTACTGTGATGAACAGCAACACAAACACACCGCACGTTGTCAAGACAGCAACCATCCTGTCGCGTAGCACCGGGACACCTCCTGGCTGATCCTAGAATGTGGGGTGCCACTCCCCTCTGTCCTCCCCAGGTGGCACAAAATGTAATCGGGACGGCACTGCCTGGATACCCAGGTCACGGTATGTCGGGTTGACCTGCACCAATGCCACGCTCCACCAGTACTCGCCTGATCGCCCCTGCACCCCGGCGGACTGGCTGATGTCAATGTCCAGCGCGTATCTGCCTTCGCCGAGCGCTTTCACCCAGCCCTTGAGGTTAGCCTCCACAGCGTCGTGCGCACCGAGCGGGGCACTGCCTTCGGGCCAGACGCGCACTTCGAAGCCCTGATCCGGTTGCACGACACCCCCATAGAGCCACTCAAAGTGCGTGGGGCCGGCAGTGGTGTTGTCGGGCGGCAACGGTTTGAGCAAGATGATCTCGCCGACAGGGAGTGGCGTTGGGCTGGGTGTGGCTGTGTGCGTGGGTGTCTCGGCAGGTATCGGTAGAGGCAGGGCAGTGATCGTAGGCGTATTGCTCGGCGTCGCTGCGGGTGTGAAAGTAGGTGTATCACTGGGCACTGGCGTGAGTGTGAAAGTGGGTACAGGTGTGTTGGTCGGTGCAGGTGTTTCGGTCGGCGTCGGTGTGGAGGTAGACGTGGGCGTCTCGCTTGGTGTCGGTGTGGGCGTGTGACTGGGTGAAGACACAGGAGGTATGTATGCCAACAAGTGATGCATAAGATTGACCGGACGCACCAAAGTGACAGACGTTCCCTCCTTGCCGGGAACCAGGCCCGCTATGCCGATCATGTAGCCATCCCGGTCCACCACCATACCACTTGGGATAGCCGCGCCTCCCTTGGCTGCCACAATCATCAACGATGTGTCTGCCTCCAATGTGAACGCTTTAACCGTTCCCCGGTTCACCGTGATGGTGAGCTGTTTCAGTTGTTCGAATGTGCTTGGCCTCGGCCATGTGTAGCTCCAGATAACCACCGGATCCTGCAAGCGCACTGCGTCCGAGTCACCCATCTTGACGCTAACCAGCTGCAAAGGTTGAATTAGCGGATTGCCTGCTTCGTCAGCCAGAAGGTGAAGCAGGGCTATGTTAAGCTGTTCATCTGTTGCGATGACTTCCGCCCTATACCATATCTCGGGAGGAACACCCTGCTGCGTGCCGTTGACACCGATGTAAAGCGCATCGGCCTCTTGAACGATGTGGTAGTTCGTCAACACATAGCCCTGCCCGTCCACCACACTGCCTGCCCCGAAATTGTGCAACTGGCCCGAACGCAACGCTGCGATCAATACACAGGCGCGGCGATTGTCCTCATACACCTGATTTAAGGGAACGGATGGTGGTGCGAGGGCGTATGCTGCATTTACAACCAGTGCGCTGAAAAGCCCGCTCCAGCCGAACGCGAGGCTGCACCCGATAAGAACGGCAGCCAACTTGATGATCCGCATGATGAACCTCCTCAACTGGTTCGCAAGCACAGCCCAAATCAGCCACACGAAGCCGGGGCGCTCGTTCTCTCGGGGTATCGCGCGGCACGAGAGGATTTACCTCGAACGACCAAGCCTCTACGCTCAGGTGGAAGAGGGTTGCCCGGTTAGCGTTTTCCTGTCAGGCTCGCTCCAGTTATCTAGCGAACAGGATCTGCTGTTGAGTCCTATCTCGCACAGCACAAGGCTACATGGTCTCAAGCATAGCTGGACCTAGCTTCCCGGTACACCCGACAGGCTCGGCCATTCTGGCGACGATGGGGCCAAGAGGCAATGTAGCTAAGGGTTGCTCACACCATCATGTCAGACACACAACTCCGGGGCGAGGACTCGAACCTCGACATACGGCTCCAAAGGCCGCTGTCCTACCGTTAGACGACCCCGGAATATTTCCATTCAACCTTTAACCTATTTTAGCATAGGTCCTGGACAAGAGCAAGTCGGACGCCTATTTGCTTGTCTCTCAAGAACGTCACCCACCGGAGAAGATTTCCCAACCCCAGGCCATCGCGCGTCCAAAAACAAGCCTGGGACAAGATGTTACATTAGATCCCTGGTCTTTCCGGCCCATCGCCCATAGGTTATATGCTCGTTTGGGGTTCTTGCAAGCCACCAACACCCAGCTAAGAAGACGAAGGCGTCCCCAACATGCGCTGCAGCACCTCGTCCAGCTCTTTGAATTGGATCGGCTTGGCAAGATACCCATCCATGCCAGCCTCCAGACAGCGTTCACGGTCACCCTTCATAGCATGGGCAGTGAGCGCGATGATGGGCACGTGACGACCGGTGCTGGTCTCTTGTTTGCGAATCAATCTCGTTGCCTCAAAACCGTCCATCTCAGGCATCTGCACATCCATCAGAATCAGGTGGTATGGTATCGTCTGCCACGCGCGCACGGCTTCTACACCGTTGGCAACCACGTCCACCCGATAACCCAGTTTCTCCAGCATGCGCAGCGTGACTTTCTGATTGATCACGTTGTCCTCGGCAAGCAGGATCCGTGCCTTGGGCCGCTCCTCGACTTCACCCTCTCCAGTGCGCAGTGGAGCTGTAACAGGCAATGCCCCAGTCGGCAATGGTTTGGTAGCACGCCGATGGCCAGCGGCAATCAGCGCCTCCACCAGCTGACGGCTGCGCACAGGCTTGGTAAGCACAGCATCCACCCCGATCGAGCGCAATTTGGCAGCGTGGGCACGCTGGTCCATTGAGGAGACCAGGACAAGCGCAACCGAGTCCAGATCGCGGTTCGTGCGGATGCAGTGGGCCAGCATTTCTCCGTCCATACCTGGCATTTGCATGTCGATCAGCGCAACGCGATACAGCTCCTCCTTCTTCTCAACCGCCTGTATCAGTTTTTGCAACGCTTCCTCGGCGCTCGCCGCCTCCTCTGGATAACAACCCCAACTGCGGAGCTGCTCGCGCAGGATCACTCGATTGGTAGCATTGTCATCCGCAATCAGCACACGTCGTCCACGCAGCCATTCCGGCAAGACCGGCACAGCCTCTTCTGCTGCATCAGCTCCAGGCAGCTTTTCGAAGACAGCGGTGAACCAGAAAGTAGAGCCCTTGCCCACCTCGCTCTCAACACCGATTTCTCCGCCCATCAGTTCTGCAAGTCGCTTCGAGATCGCCAGGCCTAGTCCGGTCCCGCCATATCTACGCGTCGTAGAAGCATCCAGCTGTGAGAAGGACTGGAAGAGGCGGTCGAAACGATCTTTGGGAATACCGATTCCTGTGTCTCGCACCACAAAGCGTAGCTTGGCGTGGACATCGGATTCTTGCTCGCGGGTGACATGCAGGACCACCTCCCCTCTCTCAGTGAACTTGATGGCGTTGCTGATCAGATTGGTGAGAATCTGACGCAGCCGACCCGGGTCACCGCGCACGCGCCTCGGCACATCCGCAGCGATGTGATAGGCAAACTCCAGGTCCTTACGTTGTGCCTCGATAGCCAACATGTCGGCTGTGTCTTCAATGGCAGCGCGCAAGTCAAAGTCGAGCATTTCCAGCTCGAGCCGCCCCGCCTCGATCTTGGAGTAGTCCAGGATATCGTTAATGATCTGCAGCAGCGATTCGGCACTTTGGCGCACCGTCTCAACATACTCGTGTTGTTCCTTGTTAAGCGGTGTGTCCAATAACAGGCTTGTCATGCCTACGATCGCGTTCATCGGGGTGCGGATCTCATGGCTCATATTCGCAAGGAACTGGCTCTTGGCACGGCTAGCCGCCTCGGCAGCCTCCTTGGCCTGAAGCAGTTCTTCCTCCACGCGTTTCCGCTCGATCAGTTCTCGCTGTGCTGCCTCGTACAGACGGCTGTTTTCCAGCGCCTGACCTGCTATGGCTGCCACCGCCTGCACCAGGTTGATCTCCTCATCGGTGAACTGGTGTGATTCGGTGGCATCCAACCCTAGGGTCCCCACAACCTGATCCCGTATCAACAGCGGCACAATCATGAGCGCCACCGTGCCACGCGCACGATGTAACGCATGTGTGGCAGTTGTGCGCTCGTCCGTTTGGGCATCGGGAATAATCAGCGGAGCACGGGTAGTCAATACATATTGTGTCGCCGGGTTGTCGGCAACTGGAATAATTGAGCCCAATCCTGATGGGCGCCCCTCGCGACGATACTCAGCCACAACGCGAAGTGCCTGCTGATCTTCAGTGAGCAACGCAAAGGCGGCTTGCGGCAGGTCAAGCGCTTGCGCCAGCTCGGCACAGATTGCTTCGAGGACCTGATGAGGATCTAACGTTGAGGCTGCAGCCATCAACACACGGTTCATAAGCTGCAGGCGTCCCAAGCTGCGCTGTATCTCTTGCTCGGCATGCTTGCGCTGGGTGATGTCATGCCCGATACCTACCAGACCAATGATCTTGCCCTCTGCATCGCGCAGCGGCACCTTGGTGGTCGCAAGCCAAACCCGATTGCCCTGCGGGTCCAGCGCCTGCTCCTCAATATTGACCAGCGGTTCGCCGCTTGCGATGATACGCTGTTCGTCGTGATAGAATTTCCGAGCAATCTCAATAGGATAGAAATCAAAGTCGGTCTTTCCAAGCAAGTCATCCGGAGTGGTACCCATCAGCCGCGCCACGGCTACGTTGCCCAGGAGGAAACGGCTTTCGGTATCCTTCACATAGATGTAGTCCGGCAAATTGTCGACCAAGGTGCGCAACAGGTTTCCTTCGGCCTCCAGACGCGCTTCCATTTCCTTACGCCACGTGATGTCCGTGCCGATGGAAAGAATTTCTTGCAACCGTCCCTGGTCGTCGTAGATGGGTTTGTTGGTCCATGCCACCCAAAGGCGTGAACCATCCCGGCGCATGTTCTCGTTTTCGTTATAATAGCCGCTCTCGGGATCTCGCAGGATGCGTTCCACCACAGCATCGAGATAACGACCGGCCGAGTCGACCGGTGGCACGATGGTGCCTACTACGTGCCGGCCGAGCACTTCCTCCGCCTTGCAGCCGAAAACCTTTTCGGCGAACTCGTTGAAGAAGGTGATATGCCCCTGCGCGTCAACCCGCAGGATGATGCTGTTAGCGTGCTGTAACAGCTCACGATAGCGCGCCTCGCTGGCACGATGTGCCTCCTCCGCCTGCACACGCACAATAGCACTGCCTACAGCTGCTGCGATGGCTTCCAAAGCGACGCGAGCATATGGGGACACTTCATCTCTCTTTCGGGACATCACTACCATACCGGCGATCACGCGTCCTTCGTGTTGTATTGGCAGTAGGGCAATGGCCCGTCCTGGATGCTTAGGTTTATAGTTGAAAAGAGTATGCAGGTGATCACAATGTGTATAAACAGGCTCTCCAGCCATCAGCAGCTGTGTCAACGGTGAATTCGGTGCACTGTGAGCTGTAATGGCAATGAATTCTTCCGACATTCCTTGTTGATAAACTAAGGACAGGGCGCCCGTGTGCGCATCGACCAGATAGGCAGCACCACCCTCCATATCAGAAACGCGCAACGCTGCAGCAATGCACAGCTGAAATGCACGGTCCACTTCTTCGACTGCACTTAGTGCCAGACCCAGGTCGCGCTGAGCACGGCTTAGTTCTTCGGCGCGCACCCGCTCGGTAATATCACGCAACGCACCACGGAAGCCAACAATTCTCCCCTGGGTGTCTTGGATGGCAATTGCTACTGCCTCGCACGCGATGAGTGTACCGTCCTGACGTCGCACCCATAGGGGTAGAGGAGGTATGGGTTGTCCAGCTTGGAGCTCTTGGGCCGCTTTCACGACTCTCTCAAAAGACTCTGAGGTCAGCAAATCGCTGAGAGATAGCTGAAGAATTTGTTGGGTTTCATATCCAGATAGGCGATGAGCCGCCTGATTCACATAGGTGATGTTTAAATTGACATCGAGCTCGAAAATAACGTCGGGCAACATCTCAGCCATTTCGCGGAAGCGCGCCTCGCTTGCCTGCAAAGCCATCTGACGCGCCTGTACCGCCTGGCGCATGTGTTCCAGTGTGGTCGCCAAAGTGCCAATCTCATCGTGAGAAGGAACAGGGATGGGTTGCTCATAATCGCCGCGCCCCAAATTCTGCGCTGCCTGACTGATCACCGCAAGGGGGCGATTGATGGAACGAGCTAGCAGAACGGCAATCACTATGACGAAGAACAATATCAACAAAACAGCTGCCACGTAAGACTGCCGCAAGCGGATAATGGTTTGTGCGATCTCCGCCGTGCCGCGATCGATGTGCTCACCCAGACGAGCAAGTGTCAGATTCTTGAGTGTCACAACCTCCTCGACCGGTGCAACAAGGCTGATGGACCACCCAGGCGGATCAACGGATTGAAAGGTCCAGAAGTATACTTTGCCATCTGGAGCAGTATAGCTTTCCATACCACTCTCACCGCGTCGAATGCGTTCAACCACTTCACGAAACGCGCTATCTGCTGCTTGAGTGAGATAGATTGAAAGAGCCTGGCCTAGTTTGAACTCTCCGCTCAACTCGGCATCAATGCCTAGGAAGGGAACAGATCGCGGTGGAAAAGCAATGAGCTGACCGCTGCGCGCCATCAAGAAGGCAAAGCCGGTTTGTTGGACACGAATATTTTCTACATATTCGCCCAAGGTGTCGAGGGTAACATCCAGGCCCACTACACCAACCAGCTCCCTGTCCCCACGATAGACGGGCGCAATGCAGGAAGCCATCCAGCCCATACCAGCCGGATCCCAATAAACGCCGGTCCACACAGGCTTGCGTTCAGGGTTGTGCTGCGCATCGGCCAGATAGTAGAATTCGTATGTGGTCACATCTTGATCGGGTGAGATGGTGGTATCGGCGTCTACGTCCACAGGCTGACCGTCCACGAAGCGCATGCCACGTGTGAAGTTACTCTGGGTATTGATATAGGCCTGACCGATCATCGGATTACGCTGCCCAACGCTGGCAAACGCAAGATCCATGTACTCGGTCAAGTAGATTTCCTGGAGCAATTCCTCGCTGACCTGACCGTTTGCATCGAGTCCAGGGTTAAGCACCACCATCCATGAATAGTCACCCCCGCTCAGGCTGGAAAATGCTCCGTTGGCACCAATTCCATAACGGTGTGGACGCGCATAGCGTTTTAGTGTATCGGCGTGGTTGTAAAGGTAAGTGGCGTAATCAGCTAAATAAACGGCATCTGCTTCGATGCGAGAGAGATCTAAGGCAAGTCGGGCTGCAACATTTTGAGCCTGGGTTTCCAAAGATTTTTTCAGCTGCTCGCTGAGGAGGACGGACCAGTCCTGCACAGCCATTTCAGCCACTTCGCGACTGGTTTGCTGTGCGACCACGGAGACATGTTCCAGGATGAGATAAGCGGCCGCCCCGCCTCCTAAGAAGGAGACAGCCATAACCAAAATAAGCGCCAGCAAAAGTTTGACGAAGCGGCTTATTCTCATCTTCAGCTACCTCCCTCAGGCATGCTCAAAACTAAGCATGCCATTCGATCTCATCGACCACACCTGCCAGCACGGCACGCACAGCGCCATCCGGCTCACGGCCGAGGATTTGGCGACCTGAATTGCCCTCGTCAATAACAAATACGATGTCCCCCGGGCCGGCCTGGGCAACGTCCACGCAAATGTCATATTCGCCTGTCGGGTTGCCATTCAAATCCAGTTGATCGACGACCAGCAGGCGGCGACCTTCGTAGATCTCCAACTTGATGGTACTCATTACTGATCCGCGCACACGCCCAATGTACATTTCGGGAGATACCTCGTTTCCGCACTACGTACTATGGATTTTCCAGGAGCACGCGTTCTTCACTGAGAATCTGAAGGCTGGCCTGAGCGCTAACCCCCAGACGACTCGCTCCAGCTTCTATCAGAGCTATGGCATCATAATACGTACGAATGCCACCAGCTGCCTTGACCCCCACGCTAGGTGGAACCGTACGACGCAGCAGTGCCACGTCATCAACCGTCGCGCCGCCGGGGCCATAACCCGTCGAGGTCTTGACGAAGTCAGCTCCGGCCGCGACAGCGAGCTGACACGCTCGCACCTTTTCGTCGTCGCTCAGCAAGGCACACTCCAGAATCGCCTTGCACAGCGCACCGTGATCGTGACACAAACGTGCGATGGCGGCCAGATCCTGCTCCACCAAGTCATAACGACCGCTCTTGAGAGCGCCCAGGTAGATCATCACATCCAGCTCACTGGCACCCCCACGCAGCGCACTGCGTGCTTCGTACCACTTTACCCATGTGCTTGTGCCACCCAGCGGAAAGCCTATGGCACAGGCTACGGCAATCCCTGTCCCGCGCAATAACCGGGCAGCCAGACGCACATGCACCTCATTCACGGCTACGGCAGCGAAGCGATATTCCTGCGCCTCCTGACAGAGATTGACAATCTGATCTGGCGTGGCATCCGCACGCACCAACGTATGATCAATGTAGGCGGCTATGCGACTCACAGGCCGCCTCCCCTATCGCCTCAAGATGCCGACCGAGCTTCCTGCATGATTTTGACGCTGGCGCTGGCACCGATGCGCGTGGCTCCTGCCCTCAGCATAGCCATCGCATCCTGGTAAGTCTTAATCCCACCAGCTGCTTTGACCCCCACATCTGGCCCCACTGCCTGCCGCATCAGCGTCACATCGTGCAACGTCGCGCCCCCGGGCCCAAAGCCAGTCGAGGTCTTCACGTAGTCAGCACCAGCTTCCTTGGCCAATTGACAAGCTTTGATTTTCTCGTCGTCGGTCAACAGAGCTGCTTCGATGATCACCTTACAGATGGCGCCGTTACTATGACAAGTGCGCACGACAGCAGCAATGTCTTCTCTCACCAAATCATAATCTTTGCTTTTGAGCGCACCGATGTTCATCACCATGTCAATCTCACGCGCGCCATCGTTGATCGCCTGTTGCGTCTCATAGCACTTGACTCTGGTCGGAACAGCCCCCAAGGGGAACGCCACTACGGAGCAAACCCCTACACCTGATCCGCGTAACAGCTGACTGCACCGTTGCACGTTGATCGGATTGACGCACACCGTGGCAAATCCGTACTGGCGCGCCTCTTCACACAGTTGGGCAATTTGGGCATAGCTGGCATCCGGTTTCAGCAAGGTGTGATCAATATAGCGCGCAAGGTTCCGGACGGCATCACGGACATCCGGCACATCGCTGGGACGCGCAGCGGTATCAAGAAAGATCTGAGGAGCCACTTCGGGACGACGCGGTGCGGCCACCTGTCTTTCGCATCGGGAACAGGAGCTCTCTGCGCCTGCTGCCGGCCGAGGGGTGACAAATTGGTTGCCCTGTTCTTTCAGGACGACCAATACCTGTCTGGTAATTTCCTCAACGAGTGAATCGAGCGTTTTAGGATCTAGCTGCATATGAAACCCCAACAAGATAGTTTCTATTTACCCAAGAGATAGATCAGGCCTTACTTCTTGAGATAACGCGCTTCTATCGCCATCATCTTGTCAATGCGCGGTTGATGGCGACCTCCCTCAAAGTTGGTGCTCAACCAGGTCTTCACAATTTGCTTCACCAGATTAGGACCCAACAACCCTGCCCCTAGGGTGAGCACGTTGGCATCGTTGTGCGCACGACTGTTGACAGCCGACATCTGGTCGTAACACATGGCTGCGCGCACGCCCGGCACCTTGTTCGCCACCATACACGAACCGATGCCCGCGCCATCGATGACAATTCCGCGGAAAGCACTTCCATCGGCTACGTGTAGAGCCACCGCGTAAGCAAAGTCAGGATAATCCACAGATTCTTTGCTATGTGTGCCGACGTCGAGAACCTCATAACCCAGCTCGGCTAAGAAAGGCTTGAGCATCTCTTTGAGTTCGTATCCGCCGTGATCTGCCCCTAATGCAATGACTTTGCCTGTGGTGGGCGCCGGAGTAGCCTGGCCCGCTTTGGCTGGCACTTCCTCAATGGCAATCTTGCGCGCCATCGCGGTCTCGCGCGCCATAGGGGTAACAAGGGTGCCCGCCTCGACCTGAATCCTGCTTCCTGGTTCCAGACGTTCAACCTCATCGCTGGTAAGCACCTTGCGCTCACTGCGCGTTGTCTCACGCAGGATGCGACCAAGCACGTGGCGGACTAAGTCTTTGATCTCTCTCTCACGAGGTTGCATCATTCAGATGTTCAGGCTGCGCCTAGGAATGTATTCTCGCAACAAGATTGGAAGTGGATTATAGGCTGGCCCCCTATGTGAGTCAAAAGGTTGTGTCCACCGTCCACCTGCAACATCTCTGAGACACTGCCAAAAGTTACATAGAGACACGGGAAAATGAAAAGGCCCCACACGGGGTGGGGCCGAATGATAAACCAACTAGATCTACTAACAATAAACGAAATTACAGGTTGCTGACAACATTGCTGAACACGTTGCCGACGATAGGGCCCAACAGGAGCAGGATGGCAATCACCACGATGGCAACTAGGACGAGAATCAGCGCGTATTCCACCAATCCCTGGCCCTTTTCCCGTGGAAGGTACAACATGTTCCTCTACCTCCTTTCATAAAGATACAATTCTACTGCGATTGTAACCTCACATGTCAGATTGCGCAATAGGTCAACGGTACTGTGCGCGCACTCTCCAATTTGACATTGAGTGGTGAATTGACCAAAGAAAAGATAGAATTGACAGCATACCCATTTGATGCTAAACTAATACTAGGATTCTGTAGCATAGAAACCCTGCTCACCTGAATACAGTTGTGTTTCATCGCTTCTCGCGTTGTTTCCGGCTGAGCTTCCTGAAAGGAGGTGATGGCGCGGATAAGGTTGTGTTGACTTCGGTGGTCTTAGACGTTCCGCGAATTGACAAGCGGTAACTTCTGCATCGAGAAGACCGGTAGACAGAAAAACCAAAGGAGGGAAAGTATGTCCAGTCAAAAGATGCACCGCAGGGATTTTCTAGCCGTGACGGCAGCTGCCGCCGCGGGTGGGTTGTTGGCGCCGATGATCGCCTCTGATGTCCTGGCCGCACCAGCAGGACAGAAGCCTGCCGAGGGGATGTATTTTCGTCTGGTAACGCATGGCGGTGATGATCCCTTCTGGGCAGTGGTCAAGCAGGGCATGATGGATGCGGCCGAGCTGTATGGCTGCAAGGCCGAGATTGATCTGGCCGGGAGCGACTTGGCAAACCAGCAGAAGAAGTTCCAGGAGGCTGTTGCCAGCAAGCCGAATGGCATCGCCTTGGTCATCAACGATGATCAGGCCTGGGACAAGCCGGTGGAAGACGCACTGGCAGCAGGCATTCCGGTGATCGGCATCAACAACGATGACAAAGAGGGTGCTGCCGGCAACAAGCGCCTGTGCTACATTGGTCAGAACGAACGCCGCGCCGGTTACATCATCGGCCGAACGTTGTTTGAGGCGGGCAAGGCCAAGGGCATTGACCTGACCAAGGCACACGTTGCGATGGCAGCTGAAGTCCCCGCCGCGATGTACGCTCAAGTGCGCTCTGCCGGTGTCAAGGACGCCATGGCCGAGTTTGGCATCACTTCCTTCGAGATGATCGACGGCGGCGGCATCGAAATGACCACCAACGAGCAGCGCATCACTGCCTACCTGCTGGCCCATCCCGAGACCACCTTCATGCTAGGCGCGGGCGGCATCTGCACCGACCGCTTGACCAGCGCACTGAAGAACGCGGGCAAGGCACCGGGTGAGGTTATCGCCGGTGGCTTCGATACGGCGCCGGGCACGGTGGAAGGGCTCAAGTCGGATTACGTGCTGGCTACCATTGACCAGCAGCAGTATCTGCAGGGTTACTTCGCCGTGATCGTGCTCTACCTGTACAACAAGCTGCGCCTGACGCCTAACATCGACACTGGTGGCTATCTGGTCACCAAAGAGAACATAGAGTTCATCGAGCCGCTATCAGGCAAGTATCGCTAAGCCATCTGGCTATCCTTCGCAATGGAGGCAAAGGGGGCAGGATCTTACCTGCCCCCAAGTGATTATCCGGCCAAGCGATTGGTTGTCGATGTGGAGAGGAAGATGCAACGTCGCACAATACAGAACCTGTCCCTGGGAGGATTTAGCACCCCGCTGGTTTTTATTATCACCATTCTCATCTTCTGGGCTTTCTCCCCAGGCCATCGTTTCCTCGATCCGCGCAACGTAGCAGCTATTGCCAAGCTTACCCCGGATCTAGGTGTAGTTGCCCTTGGCATCGGTGTCTTGATGATCTGCGGAGAGTTTGACCTCTCTATCGCTTCGGTGTTGCCTACTTGCTCTTTCATATTCACACAGCTCCTGATGGCCGGCGTGAGCCCTTTTGTGGCTTTTGTTCTCTTGCTGCCCATCGGAGCGGTTTTTGGCCTGATCAACGGTTTGCTCGTGGTGCGCACCGGGCTGCCTTCGTTTATCATCACGCTCAGCACAATGCTTTTCTGGCGTGGCATCGTCTACGTTGCGAGCGGGTTGATGCCAATCAGCATACTGCCCTACATACCAACCGGCTCGCCCTTTGCGCAGATGTTGACGGGGCAAATTGGACCTGTGCCAGTGCAATTATTGTGGTTTCTGGGCATCGCGCTGGTGTTGGGCGTGGTGCTCCATTTTGGCAGGTTGGGCAACTGGATCTATGCAACCGGAAGCAACCAGGACGCAGCACGCGCGATGGGCGTTGACGTCCGCCTGGTAAAGATCGTGTGCTACATGATCGTGGGATCCCTATGCGCTTTCGCCGCTATGATGCAGGCCACGCGGTTGGGCTCCTTTGCCGCCACGCAAGGCATTGGATTTGAGCTCAAAGCCATCGCTGCTGTGGTGGTCGGTGGTACCTCCTTACGCGGTGGTGTCGGCAGCATGGTGGGCATTGCGTTGGGCGTCTTTATTATCCAGATCCTTGAGAATGGATTGATTCTGCTTCGGGTGCCAGTATTTGGTGTAAACACCTTCATCGGGCTCGCTGTCATCTTGTTCGTTATCATAAACAATCTGACCAACCGGCAGCTTGCCGGGCAGGGTTTTTGAATGCGCAGTATAATGACTGCGTGGCATAGAAAATGTGTACGGTGAGGTGAGGACCTATGTCAGCAACGAGCAGTGCCAATGGCCAGGAATTGCTCAAAATGGTGGGCATCCATAAGTACTTCGGACGAGTGCACGCGCTGCGCGGCGTGAACTTTTCGGTCAATCGGGGCGAGGTGGTGGGTCTGTGCGGTGACAACGGCGCCGGCAAGTCCACATTGATCAAGGTGGCTTCTGGGTACCATATGGCCGACGCAGGGCAAATCTTCTTTGAGGGCCGGGAAGTCAAGCTCAGGTCACCCAAGGACGCGCGCGCACTAGGAATCGAAACAGTGTATCAGGAGCAAGCGCTTTGCCCCCATCTTAGCATCGCGCGCAACATTTTTATGGGCCGGGAGCCCACTACCGTGCTGGGACTCCTCGACCAGAGCAGGATGAACGAGGAGAGCATGGAAGCGCTGGCCAGCATGGGATTGAAGCTGCGCTCGCCACACGCACTTGTCTCGGCGTTGTCAGGCGGTCAGCGTCAGGGTGTGGCGATTGCGCGCGCTATCCATTTCCGGGCGAAGCTGGTCATCCTGGACGAGCCTACGATTGCCCTCTCGGTCAAAGAAGTGCGCGAGGTACTCGACTTTGTGCGCCATCTAAAAGACCAAGGCGTGGCAGCTGTTTTCATCACCCATACGTTGCATCACGTTTTCTCTGTAGCTGATCGAATCGTGGTGCTGGCGCACGGCTGCAATCTGGTAGACATACGCACTAAGGACACCACAGTGGACGAGCTATCTGACATTATCGCGCGGGGTACCCTTGGGGATGCCGCCCCTACACATAAGCCGGAGTCGGAGGCAGCGGCAGCCGCTCTCGCACAGCAGGCAACGTGTGAAGAGGACACAGAAGCCGAACAAGAGATCTAGTCAAAGTCAATATTAACAGGACAGTGCAGCTATGCCACTTCTAGCCCGGTTTCGAAGTATTGGCGTTCTCGGAGTATTGCTCCTGTTGGTGATCGGGGCAGCAGCGTTGACCCCGCAGCACACCTTCATCCAAGAGGCGAATCTCAAAACCCTGCTGGCACTGGGGCCCGAGTTTGGCATCATCGCATTGGGAGTCGGGGTGCTGATGGTGGCTGGCGAGTTTGACTTATCGGTGGGATCAGTGCTGACCCTGTGCGGTTTCTTCTTCATATGGTTAGTTGGCTCGGGCCTAAACCCATTCGTGGCAGCGCTCATCACGCTGGTCAGCGGGATCGCCATCGGGTTCGTGCACGGGTTGGTTGTCGTGAAGGCGCGGATCGTTTCCTTCATTGCCACGCTCGGCTTTATGCTGACGTGGCGCGGGCTGGCCGAGATCCTCACCGCCGGTGTCGTTCGATCGCATAATTTTGAGCAATACCCCTTGTTTACCCAATTGGTTACGGGGCGGCTGGGCGGCGTCGTGCCGATGCAGCTCATCTGGTTTATCCTCTTCGCTGTCATCCTGTACTTTGTGCTGCAACGCGGGCGCTTCGGCAACTGGATCTATGCCACCGGCGACAATGTGGAGGCGGCGCGGGCTATGGCTGTGCCCACAGATCTGGTGAAACTCACCTGCTTTATGCTGGTAGGATTCATGTGCTCTTTCGCGTCTCTCCTGCAGATTACACGCACCGCCGCCTTCACCACTCATATGGGCACCGGATGGGAGCTACAGGCGGTAGCAGCAGCCGTGGTGGGCGGTACCTCGCTGCGCGGTGGCCGCGGCACAATGGTGGGCATCTTTCTGGGTGCCCTGGTGATCATGGTGATCGACAATATGATCGGCCAGGCACGCTTGCCCTATGAATGGACCTACATCGCTTTTGGACTCGTGATCCTGGGTGCCGTGTTGCTCGATCTAGCGGTTGAAAAGCAGGTGCAGCGCGCCACCGCCTGAGGTTGCGTCTGTCACATACTCTTCGCGAGAGGAACTTGTTGGACTCACGCACACGACTGGAAACCACCCTTGCCCACTCCGAGCCGGATCGCGTCCCCATTGATCTGGGCAGCATTGTCACGGGCATCACCACAGGCGCCAATGCCACACTCAAACACCACCTGGGTATCATCTCGGATGACCCGGTAGTGGACCGCATCCAGCAACTTGCGTTACCCAGCTCACAATTGTTGGAGCGGCTGCACGTGGACACACGCTACATCTATCTGAGTGCTTCACGTGACTGGCACGATATCGAGCTGCCGGATAACAGTTACCAGGATGAGTTCGGTGTACGGCGCACGGCAGCTTTCCATCCCGAGACTGGCCACCTGCTTTATTACGACTTCGCGCGCGAGAACGCGCATCCACTGGCGCAAGCGGAGACAGTCGCCGACATCGCTGCTTTCCAATGGCCCGACCCACACGACCCGGCACGTTATGCCGGCCTCGAAGAGAAAGCGCGCCAGATGTATGAGACAACCGACTACGCCATCATTGTCAATGCCATCGGCTCAATCTTTGAGTTCTCGTGGTATTTGCGCGGCTACATACAGTTCTTTGAGGATCTCCTGTTGCGCCCCAAGATGGTCGAGGCATTGCTGGACGCTATGTTGGAACTCCAGTCAGCTCTGTTCGAGGAGATTCTATCACGCGTCGGCAGTTATGTGTCTGTCGTTATGACAGGCTCCGACTTGGGGACGCAAGCAGGGCCAGCAATATCCGAAACGGTGTACCGCCAGCTGGTGTGGCCTCGTTATGTAAAGTTATGGCGGCGCATCAAAGACAAGACCAGCGCCAAAATCTTCTACCACTCCTGCGGCGGAATCGAGCCGATGATCAAACACTTGATCGAAGGCGGGGTGGATATTCTGCATCCGGTGCAGCCGCTGGCGCGTGGAATGGGCGATCGCAAGAAGCTCAAGCGGGCATACGGAGAGCACATTACCTTTTGGGGCGGTTTCGACCAGCAGCGTGTGCTGCCCTTTGGCACTCCGGATCAGGTCCGCGAGGAGGCGAAACGCTTGCTGGATGACTTCATGCCGGGTGGTGGTTTCGTCTTCTGCGCGGGCCACAATATCCAGACTGGGGTGCCACCCGAGAACATCTTGGCCCTATTTGACACGGTTTATGAATACGGACGGTATCACTAGTGCGACCGGTTGAGGAGTGTTGGCAGTCTATATTTCATTTAGGGAGGCAGGAGATTGAGCACGACTGTTGATCTGGCCACTATGCAGACGCGTCTGGACGCTGTGCTGATCCAGCAGCTGCAACCACAGTATTTCTTCATTAGCTCACAAGAACGTGAGGTATTGCGTCGCCTGGCCGGCCAGGTCGCTGAGCTGGCGGCACGGCCGGTTGAGGAGGAAAAGCGCGCTCTGTGGTATGCGCATAATGCTCTCCAGCCCACTCGCCCGGTGATCTTCTGTGATCCGGAGAATGGCTGGAACGAGATCATCCGCCCAGCTGATCTAGAATGCGATGGAATGATAGGCCGTTGGTGGGAGATGCGCCTGCGCAAGGAGATCTTCTGGGGCACCCAGATGGGCGACGATTATACCATTATGCCCTATTTCGACACGCCCCATGTGCACACAGGCGGTCTGGAAGACTGGGGGCTCAAGGAAACAGTCATCGGCGGCGAACATGGCGGCTCATACGTCTGGGAGGCACCTATTCGTTCTGAAGAGGACTTTGAGCAGTTACGTATGCCACAGGTGCATGTTGACTGGCCAGCGACCCATCGCCTGGCCGAGCTGGCACATGAGATCTTCGGTGACCTATTGACCGTGCGCATCCGGACCAACTGGTGGTGGACACTTGGCATGACCATGAAGCTGGCCCACCTGCGCGGTCTCCAGCAGATCATGCTCGACATGGTGGACAATCCCCAGCTGATTCACAGGCTGATGACCTTCCTGAGGGATGGTACGCTCCGCCTGCTCGAGTACTTGGAAACAGAAGGATTGCTCAGCCTGAACAACGACGGCAGCTATGTGGGATCAGGCGGGTTAGGTTGGTCGAATGAGCTGCCGCAACCTGATTTCGATGGTCGGGTGCGCATGTGCGACATGTGGGGCTTTGCCGAGAGCCAGGAGACCGTGGGCATATCGCCGGCGATGTTCGCCGAGTTCGTGATGCCATACCAGCTGCCGATCCTGGAGCGCTTCGGCCTGAACTGCTACGGGTGCTGTGAGCCATTAGACAAGCGCTGGCACGTGGTGCAGCAAATACCCTGTCTGCGGCGCGTGTCGGTTTCACCATGGGCCAACGTGGCGGACATGGCGGAGAAGCTGGGCGACCGCTACATCTTCTCTTGGAAACCAAGCCCGACCGACCTGGCCATGCCGTTCGACGAAGAGCGCATTCGCACCAAGATACGCGAGGCGTTTCGCCTGACGCGTCATTGTCGCGTTGAAGCGATCATGAAAGACAATCATACTCTCGGGGGCGACCCGACGCGCGTCATCCATTGGTGCCGGGTGGCACGCGAGGAGGCTGAGCGAGTCTAGCAGAGCCCACTGCGGCAGATGCACCCGGGACGGGTTGCATATCTTCCCTATAGCACAGACAAAACTGCACAACAGACGGCCATGGCAGAGGCCACCAGAGCTTTGTTGCTAGCGCTGCCGACCGTCCTGCCCGAACGGCAAGACCTGTGTCAGCAAAGCCTCCAAGTGTTGTCTGAGCGGGGTATCTGGGGGCAGCGTGATGAGCGGCCGACCCAGAACATCCCATTGCGCCACTGCGGGATCCTGGGGCAGCACGCCCAATAATGGCAGCTGGAGCTCGGCAACCTTGTTGGCCAATTCGGGTGCCAGCTGGGGATGTCCATTGGTGTCGCCGGGCGCTCGGTTGACGATCAGGTGTGCCCGGTGCACCCGCGAACCCAGCTCAGCTACCAGCTCGAACACGCGTTGCGCAGCCACCAGACCGCGCACGGTGGGATCTGAGATCACGAACAACAGGTCGACGTCGCGCGTCGTACGGCGGCTGATATGCTCCAGACCTGCCTCGTTGTCAATCACCACAAAGGTGTAGCTGCTGGCCAAAGCGTCAATGCTCTGACGTAACAGATGATTGGGCGCACAATAACATCCTGGCCCCTCTGGGCGACCCATGGCCAGCAGATCAAAGTGCTCTGTCTCGACCAGACACTCCTGAATCATGAGGCGAAACGCCTGCTGTTTGTCCAGACCCAAATTGTACTGCCCGGTGCGGATGCCACCCACGATCTCTTCGCGGCCACTGCCAATTGTCTCCTCGACCTCCACACCCAAGGCCAGGTTAAGGTTCATACTGGGATCGGCATCAATCGCCAGAATGCTGCCTTTTCCCATCCGCGCCAGATAGTCAATTGTCAAGGCTGCCACCGTGGTCTTGCCGGTACCGCCCTTGCCCGCGACTGCAATGGTAAACGCCATCTCACCTCCCCACCATCATACGCTCACACGCTTCGACAGCGACAAGATACTCCCAATATGTTCCACTGATTGTAGCATCAGGAAGGCAAGGCATCAAGCTTTGGAAACCCACCCCGAGGGCTTCTGCGCGCTGAGGGTGGTGTAAATTTATGCTTATCAGGGGCTGTGCTATAATGGGGGCTGTCACTTTGATCACCCCTGCATTGAGGAAGGAGGCCTACCTGTGCCCGGAGCCCACACTGCCGTTGTCGCAGGGCATCTTTGCCTAGATATGATCCCCACTCTGGAAGTCGGGGGCGAGAAGAAAACCTTCGCCACAATGTTTCGGCCCAGCAGCCTGACCGTGATTGGCCCGGTCATCCTTTCGACGGGCGGACCTGTGTCCAACACAGGTTTGGCTCTGCACAAACTGGGCATTTCAACTCAGTTGATGGGCAAAGTCGGCGATGACCCATTTGGGCAGATCGTGTTGCGCATTATCGCCTCATACGATCCCCATCTCGTGGACGGGATGGTGGTCGATTCCTCCGTCAGTACCTCGTACACGATCGTTATCAGCCCGCCCGATGTGGACCGCTTTTTCCTCCACTATCCGGGTGCCAATGACACCTTCGGCGCGGATGACGTGCGCTACGACGTGGTGGCTCAAGCGAGCCTGTTTCACTTCGGCTATCCCCCCATCATGCGCCTGATGCACACGGATGACGGCGTCCAATTGACGGAGGTGTTTCGTCGGGCGAAGCAGACGGGTGTCACGACCTCGCTGGATATGAGCGTGCCCGACCCATCCTCAGAAGCGGGGCGTGCGGACTGGCGCAAGATTCTGAAAGCGACGATGCCCTTCGTGGACGTGTTTCTGCCCAGCATCGAGGAGATGCTCTTTATGGTGCGCCGGGAGACTTATGATGCTTTGTCTCGCCAAGCCGGCCCAAACAGCGACATTTTGCCGCTGATCACACCCGAAATCCTTTCCGACTTGAGTCGGGAATTGCTTGACTGGGGTGGCAAAGTCATCGGGCTGAAGCTGGGTCATCGCGGCTTCTACGTGCGCACGGCGGACGAAGCGACTCTGAAGGAGATGGGGCGCGCATGTCCTTCGAACCTGAGCGCCTGGGCGAGTCAGGAGATGTGGATCCCTTGTTTCAAAGTGAAAGTGGTAGGCACCGCCGGCTCCGGCGACTCCACCATTGCTGGCTTTCTGGCCGCCCTGTTGCGCAATATGGAGCTGGTGGACGCGGTCATAGCAGCGGTCGCGGTGGGCGCCTGCAATGTGGAGGCAGCGGATACACTGAGCGGCGTGCGCTCTTGGGAAGAGACATGGCAGCGCGTTGCCAGCGGCTGGGCACACCACGAACTGCGTCTGAGCGCACCCGGGTGGGAGTTTGACGAGCAGCATCAGCTGTGGCGCAGAGGCCGCTGACGGGAGACACCCCGGCAACGGTCAACGCCAACACTGCAAAACGTGTATGGGGCATCTCCGCGGGTCGGTCACGGAGCAGTCGCTCAAGGGTCATCGCGCGCATCAATCAAAACGACATCTCTGGCAAGCCACATACTCCGTCCGGGCTCGCCAGAGAACAGTGCGCCCTCTTGCCGGCCGTCCGGGTCAACCGCTTGCGCGCGCGACGGCTATGCTATATTATAGGCCATCGATCTCAGACAACGCTGCCGCGGTCAGCCCGGACGCTGCGCATGGGCCAAGAGAAACAGACATCCTGCATTATCCGCTACCTGTATGGCGAAACACATCGAGATCTGCCCAACAAGGAGTGAGGACGAACTATGTCGCTGATCAGACTGGCCGATCGCATCAAGCGCTGCCCTGAACACTGGCACACCCACCGCCTGCCTAAGGTCCATCTGCCAAGTTGGCGGGTGGAGAAACTTTTCCGTGTTTCACCCCTTGAACAGCGGAACCCGACGCAGACGCGATCGGGTCACTATGTGCTGACAGGGGTTGTGACGCTGGTGGGGTTGGTGATCCTGCTAGGCGTCAACGGTCTCTTCTGGCGTGTACCCGAGTGGACGGCATACGCCGCCGCTCCGTCGGGCACGCCCACACCCACATCCACGGCAACGCGCACGCCTTCGCCCACACCCACTGTGACACCGACCTATGTCGTCATCACCAGCACGCCGACGCCGCTCAACGCGGCGACTGCGCTCGCCGAGCTGGCCACGCTGGCTACCCAGATTGCGCGCGAGGGCACACCCACGCCGTTGCCGCGCAATTGGGTGACGCCTATCATTGTCACTGCCACGCCCACGCCGGCCAATCAGGCGACCGCCGAATGGCTGACGGTGGCTGCGTTCCTCGTCTCGTTGACCGGGACACCGACGCCCACGCCGGTCAATGTGTGGACGGCCACCCCCACACCGACCTACGTTGTCATCACCAACACGCCGACGCCGCTCAACGCGGCGACACTGCTCGCCGAGGTGGTTGCGTTGGCCACCCAGATGGCGCGCGAGGGCACATCCACGCCGCTGCCGCGCCATTGGGTGACGCCCGTCGTCGTCACCCCTACGCCCACGCCGGCCAATCAGGCCACCGTCGTATGGCTGACCCTGCAAGCTTATTTGACTATGCTCACCGGCACGCCCACGCCCACACCGATCAACGTGTGGACCGCCACCTCTACGCCGACCTACGTTATCGTCACCAACACGCCGACGCCGGCCAATCTCGAGACCGCCATCGCTTTGGCCACCCAGATGGCGCGCGAGGGCACGCCCACACCGCTGCCGCGCCATTGGGTGACACCCGTCGTCGTCACTCCTACGCCCACGCCGGCTAATCAGGCCACCGCCGAGCAGCGGGCGATCCTCGCCGTGCTGGCCGGCACCCCCACGCCCACGCCGATCAACCTGTGGACAGTCACGCCGACGCCGCTCATCCTGGTTGGGGCGGCCATATTTCCCACGCCGACGCCACAGGTGTTGACCCCCACGCCCGACCCGGCCATCGTGCCGCCCGAGTTCTGGGGGCGCATTGGCTTCATCTCCGACCGCGACAGCGGCCGCGCTGCGTACTATATTATGGACCCCGATGGCAACAATGTGCAGCGACTGTCGGGGCCGGAAATCTACCAGGCCGCGCTGGTGCGCGACACCATTGACCCGAGCGGTGAATATCAGGTGATTGTGACCGAGCCGCGCACCCAGACATTTGACCGCGAGGTGGGCAGGAACTATGAGCTGAGCCTGCGCCGCCTGTCGGACGGCTACCAGTGGTACATCATCGGGCAGACGCGTGGCGCCGACTATTTTCCCGCCTACTGCCAGGCCAACCCGCGTTACATCGCCTACACCTCGCAGCAGAGCGGCAACGACGAGATCTTCGTGGTCGACCTGCTGAGCGGCGACCGCGAGGGTGCCGTGCTGGTCACCACGCGCCTGACCGAGAACGAGTGGCCGTGGGACAAGCACCCCAGCTGGTCGCCCGACTGCAGCCAGATCGTCTTCTACTCCAACCGCGACGGTCACAACCAGATCTATGTGATGGACTTTCAGGGGATGAACTACCCGGGCGGCAATCAGCGCAACATCAGCAACAACCCCTACAACGATTGGGACCCAGTCTGGTTCAAGCCGCCGCCCGCGTCGCCGGGCAGCCCGTGATCCCGCTGTGGGCGCCACAACCGAAAAGCTCCGACGTGCGCATCCGCCTCGGGCCGTTCCGGCGCCAAAATGGAAAGAAGTGGCACCATTTGGCGCCATTTTCCTGCCTTCGTAATGTGATTCGTAATGTTCATCTGATATAATAGACATTGAAAGCGCAGCATCAGACTGTGCCGCGAACAGATGGATCTGGCGGGATGCACATCAGGTGCGTCGAAGGGGTGGCGAGCGCGCCGGCCAGGACATGCAGCAGAGAGGCAAGAACGTCGGATTCAAACCAGATTCACATTGACTTTTGCTGACAAATTTGCTATACTTATTCATAAGTGTTGCCGGTTGCCGCTCCCGTGCTGATCGGGCTGCGCCGGCGATCGGGGCCTGACCGCATCGGATGTGATGTGCCCGGAGGAGGGAAAGGACAATGTGAGAAAAGTTCTTCAGATTTCCGCACAGTTTTCCCCGTTTTGTACAACTATGTAACAAGTAAGGAGGAGGACACAGACACATGCAACACATAACGAGGAAACCGCTACTCTGGTTGGGCGCCGTGCTCGCGCTGGCGCTCATGGTAGGGCTGCCGCTGGCGGCGCTGGCGGATCAGGTGGTGAACAATTTGGACAATACGATCGACGCAACGCTTGAGACAGCTACCATTACGGCCGGCGGTTCGGTACCGGTGGGTTTCTACATCCAACCAGAAAACAAAATTCCATCAGGCGATGCCAGTGGCTGCAACGCCACCGGAAGCAATTCAGCCACGGTGACGCTCAGCGTGCCAGCTGGTGTCAGCGCATCGCCCAGCTCGCTGACATTCACAGGCTGCGGCACAGGAACATGAAATCCGCGACCTTCTCGTCCAGCACTCCGGGCAGCTACACCATCAGCGTGGCGAGCGTCACCGGGGGAAAAGATGGAAGTTTGTGGGAAACCGCGCCGGCGGAGTTCATGCTTATTGTGAACCCTGAACCCACACCGACGCCTGTGCCCGACACCACGCCGCCGGAGATCTCGTACACCATTAGTGGCACCGAAGGCAGCAACGGCTGGTATGTCAGCAACGTTTCCGTTGAGTGGACGGTGACGGATCCCGAGTCGGAGGTCACAATTGATGAAGGCTGCGTTGACACCACGATCGACTCCGACACCGGTGGTGTGACTCTGATCTGCACCGCCAGCAGCGCTGGGGGCACCAGCTCGCAGTCGGTGACGATCAAGCGCGATGCGACTGCGCCGACAATCACAGGGAGCCGCTCGCCTGATCCCAACGCCAACGGCTGGAACAACACCGATGTCACCGTCTCCTTCACCTGCGACGATAACCTGTCCGGTGTGGCGTC
>OGCI01000969.1_pt1 | contig 27561 bp, 23 predicted proteins | sample 1570021 | NCBI WGS metagenome assembly OGCI01 (sample SAMN06264664, study PRJEB24512) | hot springs metagenome | isolation source: Hot spring water | place: South Africa: Tshipise | collected 2015-06-21 | reverse complement strand
ACCATTCCGGCTGGCGCAGCGCTGGGCAACCACACCATTGAGGTGTCTTTCGCAGGCGCCGACACCCTTAACGCCAGGACAGGCAACGGCATTCTGACCGTCGCGCCCACTGTGCGAAAGGTGCGCGGAACCGTCACATTGCTGGATTACGTCGCCGACCCCACGGATACGCCGGTGACCATCGAGATTCGCAACCCCGGCAGCACTACCCCGCTGGAAACACACGTTGTGCCTCTCGACGGCAACGTGTATGCGTTCCAGACCACCCGTGAGGGCGTCTTCGATCTTGCCGCGAAGGCGTCGCACTGGCTGAGGCAGGTGCAAAGCAGGATATCGCTGACCACTGACCCCGTGCGGGTAAACTTCAGCCTGATCAACGGAGACACAGACGGCGATAACGAGGTGACCCTGTTCGATTTCGGTCTGCTGGTGATGGCGTTCGGCTCGATGCCCGGCGACGCCAACTGGTACCCCAACGCCGATCTGGATGGGGATGAAGAGGTCACCCTCTTTGACTTCGGGATTATGGTGCGGAACTTCGGCTTGATCGGCGACGACTGAAAGTCAACCGTGTTGAGGGGGAGGAGAGTCGAACATCCCCTCCCCCCAACCGCCTCCCCGGGCAATCACGACTTCAATGCCCCCACGGCAGGCGAAGCCATCCGCCGCGATTTGCGGTACGTGAAGGGGATTGCTTCGTCGCTGCGCTCCTCGCAATGACACAGGGGCGCGAGACGGTGAAGGGGATTGCTTCGTCGCTGCGCTCCCCGCAAGGACACAGGGGCCCCAGTCGGTGAAGGGGATTGCTTCGTCGCTGCGCTCCTCGCAATGACACAGGGGCGCGAGGCGGTGACGGGGATTGCTTCGTCGCCGCGCTCCTCGCAAGGACACAGGGACGCCAGGCGGTGAAGGGGATTGCTTCGTCGCTGCGCTCCTCGCAAGGACACGGGGCGCCAGGCGGTGAAGGGGATTGCTTCGTCGCGGCGCTCCTCGCAAGGGCACAATAGGGTGCCGGGAACCTGACCATTCCAGCAGTCGACTGAACAAGCCTCCTCAAACATCCTCCCACGCCTCTTGACAAACCCCATGCCCTCAAGATACCATGCAAGTAGAAGACGGTCGCACCGTCACAGAAGGAAGGGGAGGTCTCCCGATGCGAAGTTCCAGAAAGGGGTTTGAGCTCGACCCCATCACGCTGGGCACCATCGCTCTGGGCATCGTGCTGGTGGTGGTGTTCATCGTTATCGGCAATAACCGGATGCCTCAGCCCGTCTCGCCCTCCTACGCCAGCACCTCCACTGGCGGTATGACAGGCGGTTCGCCCTATGGCGGAAGCCCGTATGGAGCGGGACCATCCTACGGTGCACCAATGGGCAGCCCCTACGGCGCCCCCACTGGTCCTTACGGCGCTTATGGTATGCCGCCCGGTATGCCCCCGGGAGCCATGGGACCCTCGATGGGCGGTCCTAGCACCGGACCGATGCCCGGTCCGCCGTCCATGAGCGGACCCGGCATGGCGGGAGGTCGCCCGATGGGTGGTCTCGGTGGACGAGGCGGAGGCATGGGAGTGGAAGAGGACTGAGAGCCTCAGAGATGTGCGGCAACTGCTGTCCCGCGGGACAGCAGTTTTTTTATCAGCAAGTCAGCCCCATGCAGGAACCCGTTTCGGCTTGCTAAGCGTATTGATAGTGAACGCTAGCCATACAGGGAGGACAATAGATGACTCGCTGGCAGAAGTTTCTGGCTGTGGCGCTGGTCTCGGCAGCAGTCACCATCGGAACGCTGTGGCTGACAGGGAACCTGTTCGCAGAGCCAATGCCATCAGGACGCCCTGCTCCAGACTTCACTCTGCCCGACCAGGACGGCAAACAGCACCGACTATCTGCCTATCGCGGCAAGACGGTGGTGCTCGCCTTCTATCCTGCCGACATGACACCCGGTTGCACCATGGAAGCGCGCTCCCTTCGCGATAAGATGGATGAGTTTCGGCAGATGGGGGTGCAGGTTTTCGGTATCAGCACGCAGGATGTAAAGTCCAAGCGGCAGTTCTGCGACAAAGAGGGTTTGAACTATCCCCTGCTCGCGGACGTCGGCGGCAAGGTGGCGAAGCAGTATGGGGTACTGGCTCCTGCTGGTTTTGCTCAGCGGGTGACCTTCATCATCAGCCCGCAGGGACAGGTTGCTCGCGTTATCAGTGACGTGAACGTCAACAGGCACGGTGAGCAGGTGCTTGCCCTGCTGAAGCAACAGCCACCCGCACAGGGCGCAAACTGGCGGGCAAAGCTGGGTCAGCCCATACCGGACTTCCGGCTCCCTCGAGCCGATACCAGCAAAATGGAGTCGGTTTACGGCGACCGCAAGCAGAAGGCGACTGTGGTGATGTTCATCGCGACGCGATGCCCCATCTCCAACGACTACAACGAGCGTATGCGCACCGTCGCGCAGGAGTACACCCCGAAGGGTGTGCGTTTCGTGGGCATCAACTCTAACAGCATCGAACCAGTGGAGGAGGTTGCCCAGCACGCCAAGCAGAACGGCTTTCCGTTCCCCGTGCTAAAGGATGAGGGCAACAAGATCGCCGACCACTTCAACGCGCAGTTTACCCCCGAAATCTTCGTGATGGATAGCAAGGGGGTCCTGCGCTATCACGGACGCATCGACGACAGCCAGAACCCGGCGAGGATTACCTCGCACGACCTGCGCATCACGCTGGACGCCCTGCTGGCAGGAAACAACCCGCCTCGCGCGGAAACAAAGGCTTTCGGATGTACCATCAAGCGAGTGAGGGCACAACAGTGAGCAGGTGGATCAGTGCTGCCGTCATCGGCACGCTGGTGGTCGGCATCGTGGCAGTCGCACTGGCAGCAGCGAAGGTGCCTCAGATCGACGGCGGCGGCATCAAAAAGGAGCTGGCTAAGCGCAAGGGCAAGGTGGTGGTACTCAACCTGTGGGCGACCTGGTGCCCGCCCTGCCGCGAGGAGTTCCCTGCGCTGGTGAAACTACATAACGCGTACCGCAACCGCGGGGTGGATGTCATCGTTGTTTCGGTGGATGATATCGACGCCGAGGCACAGGTCGTGCAGTTCCTGCGCAGCCAGGGCGCTAAGATGCCCGCCTTCATCAAGAAGCCGGGCAACTCGGAAGCGTTCATCAACGCCATCGATAAGGATTGGCCGGGCGCAGTGCCGTACACGGTGGTGTACGACCGCACGGGTAAGCCCTTCGCACGACTGCTGGGCGACCATACCTTCCAGCAGTTTGAAGCAACGGTGAAGAAGGCACTCGCTCAACGACGATGAAATGAGCGTCTCTACCGAGAACCCCCTGCTGGAGGCGTCGTTCCTGCAACGCCTCCAGCGTTTGCAGCTGCTCGTAAGGCGTCCTCTGCCGGGGCAGTGGAAGGGGGAACATCGTTCGCCTAGGCGCGGCTACAGCGTGGAGTTCGCCGACTTCCGTGAATATACCCCTGGTGATGACCTGCGCTACGTGGACTGGAAAGCGTATGGACGTCTCGATCGGCTCTACCTGAAGCAGTACGTGGAGGAAGAGGACATCTACGTACTGCTGCTGGTGGACTGCAGCCGCTCGATGCGCTTCGGTCAACCCACCAAACTGTTATTCGCCGCGCAGGTAGCAGCAGCGATTGGCCACATCGCCCTGTGTCGGTTCCATCGCGTGGGCGCTGGGCTAATCGCCGATGGCACAGTAACCTGGATGCGTCCTCTGCGGGGAACACAGTCTCTGATACCCCTGCTGCGGTTTCTGGGAAGCGCACCGGAAGCACGGGCTACCAGCCTGCACGAGGCGGCGCGCCAGGTGGCAAAGGGATGGAAACACCGTGGGGCGGTATATCTGCTCACCGACCTGATGGACGAACGCTGGGAGGAGGCTCTGCGCGCCCTGCTGGCTCCGCGACACGAGCTGACCCTGATCCATACCCTCAGCCCCGAGGAACTGCAACCAGGCTTCATGGGCGACCTGTTGCTGGTGGACAGCGAGAGTGGGGAAACTCGCGAGGTCAGCCTTTCGCCTGCCGCGCTGACCCTCTACAGGCGCGCCCTCGATCAGCTGATGGAGAAGGCTTCTGCGCTGTGCAATCACTTTGGGGGCAAATACCTGCTGACGGACACCTCTCAGTCTCTGGAGACGCTCATCCTGAGAGAGATGCGCCTGCGGAGGGTTCTGGCATGAGGTTCGTGGCCGCGTGGAATCTGTTGTGGTTCCTGCCAATCGCGGGCGCCATCCTCGCGCTGTACATCCTGCGTCTGCGCCGACGCCGGCTGGAGGTTCCCGCCGTGCTGTTGTGGTCGCAGGTGGTGCAGGATTTCCAGGCAAACGTGCCCTGGCAGCGCCTTCGCAAGCACTGGCTGCTGCTGGTGCAGTTGCTGGCGGCGTTCCTGCTGGTGCTTGGGGTCGCACAGCCATACACCCGTGCATGGATGTATTCCGGCGGGGCGCACGTGCTGGTGCTGGACGGCAGCGCCAGTATGCTGGCGACCGATGTCTCTCCCAATCGCTTCGAACAGGCTCGGGCGATGGCGCGGGAGTATGTCCAGAAAATGCCGCAGGGCGATCAGGCGGCGATTGTGCTGGCTGGAGTGCGCCCACGTGTGCTGTGTGGACTGACATACAACCGCTCGGAGCTCCTTCGCACCCTTCGGAGCGCCCTACCAGCCGAAACAGGAGCCAGCATGAGCGAGGCGCTGGCGCTGGCTTCAGCCATTGTCACTCCCTTCGCAACGCCAACCATCGAGGTGTTCACCGACGGAGGCTTCCCCGAGCCGCGCGACATCGACATCGGACGAGCGCGCCTGCAGTACCACACTGTGGGTTCCTCAGCCGAAAACGTGGGCATCGTGGCGCTGGACCTGCGCGAGGAGCGTGACGCGCCCGGAAGGTTCAACCTGTTCGTGGCTCTGCGACACACCAGCGACCGTGAGCGCCGCTACACCGTCGAGCTGTGGCGAGGCGACAGGCTGGTGGACGCCGAGGAGGTGACCCTTGCCCCCAAATCTGAGGTGCCTGTGCTGTTCAGACAGCTGGTGCCGGGCGACCGCGCTGAACCACTGCAGGTACGACTGGGCGTCCGCGATGCGCTGACAAACGACAACACCGCACACGCTATTCTGTATCCTGCTCGCCCCATCCGCGTGCTTCTGGTCACTCGCGGGAACCTCTTCCTCGAAACCGCCCTGAGCCTTGACCCGCGTGTCACCGTGCAGAAAGTCGTCTCGCCGCCCCGCGACGCCGCCAGAAGCTATGACGTGGTGGTGTACGATAACGTGGCGCCCCGCGAGCCGCCGGACGGCAACGCCATTCTGATCGGCACGGTGCCAGAGTGGTTTCCAGTAGTACCATTAGGTGCGGTGGAAAACAGCGTCTTGGTGGACTGGCACCACACACACCCCACGATGCGCTATGTGGACATGGCGTCGGTGCGCCTGAACACGGTCACCCCGCTTCTTCCCAAACCCGGCGTGGAGACGCTGGCGGAGGTGGCGGAAGGCGCGGTCATCGTCTCGGTGCAGAGGGCGGACAAGCGGTGGCTGCTTATCGCGTTCGACGTCACCGCCAGCGACCTGCCCCTGCGTGTGGCGTTTCCGGTGATGATGCTGAACGCCCTTCGCTGGCTGACCGCCCCGCTGGAGAGCGGCGAGCGCGGACTGATTGCTGCCGGAGGACTGGCGGTAATCCCCGTACCCGGTGACAGGGAGAGAGTGCGTCTGCGCCTGCCCGACGGTAAAGTCACCGAACTGAACGTGCAGGACAACGCTGCCCCCTTCGAGGACACCCTTCAAGCCGGAGTGTATCGGTGCGAGGAGACCGGCTACCTTTTCGCGGTGAATCTGCTTCAGCGCGAGGAAACGGACCTGCCGGTCAACCGCTACAGCTCTGCCTCCCCTGCACAGACCTCTGACGGGATGCGCCGGGTTCTGGCGAAGCGCGAGTGGTGGCAATGGCTGGCAGGCGCACTGCTGGCATTGCTGGTGCTCGAGTGGTTCATGTATCACCGCAGGTGGTAAAAGCACCTGTTTGGGGTCCGACAACGCCAATACCGCAGATTTTTTTGGGTTTTTTCGAAAAAAGAGGGCTTTACCCCCTTGAATGGTACGGATTTTGCAGTATATAATAGTGGCAATTTGAGGAAGGGGATGGTGTATTATGCGAAAGTGGCTTATTGGTCTTGCTGCAGTTGGGATGTTGCTTGCATGGAAAAGTGTGGATGCACAGTCGCTTGGACGGCGCGATAACGCGCCTGCTCGACAGCCGGGCAATGCGGTAGCGCAGACAACTGCAGCGCCGGAGCCGGGTACCATCGCCCTGTTCGCTTCGGGTGCTGCGCCCATCGCGCTGTATCTCTGGCGCCGGCATCGGCACAAAAAGTGAGCGGGGGTGATTAATTCGTCGAGAAGCGCACAGGGATGACCTGTGCTGCTTCTATGTATGTCTGCCCCGAACGGTTTCGGCGTACTGCACCTGTCACCTGCACCTCCTGTTCACGCAGGTGTGGCGGCGTGTAGACGCCGGTGACGTAAATGCACCCTGTCCCATCGTTCAACACCCAGTCGCTGCGCGTCACCGGCGGTCCGCCTGCGCAGACAGGGCAATGCGGGTCGGGTTGCCAGCCGTCGTTCCGTCCCTCCAGCGTCACCGTCCGCCCTATCCAGCTGCCAGGTGTTCGGATCAGGTCACGGATGCGGATACCGCCGATTCTGCCCGGCGGTCGCAGGGTGAACGTCGCAAAGGCTTTCAGCTCCTCACGCCGCCCCTGCGGATTGAGCGCCAGCAGGATCGCCTCCACACGGTAACGCCCGGGAGGCACCGGTCTGCCCTGGTCATCCCTGCCGTCCCATTCCACACGGAACTGCTTCACCTCGCCGAAGTTGAGCCGCATCGAGGTGAACGCGGTGATGAACGATTTCCCCCTGTTCCACCGCCAGCGCGCGCCCCATTCGCCCTCTTTATACACCATCACGTCGAACTGCTGACCGGAGGAGAAACGCAGTTCCAGAGGCATCCCGCTGATGTTGCGCAATTCCAGAACAAACACCACCGGCTTGCCCGCCTCCACCACACGCTGTTCGGGCACCACCTGCCATTGCACGGCTCGCTTGAGGTCTCGGCTCTTCTGCGCGACAGCCGGGCCACCCAGCACCAGCACTACAGCCATCAGCCACGCCAGACTTCTCATCTTGCTCCCTCCCTGCGATTAGTACCATTTGGACGCTGCTCGGATGCCGGAGGTTATCCTGCACCTGTTGCATTTCGCTTCGCCTGCTCCCACAGCCGGTCCCACTCTTCCAGGCTCAGCTCCTCCAGTCGCCTTCCGTGCGCACGCGACAGCTCCTCCATCTGCTGAAAACGCCGGATGAAGCGACGGACCATGGCGTGCAGTGCCTGCTCAGCATCCACCTTCAGGTGGCGGGCGATATTCACCAGCGTGAACAACAGGTCTCCAACCTCCGCCTCGATGCGCTCCCGGTCGCCGTGCGCGATCGCCTCTGCCAGCTCTTCCTGCTCCTCGCGGAACTTCTCCAGCACGCCCTGCAGGTCGGGCCACTCGAAGCCCACCTTCACCGCCCGCTTCGATACTTCCAGTGCGAAAGCAAGCGCAGGCAGCGATGAAATCACCCCATCCATCACCGACTCGCTGACGGTGTGGTTGTTCTCCTCTGCCTTGATGCGCTCCCAGTTGCGCAACACCTCCGCGCTATCGGCTACCGGCAGGTCACCAAATACGTGCGGATGCCTGCGAACCAGCTTCTCGCACTGCTGTGATACCACGTCCTGAATGTCGAAGCGTCCCTCCTCGTTTGCCAGCTGGGCGTGAAGCACAACCTGCAGTAATACATCGCCCAGCTCTTCGCACAGCTTGCCGTCATCGCGCTGGTTGATGGCGTCCAGCAGCTCGTAGGTCTCTTCCAGCAGGTAGGGGCGCAGGCTCTCGTGGGTTTGCTCCCTGTCCCATGGGCATCCACCCGGACTGCGCAGGCGAGCGATAATATGCACCAGCCCCGCAAAATCGCGCCGGTCATCAGCCTGAAGAGGAGGCACGTATACGCTGGTGAGGTGGTCCACAGAGACGCGATCCAGTGCGTAGAGCGGGACTGTTTCCACTCGCCCTGCGCCAGCCACGCCTGCTGCCTGCACCACGCTCACCGGGTGCTCTTCCGGGTAGTAGCGCATCAGATGAAGCTTCAGCTCAGATGCGACGAAGCCATCGTACACCTGATAGTAGATCACGGGCAGGGACTGCTCGGGAGGGATGCGCGACGCACTGAGCGCATCGATCACCTGCAGTCCATCGGTGATGCACAGCCCCAGTGCCTCCAGCGTCGGTTCCAGAAAGCCGGTACTGCCCACCACCTGAACGTCCACACCCTGCTCCCGCGCCGTTTTCAGCAGCAGGCGCACGCTCTCTTCGCCGATGAGCGGATGACCAGGCACCGCGTACACCAGATCACTCTGTTTCGCAAGCGCAAGAAGCCTCTCCACAATCTGGGCGTAGAGGGAGTCGAAGTCCTCTGCCTGCTCGTACAGGTCGTCAAACGAACCGAACGGGATGCCTGCTTCGCGCAGTACATCGACGGTAGGATGTACGGCGGTACGCAGCCACACTGGTTGCCCGGAGCGCAACGCCTCCCATGCCCGTGCCGATAATGCCGCCGTGTCTCCCGATCCCAAACCCACAACGGTAATCATCAGAGAACGGTCTCTGCCTCCTCAGAACTTGCTTCATCAATGCTATTCTAGCACATGTGGGGAGCGCGTGCACGGATTGGGCCACAGCGGTGAATGCGTCAGCGGTTGAGAGGAAGCGACCAGCTTATGCTCAGTGTGGCATGTTTGGAGCGGATGGGGTTCAGGTGATTGATGCCCAGCAGCACCTGCCATTGCCCTGCCGTCCATGCCAGCTGCACTTCGCGGTCTGGCAGATGCCACAGCAGCCACCCTCGGGGCAGTGTGCGTCCCAGCGCGAATCGCCAGCTGCTGTCGTGGGAGGCGAAGAGAAGCCACGAACCTGCAGCTGCTCGGTGTGCCAGCCCAAGCGTGTACCTTCTCTGCAACGGCAGGTCGCGCGACAGGTCGTCGATTCTACCGGAAAGGAGAGGAGCAGCGTGCAGAAACCCGTCCGCATCGGGGACAATGGTGTTCACCTGCACCTGCGCGGTGATGCGTCGCACTTTACGCTGCCAGAGACGCCCCACCACGTTCTCTCCCCAGAATCCAGCCTGCCACCGCTCAGAGAGGGGCAGTACCAGCGCCAGATGCAGACCCGCGCCAGCGCTGCGCGTCTCGGAAGGGTTCAGTCCGCGTGTGGAGTCGAGGACCAGGTTGCCGTCGAACTGCTGGCTCCGCCACACACCGGAGAGATTCCCCTGTTGCACTCGACGCGACAGATAGACACTGCCAGCGATAACAAACAGCCCCTCGCCGTGGTGACCTGGCAGGGGTACGAAATGCTCCAGCGTCCACCGGTTGACCGCTGAACGGTTGAGAGACGCCCGTACCGGCTGATTATCCGGTGGAATAAGCAGTAGATCCTCGCCATACAGATAGAGCCGCACTGCCCCGTCGTTGCCCTCGTAACGTTCCGCCACGCCGAAAGCGTAACGCAGACACCAGCGCCCACTGCGAACGCGGACTTCATAGCGTGTGGCAGAACAGTAGTATCCGTATTCTGCAGAGAACTGTTCCCCCGTCGCGTCGTCGTCCAGCAAGGGATGGACGTTGGTACGGGCAAAGAGGTGAAAATCGGTGTCCAGCAGGTGCTCAGGTTCCGAAGCAGTAGCGGTCAGCTGCTGGACGCACTCCAGTTCGCTCCAGAGCGGCGGCAGTTCCATTGGCTGTGCGTCGACACTCGCCAGCACCGCCAGCCAGAACAGCACGAGCGAACCGCCCGTGACAAGCCATATATTTACTCGCCCTGCCACAGGTTTTCTGTTCGCTCGTGCTGAATGAGCCACCTGTCGATCCGTAGCCTAAGGCAGCAGGGATTGCATCGTCTCGAACGTACCATCCACGTATTTGACGATGCCCATGCCGCCAAGCTCTGGCACTCCAAGTTCCCGTGCCTCGCCCATATCGGCCACCTTGGTGTCGTCGGCTTTCCGGATCGCTCCCGAAATCGGCTCTCCCTCGCGCGACCGTAACTCCATCTTCAGCCCCGAAGGCGAGTGAGTCATCTGCGCTGTTACCTGCGAGACGACCACGCCCTCCGAAGAATCCTCCCTCAAGCGCAGCTCTGCGCTCGCATTCAGGCTCTCAGCACCATAGTTGAACACGGCGTTGACCGTCACCCTGGGCGTGCTGGCTTTGGGGCTAGATGTCAGGGTGATGTCTACAGCCGCGGGCTTGCCGATGCGTGGCGTCATGTTGCCCTTGATGCGGATGGTGCCGTCGGGGTACCTATCCAGATAGTATCTGTTTGGCGAGACCTCGTCGAGAGGCATTGGATTATTCCATGTGGCGTTCACCTCACCGCTCAGCGACAGCCTGTCGGATGTGAAGCTCATCTTGCCCTGCAAGGTCTTTGGCACGCCACTGCCCATGCCGTTCCAGGGATCGCGGTATTCCACCCAGGTGCTGGTGACATCGGAGATGGTCAGGCTGATCGGTTTGCCGTTCTCGTCCTGTCCCGTCACCTGTATCGAGCCGATAGCCACCTGTTCGGGAGCTGTACCGCCGCCGTTCAGTTTCCTGAACGGGATGGTTACGCCCTGCAGGCTGATGGAGAACCGACGCGCCGTAATCTGTGCTTGCAGCTTCTGCAAGCTGATGCGCTTGAGCGAGTCCTCTACGCTGGAGTCCGGATCGAACTCCACCTGCAGATTGGTTACCTGCGCGCTGCCGAACTGTGAGCTGAGCGTGCCGTTGAACGTGCCGCTGGTGAACTTCGGCTCCTCGTCATCGTCCGGCAGCTCTCGGAGAGCCGTCGACAGGGTGCCGTCAAAGGTCATTCGCTGCGTGAGTTTCGGGTCCTGCAGATTGATCGACGCGTTCAACGTGATCGTCCGATTGGCTTCGTTAACGGTGGGCGTGAGGGTCATCGTGTAGTTAACGCCCCCCGTCTTCGTGGCTGTGACGGTGTACTTGCCCGCAGCGAGGTCAAAGCAGAAGCCTCCCTCGATGGCGTTTTCCACCGTGACGGTGACCACCATGCCCTGTGATTCACCCTGCACCCGCGAGGTCACTCTCCAAGTCTTGCCGCCTGGGATGTCGCCCACTCGCTCGACCCAGCGATAGCTATGCGATGGTTCTCCTATCAGGTGGTACTCACCGGGCTCCTGCCCATCCAGCTCGCCAAGGATGTTCAACACCTCTTCTGCCCGAACACCAAAGGCTTCCGCCGTCGCCAGCTGGGCATCCAGTGCGCGCTGGGTCAGGTTAAGCGCGGATTGGATGGACGAGGCTTCGGTCTGTCCACTACCGACCATATTGCCCACCATGTCGCGCATCATCTGCATCATCCCACGCGCTCGGTCGACGTCGGGATTGCCCGTAGAGCCTTTCAGAGCGCCTTTGTGCTGCTGAACGACCCTCTCCACCTCGTCGTGGATGGTGCCCGCCAAGCCTCCACCGATCTCTGCAGGAAGCACTTCCGTCAGGTCGCCGTTCCAGTCCTGCAGCCGCTCACGCAGGCGAGCCACCACCGTGGCAAAGCCCCCCGGTGAAATGTCGGTCAGTCCTTCCTGCTGACGAATGCGTGCGACCTCCTCGAGGGCGAAAGTAGTGATCGCATCCAGGTTCACCCCCTGTCTTCCTTCTGGGGGCATATCGGGACTGATGGTCTCCACGCGCACCGTCTTGCTTCCTACCTGCTTGGTGGCAACGATAACGATGTCTTTGCCGGCAGCGGTGTTAGGAAGGGTTAGCACATAGTATCCGTTCGAATCTGTGGTGGATTGCGCAATTGCGTTGCTGAGGTCGGGCCAGATGTATGCCTTCACCGTGGCATTGGCAAGGGCGTATCCTGCTGCCTGACGAGATGTCGCCTCGGGCACGGTAACGGTGCCAGTCAGGGTCAGAAGACCGCCAGCGCCTCCACCTGCACCGCCGCCACCACATCCTGCCAGAAACAGCAGGACGCCCACAGCCAGGCAGACACCCACAACGGAGAAGAGCGCAGCGCCTCGCGACTGCTTAGAAGGGCTCATAGCCGGTAACCTCCTTTGAGTACGAAGTCATGCGTGGACTTCGTAACACTGCCTAAATTCTCAGTATGATTATCAGTATCTGAATTATACATCCTCAGGGTGAATTGCGCAAAAGCGGCAAAAGTGGTATCCTTTTTTTGCATTACAAGGAGATGGGGAGGCGGTATTGTTACGCGCAAAGGTTAGTATTGCCAGTTATTATTTTCTGCTGTTTGCTGCGGTAGCCTTTACACACCCGTTTTTCCCGGTTTTTTTGCGCGAACGCGGCTTCTCCTACGCGCAGGTAGGCGCGGTGCTGTCGGTATTCGCGTTCACAGGAGCCGTGGTGAGCATCCTGATGGGCTGGCGCTCCGACCAGACGCGCCGCCGTCGCCGCTACATCATCGGGACGATGCTGGTGGGAGCGGCAGGGTACCTGCTCTTTCCGTATGTCTACTCGTTTGGGGTCGCGTTGTTACTGGCTGCGGTGTTAGGCGGATGTATCATGTCAAGCCAGGCGGTGATGATGGCTCTGGTGGTGGACCTGTTTCGGCATCAGGAAACGGCTGGGTCGTTCGGTCAGTTGCGCGTCTTCGGCACCATCGGCTATCTGCTGGTGCTGCTGACGCTGGTGCTGTGGACGGACTCACCGCTGCTGAACCCGTTGCAGATGTTCACCAGCATCTCGGTGTTGCTCGCGCTGTCTGCGCTGGTGGTGTGGCTGGCGCCCGAGAACCCGGAGCAAGCGGAGGAGTCCGCGCGCCTGTCGGCTAATGAGGTGGTTTACCTCCTTCGCCGCCGCGAGATTGCGCTGTACATCGTCGCGCACTTCTGCTTTGTCGGTGCACTGATGACCGCCACCGCCAACCTGAGCCTCTATTTACGGTGGATGGAAGCCTCCCGGTCTTTCATCAGTCTGGCGTACATGACAAGCGCGCTCTTCGAAATACCGTTCATGATACTGATGGGCAGGCTCTCCGATCGGATCGGGCGAACGCGCGTGCTGGCGATTGCCTTTATCTCTCTGCCCATTCGGTTGTTCCTGCTGACCGTTTTCCAGGCGCCCGTACCGGTTCTCCTCACGCAGACCATGCACGGTTTGACCTTCAGCATCATCACGGCGGTGTCGATAGCGTTCATCGCCGACCGCGTGGAGCCACGCCTGCGCGCCAGCGGGCAGGGGCTGTTGATGGCTGCTACATCGCTCGCTTCAGCCACCATGCCGATCATTGCCGGAGCTATTGCCAATGCGTGGGGATTGCCTGCGCTGTACGGCGCCCTGCTGGTGCTATCGCTGGCAGGGGCAGGGGTGTTCTTCACGCTGGCGAGACATACCGCCCCAGCCGAGGCGCGATTGCGACTGGCGCTGACAGAAGCTGAAACAGGAGGACATCCATGAGCCAGACCTTTTGCAAGGAGCTTGAGACGCTGATCCGGGCGCGATACCCCCTGGTCTACCTGCTCTCCTCGGAAGAACAGCGGGTGGAGACAGAGCTGCGCACAGTCGCCTCCCGGATGAACAAGCGCCTGTATACCTGGAGCCTAACCACCGGACTGGTGGAACACATCGGACAGGTGAATTCCGCCACCATGCGTCCCATCGAGGTGCTATTAAGTATCGAGCGACTTCCTCAGCATTCGGTGGTGCTGTTGAAAGACTTCCACGCCGCCCTGAACGACAACGTGGTGCGCCGGCGTCTGCGCGACCTGAGCGTGGCTCTGCGCCGTACGACCGTCACCGTGTTCCTGCTGGCGCCCGTGCTTGTGCTTCCTCCAGAGCTGGAGAAGGAGATGACGGTGATCGATGTCCCCCTGCCCACCACCGAAGAGATCGGGGAGATGCTCGACCGGGTGATCGAGTCGGTGAAAGACAATCCGAATGTGAACGTCTCGCTGAGCGCGGAAGAGCTCGAGATGTTGCTGAAGGCAGCAACGGGTTTGACCCTCACCGAGGCAGAGAACGTGTTCGCCCGCTCGCTGGTGGAGAGGAGGCGTCTGGATGTCGAGGTGGTGCTATGGGAGAAAGAGCAGATTATCCGCAAGTCGGGCATTCTGGAATATTACCGCGCCACTGAGGCTTTCGAGAACGTTGGCGGTCTGAACCTGCTGAAGGAGTGGATGCGTCTGCGCACTCGCGCCTTCACCGACGAGGCACAGCGGTTCGGCTTGCCTGCGCCCAAGGGGGTTCTGCTGATTGGCGTACAGGGCTGTGGCAAGAGCCTGGCGGCGCGTGCTGTCGGCTCGCTGTGGAAGCTGCCCGTGCTGCGCCTGGATGTGGGGCGTATCTTCGCAGGGCTGGTAGGCGCGTCGGAAGAGAACATGCGCCGGGCGATTCGCACGGCGGAATCGGTAGCACCTGCGGTGCTGTGGATTGATGAGCTGGAAAAGGGATTCGCGGGTTCGCAGTCCTCTGGTTTTTCGGACGGTGGCACCACGGCGCGCGTGTTCGCCTCGTTCCTGACATGGCTGCAGGAGAAGCAGTCGCCCGTGTTTGTGGTGGCGACAGCAAACGACGTGAGCGCGCTTCCGCCCGAGCTCTTGCGGAAAGGACGCTTCGACGAGATTTTCTTTATCGACCTGCCGTCGCAGAGGGAACGCGAAGAGATTTTCGCCATTCACCTGCGCAAACGCGGGCGTGACCCGAAGAAGTTCAACCTGCGCAAACTGGCACAGGCGTCCGCAGGCTTCAGCGGAGCCGAGATCGAGCAGGCAATCATCGCTGCCCTGTTCGATGCCTTTCATCGGGGAAGCGAGCTGGACGATGAGGCGATATTGCGCGAGCTATCCCGAACAGTTCCCCTCTCTCGCACCATGCGCGAGCACATCACCGCGCTGAGGCTGTGGGCGCAGGACCGCGCCCGTCCCGCTTCTTCCGATGAGGAAACCCCACCTGTCAGGACCACTGCACGGCGCAAGAAGGTAGATTCCACGGACGGAGGCACCAGCGCCACCGGAGGAGCATAGCCCGATGAACGACGCCATTCGTCGACGCCTGCTGGAAGGCGTGCGTGAGATCCCTGCACCCGGTATTCCGGGACCTCTGGTATTGACCTCGCCGCGGGCGACAGCGCTGATCTGTGGGCTATCCGCTGAGGGTGTTTACGAGCCGGTGGTGGCTGCCGCAGAATGGCAGGCTGGGCGCGTGGTGGCGTTTGGGCATGATGGCTACTACACCGCCGACGGGCTTGCCGGAGGGGATACTGGCAGACTGATGCTGAACGCGGTGAGCTGGCTCAGCCGCGAGGCGCACGAGCCGACGGTAGGCGTGTATCGCCAGCCGGCAGTGGCGACGTTCCTGCGTAAACACAACATACAGGTGGTGGAAATAGACGCCGAACGCTGGCGCCAGCAGCTCGGTGCAGTGCAGGTGCTGTGCTGTACGCCCGCTTCCCTGAACGCTGCGCAGATACGAGCGGCGCAGACGGCTCTGCGGCAGGGTAAAGGACTTCTGGTGGCAGACCTCGGATGGGGCTGGTTGCAGCTGAACTCGGGCAAAACCATCCAGCAACACCACGGCAACCTGCTGCTGTCGCCTGCAGGAGTGCTGTGGGCGGACGGCTACCTCTCGCCCACCTCCTCCGGGGGCTACCGCGCCGACGCTCCACCGCCTGATACCTGCCACGCCGTGACCGCCTTACGCAGACTGCAGTCCGGCTCGCCCGTTACCGCACAGATGGAGAAGACGCTGATTCAGGCAGTGCGTACCCTGCCTTCATCCGACCGCCAGCTCCTGCCGGCTCTGCACAGGCTGAGCGCACAAATTCCACCAGAACTCCGCTCCCTGCAGAAGGCGATCACACAGAACGAACCGATGGCGCGCATGGCGATGGCGGTGGGGATCGAGAGGTTGCGCACCACCCCAACCAGCCGCATACGCCCACACCCTTCCGCACAGCGGTTTCCGGGAGCGGTGCCTCGCGAAGCGCCCCGTGTGCGTCGCACGGTGCACATCAATACCCGCATCCCGCGCTGGCACAGCACCGGCTTGTACGCTCCGCCGGGCGAGGTCATCACCCTCACAGCGCCTTCTACTGCGTCAGGAAAAGGGCTGGGCGTGCGCCTCGGAGTGCACACCGATACCCTATGGCACCTTCCACGGTGGGAACGTGCCCCCGAGGTCAGCTTCCAATTCGCACTGAACTCCCCGCGCACGCTATGCGCGAACGCCTTCGGTGGGGCAGTACTGATCGAGGTGCCCGACGATTGTGAACTCGGCAGGGTACCGGTGACCATCGAGGGAGCAGTGGAAGCCCCGCACTTTGTGCGCGGCGCGACCAGACCGGACGAGTGGCGAAGTCGTATCCGCCACGCACCTGCGCCGTGGGCGGAGCTGCAGGGCAAGCGGGTGGTGCTGAGCGTGCCCTCGCGCGTGGTGCGCACTCTGGATGACCCCGAAAGCGTGCTGGCGTTCTGGGACGCCGTGGCAGACGCCTGCGCCGAGCTGGCTGGCATCTCAGCAGAACGTCCCTTCCCCGAGCGCTACGTCTGCGACCAGCAGATTTCGGCGGGCTACATGCACTCCGGTTACCCGATAATGACCGGGCTGGACGTGGCGGAGCTGGTGGTAGACGTGTCGCGGTTGCGCACGGAAGGTTCGTGGGGACACTTCCACGAGATGGGGCACAACCACCAGAGCGCGGACTGGACCTTCGAGGGAACGGGCGAGGTCACGGTCAACCTCTTCTCCATGTATATCTACCACCGCGTGCTTGGAGAGCGTTTCGATCAGGGACATCCCGCCATCCGCGATAGACAGAAACGCCTCGAGCGGGTGCGCCAGTACGTGGTGCGTGGTGCACGCTACGAGGAGTGGCAGAGCGACCCGTTCCTTGCGCTCACCATGTACATTCAGGTGATCGAGCAGTTTGGCTGGGAACCCATCCGGCAGGTGATCGCGGAATACCGCACTCTGGCGCAATCCGAGCGTCCTCACACGGACGCTGAGAAACGCGACCAGTGGATGATTCGCCTGTCGCGCAGGGTGGGCAGAAACCTGGCGCCTTTCTTCGACGTGTGGGGCGTGCCGGTATCTGCGCAAGCTCGCTCGCAGGTGCGCAACCTGCCTGAGTGGATTCCGGAGGAGATGCGTCGGATCGCCGGGGGCAGTTGACACCCCCGGCAGTAATCGGTTCTGAGATCTACCCTTCGTCGTAGCCCTTCAGCGGGCGGTACCAGATGTTGCGGTAGCGCACCAGGTCGCCGTGATCCTGCAGGCGCAGCGGTCCCACCGGTGGGTGGGGTGTGTATTCGGGCACAGTTCGATGCCCGGTGGGTCCGAGGAGCTCTGTGGCATGGTGCACCACAATGCCGTTATGAAGCACAGTGACCGCAGCCGGACGCACCAGTCGGTCACCATCGAAACGGGGCGCCAGCCAGATGATGTCGTAGGTCTGCCACTCGCCGGGTTTACGGCAGGCGTTCACCAGCGGAGGATACTGTCCGTAGATGGCAGCGGTGGTGCCGTCGGGATAGGTGATGTTGTCGAAGCAGTCCAGCACCTGTATCTCGTATCGCCCCATCAGGAAGACGCCGCTGTTGCCGCGTCCCTGTCCCTCGCCTTTCACTACCGCCGGCGCCACCCACTCCAGATGCAGCTGACAGTCACCGAAGTGCATCTTTGTCTGGATGTCGCCGGTGCCCGGAACGACCTCCATGTAGCCGTCTTCCACCTTCCAGTGCGCGGCGCCACCGCTCACCGCCTCCCATCCGCTGAGGTCTGTGCCGTCAAACAGCACCACCGCATCCGAGGGCGGAATACCGGGTTGTTCCTGTGTGCTGAAACTACCCGGACTGACCACAGGCGGCTGCGGACGCGTACCATCATGCACACGCCATTTCCCACCGGGCAGGAAGGGGGTATCATCGTAACCGATAGCCATTATACTCTCTCCTTAGAAGGGTTTCTCCTTGTTGAGGATTCGAGACGAGGAGGCACTTTCCCTATCGCCCGCAGGAGGATGAACGTCCTCTGAGACGATGAATGTTAAGGGAGACAGGCGCTATGCGAGGAAAACTCCTATTTGTCAAAGTCCCAGAGCGCTCTTCAATCGCTCCACACATGCCTCCGCAGAGTATCGGTTCAGCCGTGATTGCGCAAAATCTACGACATGCTGATAGAACTTGGCGTCTGAGACCAGTCGGGAAGCCATAGATACAGCCTGTTCTGTGGAAAAAACATCCTCCACACACGTCTCAGGAAACAGATAGGGTCCGTGTGCCGTATTTCGCGTGGTGATACAGGGCACACCGAGGGCAGCAGCATCCAGAACATATCTGCCCCATGTATACCGGTCGTCGAGGTTTACCCAGATTTGGCTTCTCGCCTCTGTTCTCCAGAACTCCTCCAGGCTTACCTCCAGGCGAATCTCCGCGTCCGGCAAGCGCACTTGCCAGTATTGCTTGAACAGATCGACAGAGAAACGTCGGTGCCGGAAAAACAAGGGCAGGTTACGAAAGTTGCGCGACGACTTCTTCGCGTAAGTCCGTATACGAAGTCCCGTAGCCTTCGCCACAACATACGAGGGCAATTTCAGTTGCGCTGGACAGACAAGGCATACAGGCTCCCGACAATCCACAGCAACCGCTAGATTGCGGACATAGTCCACCGGATATGGTATTCCCACCCATGCAACCGGAGTGCTCGTCAGTTCTGCTAATATAGGGACGCTCCATTCGTTGATGGCGGCAATAAGGTCAACTGCGTCAAACAGGCGCAAGAGATCTTCGGATGGGTTCAGATAGTCTCTGGCATCGCCCTCGATAAGCGCCACCCATCGCACATGAGAGGCACGCTTTTTCGCAAGTTGCAACAGCTGCGACAGGAAATGCCCGTTGAGATTGGAGATTACCAGGTCGTATTTAGCAATCACATCCGCTGGGGGCGCCGTCCATCCCCAGTAGTCCCCCTGAAGAGCATGTGCAAACGCCTCTATTCCGTTAGTATACCGCCACGGTGCGCTGGAGTCAGTAGAAGACCAACGTTCACGCAAACCACCAATAATCAGACTTCGCATTCTCTAGATTCCGAATAGTGGTTCTTGCTTTGTTAGCGTATTTTCGCAAGTGCTGTACCTGAGTCCTCTGCGGAGTCTTCAACAGACATGAAACTTTCACCCGCACCGCGCATCAATAGAATCGACGGGCGTCACGCAAAGCCTCTCGCGACGGCAGTGAACCGCGGTACACGGGTGCGCTGCGAGCCATCGCCTTTTGCAGTATCCAGAGATATTCCGTCCCCGCCGACACCGCTGGCGAGCGTCTTTCCTGATGCGCTTGCCTGCTATGACAGGTATTTCTGAAGAAGGATGGCAAGCCTGGCGCAGGCTCGACACGCCCTGATGCTGGCAGCACCCTGACGCCCGTCATTGCATCTTACGAATAGCGCGTCAGGATACGCACGAGAGAGAGTAGCTTCACGCGCGCCGCAGGGTCGGTCATTTCCCCGCTCATGCAATTGCGCTCGATAGTTCGCGCCACCAGCTGGGCAAATGCCTTGTTCAACGCTTCGCGTGCCGCCGCCAGCTGCTGTGCCACCAGTTCGCAGTTCTCTTCGCGGTCAATCATCTCCCGGATGGCACGGATCTGCCCTTCGATGCGCGCCAATCGCGCCTGCAGTTCCTTCTTGTCCTCACTGCTGACGAGCTTGAGCTCCTTTGTGGTCTCCACCAGTTTAAGCCTCCATCGATGAAATCATCACTTCGTCGCATGGGGTGCGCGTTCCAGGCGAACGAGCCAGACAATCACTCCCCACAGCGCTGCCGCCACCACCAGCGCTGCCAGCAGCGGGGGCACCCCCAGCACGGACGGCAGGGTCACCTTGCCCAGATTCGCCGTCTCAAAGAAGAGGGGCTTCAACGCGGGATAGGCGAAAATGAACGCCAGCGCGCCTATCAGCCCACCCAGCAGCGTGGCGATGCCCTCACCGACTCCACTCGCTGTGCCCACAATCGCTGTGCCCGGACAGTAGCCGCCGATAGCGATACCGATGCCAAACAGCAGACCTCCTGCGGCGACGCCCGCCACGTACAGCGATTTCACCTTGAAGTGTACCGCCCCCGGCGCCAGCGCGTCTATCACCACACTGCCGACCAGCCCCACCACAATCGCCGTTAGCATCACCTTCAGCATGGTGAAGTCGCGAAGCCATAGACCGCGTTGCACGATGTTACACCGGGAGAAACCCGCTCGCTGAAGGGCAAAGCCGAAAGCCAGCCCTGTGACCAATCCCAGAACCACTGTACTCATGCCTGCACACCTCCTCGTGGCTCCCGATACAGAAGTCGGGCGACCAGCATTCCCGTGCCGAAGGCTGCCGCTCCGAACAGCAACCCGCTAACTGCCATCTGTGCGACACCGCTTAGCATGTGTCCCGTGGTGCAGCCGCCAGCCAGTCGCGCCCCGAACAGGATGAGAAACCCACCGACAAACGCTCGCGCCAGCCGTCTCCAGCGGCGTCCTTCCCATCCGCGCACCAGCACCGGCGCTACGTCCAGCTTCGGATGGTAACCGAGGGCACGTCGGCTCAGCCGGTTCCCGAGCCACGCGCCCAGAAGCATACCCAGTACCAGCATCACCTCCCAACCGATTTTAGCGCCGATTTCCTGAAGGTAAGGCTGGCTCTGCGCAAAGCCTGGTGCTATCCTGTCTATCAGATAGCCTACCAGCTGCGGATACGCGGTGGATACGCCCAACGGACCCACCGTCAACATGGCGAAAATCTGCACCAGCCCGATCATCGCACCCCACTTGAGCCAGCCGGGCAGAGTCGCCCGACTGGCTTGCACTGCAGACTGGTCCACGCCCAACTCATGAACTGCCATCGTTGGTTGCCTCCTTCCCCGAACTTACAGGTTTACAAACTGCCCCAGCAGGAGCGAAAGCACCAGCCCGATTACGCCCACCAGCAGGGCGCCCACGAAACCGACGGCAAACGGCTTCAGCCCCAGCCCCTTGAACACCGACAGGCTGGTACCCAGTCCCACCGCCGCCATCGCAGTGCCCAGCAGGTAGCGCGAACCCCACTGCTCGCCAATGGCGCTGGTGATGGTTTTCCACTCGGCAGCGTTCCAGATGCCGAACGCCGCACCATTGCCCAGCGTGGCATCGCCCAGCGAGCGCACCAGCGCCATCGCCAGAAATCCCAGCACAAACACCGGGAACAGCTTCGCCACGTTCACGCGCGTGTCGCCGTCGCCCTGCCCCGACCTGCTCTGCTGGCGCAAATAGTAAAACGCCATCAACGGCACCACCACCGCCAGGAACAGGTTGCGCGTGAGCTTGGTGACCGTCGCCGCCTGAAAAGCCACATCGTCGCCGTACACCTCCTTGTAGGCGAGCGCCGCACCCACCACCTGCGCGGTCTCATGCACTGCCGTGCCGAGGAACAGCCCCACCTGCTCGGAAGTGGAAAGCAGGGCATGAGCCAGGTACGGATACAGGAACATGCCCAGCAGACCGAACAGCGTCACGTTTGCCACCGCGTAGGCGACCTCTCGCTGCTCGGCTTTGATGGCTGGCGCCGTAGAGACGATGGCGGTGACGCCACAGATTCCGGTGCCTGCCGCGATGAGGGTGCCCAGACGCTCTGGCAGCTTCAGCAGGCGGTTGATCCAGCTGATCAGCACCAGCCCGCTGGCGATGGCAGTGACCACAATCGGGATGCCCCAGGCTCCCAGTTTGAGCACATCCAGCAGGCTGAGCTTGATGCCCACCAGAATGATGCCCAGCCTGAGCAGTTTGGTGACGCTGAACTGGATGCCCGCCTGCAGGCTCTGCGGCAGGGGCAGGGTATTGCGCAGAAGTATCCCCAGCAGGATCGCCACCAGCACCCCGGAGAGCGGGCTGGCTTTGCCGGAGGGGTCAATGCCCTGCAAACGCAGCAGCGCCATGCCAGCCACATCTGCGAGCCAGAGCGACGCAAACATGATCGCCACGGCGAGCGCCACACCGGGCACCAGCTTCAGTATCTCGGGCGCTTCCCTGATGCCGAACAACGCATACAGCATTCGGCTTCGGATTGCACTTGCACTCATGGCGCATTCCCTCCTAAATGAACAGTGTCACCCGCGAGCGAAGAGCGTCGCCCAGGAAGGTAGCCACTCCACCGAACTCCACACCTTCCCGCATCTCTTCGTCCTGGATGCCCATCACATCGCGTGACATCTCGCACGCGACAACGCGAACGCCCAGGTCGCTTGCCATCTGTATCAGGTCCTCCAGCGAGGAGACCTGCTTCGCCTTCATCATCGAACGCATCATCTGCGCCCCAACGCCGAAGAAGTTCATGCGCGAGAGGGGCAGAGCCGCGGTGCCTTCGGGCGACATCAGCGCCATCAGTTTCTCTCCGAACTTCTTGCCCGAAAGCACCTTCTTCCGGCGCAGGGCGCTCAGTCCCCAGAAGGTGAAAAACATGGAGACGTTCTGTCCGAGCGCGGCAGCGCCCGTCGCAATGACGAACGCCGCCAGCATGCGATCCAGCTCACCGGAGAACACCACCAGCGACACGCGGTCCTCCGGCACCCTGCTCTCCAGCTCAGCGATGCGAGCCTCCAGCGCGCGAATGCGCTCGTCTACACCGGTGCCGTTGGAATGCACCTCGTGCCTCGTCACCTGCGATGCGGTTGCCATCTCCCCAACCTCCTAGTTCACGCGCTTGACGTAGTGGACGTAAATATCCTTGCCGCCGTCCTGTTCGGTCTCCTGAGCAAGGAGCTCGATGTTCTTCGCCGCCTGCGCCCAGCCCTGAAAGTCCTTCACCGAGCCGCGGTCGGTGCTCAGCACCTTCAGCACCTGTCCCGCCTGCAGGTTGTTCACTTCCTGCCGCGCCTTGACAATCGGCATGGGGCAAGCCAGTCCACGAACGTCCAGAACCTTGTCGAACTGCATCTGTCATGCACCTCCCATGTGTGTTAGCGATTACTGATATGCCTGAGCCAGCGCGCAGATGTTCTTGCCCAGCTCCAGCTCCGATGCCCTGTCCTCATCCGGCACCAGCAGTCCCCCGTTCACCCGCTTGATATCCACATACTGCTGGGGGAAGGTGGGCAGGCTGTTCAGGATGTATTCCACGAAGGTCTGCTCGCCGCGCTGAACCATCGCCAGCCCTTCGTTCTGCGCCTTCAGCTCGCTCAGCGTTTGAGCAAACAGCCCCTGCTCGTTCGCCTCGCGCAGAGAGCTGAAGTGTCCCGGCAACACCACGGTGGCATCCGGCAGGCTCAGCAGCTTCGCCAGCGAGCGATAGTGAATGGGCGCCCAGGTGTCGCCTCGCCCACCCAGGTCGGGGCGCGCGATGGACTCGATGAAGATGCTGTCGCCGGTCAACAGATAGCGCCCGTTCACCAGATACACTACGTTGCCCAGCGTGTGACCGGGGATGTGGATGGTCTCGATCACTGCCTCACCGACGGTGAACCGCTGCCCATCCCACAGGGGGCTGTAATCGAACTGCGCTGGCAACACGTCGATGGGGTGGATGCCGTCGTAGGGGTGCAGGTAGTAAGGCACTCCCATTCGCTGAGCCAGCTCGCGCCCGCCGCTGATGTGGTCTGCATGGGCATGTGTGTCCAGAATCAGCGTGATGCGGAACCCCTTCTCCTGCTGCAGATTCAGGTAGTTGTCGATGTGCCGCAGGGGGTCTACCACCACCGCCTCACCGTTCGAGACGACCACGTAGCTGAGGCAACCGCGGGCGGGTCGGCTCACCTGATAGAGGCTCAGGGCGGGTTCCTCGACCACTGCCTTCACATCGTAGTAGTTGCCCCAAGCCAGCGTGCCGCCTGCAAGGTTGATGGCGTTGTAGCCAAGCGCACGCAAGCCCTCCGCCACCAGCGCCGATGTGCCGCCCTTTGCACACACCACCAGAATGGGCTGGTCTGCAGGCAGCCTGGATGCCAGTTCCCTGCGCGCGTAGGCGACCACCGACTCCACCACGTCGTCCATACCGCCCTCTTCCAGAATCTCGAAGTAGGGCACGTTGATGGTGGGAATGGGACGACGCCCCTCGATCTTCCACGCCTCGAACTCGTCCCGATTGCGCACATCGAGGATGAAGAAGGTCTCCTCGCGGTCCAGATACGCCTTCAGCTCCGACGGCGTCCACTCGGTTCGAGTTGCCTGTAGAGTTGCCATTGAGACACCTCCTGTAGCTCAGATATTTATTGACGTTAAGCATTATACCATACGAGGTATAGTATATCAAGAGTTCCGCGCATCTATTGCGGATTTTTTCCTCAGCCGGTAAAATCAACGGTGAGAGGAGAGTGGAGCCATGACCGGGGACACCACGCTGAATCGGTTGCGCCGGTACCTGCACGACAATCCCAACAGCCGCCACCTGCGCGCCGCCCCATCGCAGACGGAGCAGTGGGAGATGCTCTCGGAGGCACAGCAGACGATGCCGGATGAAACGGTCTCCACGCTGCAGGTCATCGAGCATGAGGAGATGAGGGCAGTCCCCGTACCATCCCCCACCGAGAGCAGCGCCCTGCGCTACTTCCTGGACGGCATCCAGCGACCGCGCATCCTCTACTATGATGGCATTGTGCCGGTCGCCTACGCCTACCTGTCGGCTGTGGTACGTTCGCGGGTAGACCGGATGATGTGCTGCCCGCAGGCGCAAGGTATACCGTCTAAGGTGCACAACGAGGCACTGTACGCTCCTCAGAACGCTATCGACGCGGCAGGTTTGCGGCAGTACGGTATCCCCATCCGTGATACCAATGTCGGAACTCCTCTGCCGCCCCACTCTGTGCTGATTCAGAAAGCGGCGGAACGCATCTCCAATGACCGCGATCAGCTGGAGCGCGACCTGACAGTTACATGGGCGAACTGGTTACAGCAGAAGTCTCCCGAGTCCTGGCTGGTGGTGGACGGCGGCATCGGCAAAATCCGCGTCAATCAACCCGGCGTTCGGCTGATGGGATTGGCGAAGACCAGCGTCGGGGTGGAGCGCATTCTCAATCCGGATTATAGCCGGACAGTGTACGGACTGGCGAGAGGCGAGCGAAGCAGTGTATTTGCCGTCAACCGACCTGAGCAGGAACCGGTCTACTCGTGGTTTCTTCGCCTGCACGACGCCTCGAGGGGCAACCTGCTGTTTGGGCTAATACGGGTGGAGATACCTCAGCACGACCACCTCATGCAGCAGGTGAACAACCTGTCCGCATGGCTTCTGGAAGAGCGGGTGCCTCTCAGCGTGCCGGATGTGCGCTACGACCGTCTCCTTTATCCCATGCGCGACTGCGAGCAGTATCTGCGCGCCACCGCCCCCAGCCATGCGCAGCTGGAGGCACTGGCACAGATGATCCGATAGGGGCAATACGGCTGACTGAGTGGCAGGCAGGAAAACGACATTGCGTCCAGAAATCTCTACAGGAAAACGGCAGGCAGAGCGAGGTGCACCTATGTCCAGCGATGATTTCAGCAAACCGATTGGGCGTGTGGTGGGCACGGAGAAAAAGCCGAACACCGCTTTCACCTTCAACTTCTGGTGCACCCCCGATGCGTCCGTGGGCATTGGCACCATCGTGGCCGTGCGCAGCGACAAGCGGACAGTCTGGGGCGTGGTTAGCGAGGGCTTTGGCTACAACGACCTCGAAGCGCCGCTGTACGACTACATCGGCTCTGATGGCAGGGCAGAGGAACAGGCGCCGACCCTGCGCCCCGAGATGCGCCTGTACATCGCCTCCGTGCTGAGACAGCAGCCGGAGGAGCCGGTTCAGCCCGCGCCCATCGCCCCGGTCTATCTGGCAGACGAGGAGAACGTGCGCCTCGCGCTACGCATGGATAGTTTTTTCGAGCGCGCCATTCCCGCCGGCGTCTACCGCAATGGGGAGAACCTGGCACCGATTCTGCTGGACAGCCGGTTCCTGCTCGGTCCGGAAGCAGGACACCTGAACGTCACGGGCACCTCCGGCTTGGCAGCAAAGACCAGCGCCATCATGTTCCTCCTGCAGGCGATATTCCAGAAACTCCCCGAGGATGAAAGCGTCGCGGCTCTGCTGTTCAACGTGAAGGGCGGCGACCTGATGTTCATAGACCTTCCGCCTGAAGACGGCTTCCTCACCAACGAAGACCGGCGTATCTACGACGCGCTTGGCGTGCAACCCCAGCCCTTCGGGAAGGTGCAATACTACGCGCCCTTCAAGCCCGACCGCGTGAACCTGAATACTCTGCGCTCGCACCCCGATTTGCGACACAACGTGAGACCCCTGCACTGGGGTCTGAAAGAGGTGCTGGACTATACCGAGGTCATGCTCAACCGCGACGACATCGACGTAAAGGCGGACGCGTTCCTGCAGTTCATCAAGCAGAGGGCGGTGGACCCGGGCAAATTCGAATTCGATCAGTCCGAGCAGGCAGCAGGCGCGCCACCCTTCATGCCCGTGACCAACTTCGCCGAGCTCACCGAGTGGCTGGACACGGTACTGCAGGTTGCAGAGACGCGCGGGCGCGAGGCATGGCGGTCGCACGCCTACGCCACCATCCGAAAGGTATACAACCGCCTCAGCAACCTTACCACCCGCTACCGCGGGCTGATCGGCGAAAGCGGTTACATCTCTGACCTGCCCGATCAGTTTGAGGACCGAACGGTGTACGTCATCGATGTGTCGCAGGTGGAACAGGAAGAACAGGACCTCATCATCACGCGCGTCATCGCCGAACTGCGCAAACGGATGGAGAGCCACAGGCTGGGTGTTGACCATCTGATTGTGGTGGTGGACGAGCTGAACAAGTATGCGCCTTCCTCCGGCAGGGAGACCTACATGTTGCGCACCCTGCTGGACATCACCGAGCGCGGGCGTTATCTGGGGCTGGTGCTGTTCGGGGCACAGCAGTTCCGCTCGCAGGTGGAGCGGCGCGTGGCAGGCAACTGTGCCACCAGCTTTTACGGGCGCATCGAGATGGAGGAGCTTGCCCAGCCCGGCTACAGCGTGTTCGCTGCGGCAGTGAAGGAGAAGCTGGCCGCGTGCGAGCCGGGCGAGGTGCTGGTTCGGCATCCCCATTTCACCCAGCCCATCTTCGTGCGCTTCCCGCGCCCCTGCTACTTGCGCGGTTCGGATGGCGTCCGGCGCTATCCGCCGGAGGAGAAGCCTTTGGACGTGGCAGTTTGGGAGACTCTGCGCACACTCGACGCCGCTCTGGAGTATATGCAGGTGAAAGCGGTCATAGACGATGTCGCCGCGCAAAGCAATGGCTTGGACGAGCACGGCGTGACCGAAGCACTGCAACGGGTACTCCTGGAGCGTCCGGAGGCGTCGCGTGTGCTGGAGCGCTTCCGCGCCCATCTTCCCAAAAAAGTGGGCAATCCGGCAATCCACTCGCCTGCCGGAATGACCGGTCCTGCACTAGACCCTGCCGCCTCAGACGATTACGATCCAGACGACCCATTCGCCCGCATTTGACAGAGCAGGTGTCATTGCGAGGA
>OGCI01000968.1_pt1 | contig 27563 bp, 29 predicted proteins | sample 1570021 | NCBI WGS metagenome assembly OGCI01 (sample SAMN06264664, study PRJEB24512) | hot springs metagenome | isolation source: Hot spring water | place: South Africa: Tshipise | collected 2015-06-21 | reverse complement strand
GCAATGTATGCAGCAAGATCAACAACGCGGTGAGAGTATCCAGTTTCGTTGTCGTACCAAGAAAGAACTTTCACCATACGACCTTCCATCACCATTGTTGAAAGCGCATCGATTGTTGAAGAAGCTGTTGAGCCGTTGTAGTCACGAGAAACAAGCGGTTCTTCGCTGTAAGCTAAAATTCCTTTTAACTCGCCTTCTGCCGCTGCTTTTAACGCTGCGTTCACTTCTTCGACTGTCACTTCTTTTTCAAGTTCAGCAACGAGGTCAACGACAGATACGTTAGGTGTTGGTACGCGCATTGCCATACCGTTTAACTTACCTTTTAATTCAGGAAGAACGAGCGCTACCGCTTTTGCAGCACCAGTTGATGTTGGAATGATCGATTCCGCTGCTGCACGCGCACGACGCAAGTCTTTATGCGGTAAGTCAAGAATTTGTTGGTCGTTCGTATATGCGTGTACTGTTGTCATCATACCGCGGATAATGCCGAATTTCTCATGTAATACTTTCGCAAATGGCGCTAAGCAGTTTGTTGTACAAGATGCGTTTGAAATGACATGATGGTTTGCTGGGTCATATTTATCTTGGTTTACACCCATAACGATCGTAATGTCTTCATTTGTTGCTGGCGCGGAGATAATTACTTTTTTCGCACCTGCTTCTAAATGTTTCGCTGCGTCTTCGCGCTTTGTGAAGCGTCCTGTTGACTCAACAACGATGTCAACGCCAAGTTCACCCCATCCTAAGTTTGCTGGGTCGCGCTCTGCTTTTACAATAATTTCCTTTCCGTTTACAACGATGTTATTTCCGTTTACTGTTACTTCTGCATCTAAAGTGCCGTGAACAGAGTCATATTTTAAAAGATGTGCTAACGTTTTTGCATCTGTTAAGTCATTTACTGCAACGACTTCAATTTCAGGATTTTTTAATGCTGCGCGAAATACGTTACGGCCGATACGACCAAAACCGTTAATACCAATTTTTACTGCCATGTTTTTTTCCTCCTTTGAAATTGTAGGAATGTATTTTAGAGGGATGAATCATCCCGTACTAACTGTTTTGCTGCACCTTCGTCTGTAATTAAGATGCACTGATTTGCCTGCTTTATATACGCCCGAATGGCTTTCGCTTTCGAAGCCCCACCCGCGACCGCAATGACGCAAGGGACGTGGCGCACATCTTCAAGTTGAATGCCAACTGTGTTCACTTTATGAACAACTTCTCCATGTTGATTAAAGTAATAGCCAAACGCCTCCGCCACCGCTTCGTTTTGCTCAATTTTTTTCATGTCCTCCGGCGGTGTTTTTCTCCGTTCCGCCATCGTTTTCGCATCGCCAATACCATGAATGACGATCGTCGATGATTTGATTAAGTCGAGCACTTCTTTAATGGCGGGTTCTTCAATGATCGAGTGATACGTTTCAGCACTTAATTGATCAGGTACGTGCAATAAACGATAGTGACCCATCGCTTTTTCAGCCATGCGCGCACAAATCGTATTCGCTTGGTTCGTCACATCTTCCCCAAGCCCGCCGCGCGCTGGAACGAATAGCACATCCCGATATTTCATATCTGGTGTCATCATTTCAGCAACTGCAGCAAGGGTTGTTCCACCAGTGACTGCAACAATGGCATTCCCTGTGAGTGAATGTTTTATGCGCGAGACACAAGCTCTTCCCATCTCTCTTTTCACCCAAGGCGATTGATCGCTGTCACCTGCAACGACAATGACATCTGCAACAGGAAGCCGTTGTTTTATTTTTCTTTCCAACTCTTTTAGCCCTAACACTTCTCGCATCATATCTTCCAATTGCATGAGCACATCATGTCCATCGGACGTAATACTCATGCCTGCAGCTGTAATATCAAGCAAATTTTGCTCCTTTAAAAACTGCACTTCCGAGCGCAAAACACGTTCGCTAATTCCAAGATTTAATGCGAGCGTTCGGCGCCCGATCGGTTGCATTAACCGAATATGCTGCAAAATTTCATATCGTTTTTGCATAATAGCGAGAAGATCAGGCAACAATTTTCGTTGAACATCAATCCATTGGCGCATGCCTTACTCTTCCTTTTTGCTCACTTTTTTCTCTATCTGGACGTTTAAAGTCCCACTATGACATATTGTGTCCCAATAGGTGTAAAAAAATTCACCCCTGCTACAATTCCATTGTAACAGGAAGTGAAACGTTGTTCAACTGCTTCGTTGTTGTTGTAATCGCTTTCTTATGACATCTTTGTGAATGCGGCCGTATGCGATGATTTCCCCGTCGATTTCGATGACAGGAATCATAAGATGATACCGTTCGAGCCATCGTTCGTCTTTGTAAATATCGATTTCTTCAAATTTAACTTGCAGCTCATGAAGAATAGCTTTTGCTTCATCACAAAGGCAGCAGTTTTCTTTCGAATAGACAACGACTTTCATGCTTCATCTCCTTTATGCATATTGCTTTCGTTTTGAAGCCGGTGGAATATGAAGTTGCTCGCGATATTTAGCAACTGTCCGTCTTGCCACGCAAATATTGTAGCGCTCCTCGAGTAAATCAGCAATTTTTTGATCAGAAAGCGGTTTTTGTCCATTTTCATTTTTAATTAACTCTGCAATGAAATGTTTCACCTTCTCTTGCGCTACCTGCTCATCAACACCGCTTGTAAAAAAGCGACGCATGTCAATCAACCCATGAGGAGTTTGCATATATTTATGTTTTACTGCGCGGCTCACAGTAGACTCGTGAATGTGTAGCTCTTTCGCAATATCGCGCATCGTTAACGGCTTTATATAAAGAGGACCCTTTTCGAAATAATCACGCTGCTTGTCAAGTAATTGCCATGCAATTTGTTCAATCGTTGTTGACCGTTGGGCTAAACAACGTTGTATCCATTGAAATTGTTGCCGCTTTTCTTCAATATATGTTTGGACAGATGGATCATCGGTATGCACTTTTCGTTCATACGCTCCATTCCACACGACTGTAGGAATCATCTCTTCGTTTATTGTTACTTTCCATACACCATGATCATACGAAACGATCACATCGGGTACGATGTACGTTAATTGTCCATCATTGTATAAACTTCCCGGACGCGGATGCAAAGTGCGAATGAGTTCCCACACACGTTGCAAGTCTGCTAACTCGACACGAAGTATCGTTTTTATTTCTTTCCATTTCTTATTGACAAACGGTTCGAAATGCTGCATAACGATCGTTTCTGCTAATTCATCTCTTTGTGGCAAGCGGGTGAGTTGCAAGTATAAACAATGCGGTAAATTTTCTGCCCCTACTCCAGCAGGTTCGAGTGAACGTAAAAGATGAAGTGCTTCACACACAATCGTTTCTTCCAATTGAAGATGGCGAGCCGCTTCTGCAACCGTTGTATGCAAATAACCCGATTCATCGAGCGACGCAATTAAATAATCAAGCGCTTTTTTTTGCTCGTTACATAACCGCATGCCGACGAGTTGGGCATGCAAATGGGAAGCGAGTGAACGATTAAAAACGCTTACATTTTCAATGTAGCGCATGCTGTCTGTACGCTCATTTCGCTTTCGTTCCTTTAGCTCAATAAATGGATTTTCAAGCGCCTGTTCATGTAAAAGCGATTGAAGCTCTAACGTTGAATATTGTAAAAGTTCAATCGCCTGCACAAGCTCTTTCGTCAGCGCAATTTTTAGCTCTTGCTTTTGCGTTAATTGCATCTCCATCCATGCCATCTCCCTTCATCCTCATTTTATCATCTCTGCAAGGGAGAGACGATAAAAACATATTGGATGTTTTTTCTACTATGCATATGCATCGAAGGCATGTTATCATGCTTATAGAACGAGCGAGCAAGCCTCGCAAAATTCACATGTTCGTCCGGTGCGGCTCACCGGACTTTATTTTTTATACAAACAAAAAACCCCTGCTCGCATAGCAAGCAGGGTGTCGCTAACGCCCTCGGCAGGATTCGAACCCACGCTAAGAGAACCGGAATCTCTCGTGCTATCCACTACACTACGAGGGCACAATAATAAATGCACTTACCATTATAGTGAACACATAAAAAAATTGCAAGAGAAATGACGTTTAAAATTTTAGGAAGAGGAAACGATGAAAGAAGGGATGTAGAAGAAAAAAGGCGAATACATATAAGCAGAAGGTGTTTTATTTGACCTTTATTGACCTTTTTTGTATGATAAAAGTACATAAAAACGATTTATCGGAGGAGGAAAAGTATGAACTTAATTCCTACAGTCATTGAACAAACGAGTCGCGGAGAACGCGCATATGACATTTACTCTCGCTTATTAAAAGACCGCATCATCATTTTAGGAAGCGCGATTGATGACCACGTCGCAAACTCAATCGTTTCTCAGCTTTTATTTTTAGCAGCAGAAGATCCTGAAAAAGATATTTCTCTTTACATTAACAGTCCGGGTGGATCCATTACAGCCGGCATGGCAATTTACGACACGATGCAATTTATTAAACCAGACGTATCAACGATTTGTATCGGTATGGCTGCTTCTATGGGCGCATTTTTACTTGCAGCGGGCGCCAAAGGAAAACGGTTTGCGTTACCAAATAGCGAAATTATGATTCATCAGCCGCTTGGTGGCGTACAAGGTCAAGCGACAGAAATTGAAATTGCTGCAAAGCGTATTTTATTCTTGCGTGACAAGTTAAATCGCATCTTGTCCGAAAACACAGGACAACCGATTGAAGTCATTGAACGTGATACAGATCGCGACAACTTTATGACGGCAGAAAAGGCGAAAGAATACGGTTTAATCGACCGCGTATTAACACGCGTAGATGAAAAATAAAAACAAGGCGGTGGCGACCGCCTTGTTTTTATTCTTGTTCAACGTATTTCACGAGCTTGTTTAGCGCTTCCTGCTCATCTGGACCGTCAGCATAAATCGTGATGACTGCCCCTGTATGGATCGCTAAGCTCATTAATCCCATAATGCTTTTCGCATTCACTTTTTTGCCGTCCTTCTCAATATAAACATCGGCTGAAAAACGGTTCGCTTCTTGAACAAACAACGCTGCTGGACGCGCTTGCAATCCTGTTTTTAACCGTACTTCTACTTGTTTTTGTACCATATCACACATTCCTCCCATAGTTACAAAGATTTATGAAAATCAATCGGCTGGCCCGCACGGAGTCGTTCAGCAATTTCGTCTAGTTTTCGCAGACGATGGTTAATTCCTGACTTGCTAATTTTCCCTCCGGAAACCATTTCACCGAGTTCTTTCAATGTTACATCTTGATACTCAATGCGCAATTTCGCAATTTCACGAAGTTTTTCTGGCAGTTGATCGAGCCCAATCGTCTCGTCGATATACCGAATGTTTTCGACTTGGCGCAACGCTGCTCCAATGGTTTTATTTAAATTAGCTGTTTCGCAATTAACGAGCCGATTGACCGAATTGCGCATATCGCGCACGATGCGCACATCTTCAAAGCGCAACAACGCTTGATGTGCCCCGATAATGCTTAAAAACTCCGCAATTTTTTCCGCTTCTTTTAAATACGTAATAAATCCTTTTTTTCTTTCTAACGTACGTGCATGTAAATGGAACGTCGTGTTCATCAGTTCACAAAGCGATTCGTTATGTTCGCGATACAGCGAAAAAATTTCTAAATGATACGAAGACGTTTCCGGGTTATTGACAGACCCTCCAGCTAAAAAGGCACCGCGCAAGTACGAGCGCTTGCAACATTTTTTTTGCACAAGCTCTTGTGAAATGGAATGAACGAACGAAAACCCTTCTTCCATAATTTTTAAATCAGATAGTAGTTCATTCGTCCCTTCAACGACGCGCACAATATATACATTGTTTTTCTTTAAGCGCATTTTTTTACGTACGAGTAATTCGACAGCTACGTCATACCCTTTTTTCAATAACGTATAAATTCGCCGAGCAATTGCTGCGTTTTCCGTTTGAATATTTAATAGTAAACGCCGATTGGAAAAGGAAATAGAGCCATTCATTCGAATTAAAGCGGATAATTCTGCTTTTAAACAACACGTCTTTACTTCTATATTCGTTAACTCCTTTTTCGTTTCTGATGCAAACGACAACCATTCCACCTCCTATCAATGTGTGTCGTGCGAAGGAGGTGCAAGAAGCGAAACGAGCAACGCCGCTACTTTTTTCGTATCGTGACGCACCGTCCCATCTCGCTCATCAATGATCGCATCACAAATGACTTGCAAGCCGAGCGCCTCTAATTCAGCCATATCGCAAACAACCGGGGCGGCGAGTTCCTTCGCATAGCGCTCTTTCGTTTCAGGTAAAATCGGCGCGTCGTTTACAATGACGGCATCTAAAAAGGCACATGCCATATGATCATACAGCGCTTTCACATGATCGCTCGCCGTATAGTTTAACGTTTCTCCTGCTTGAGTCATGACGTTGCATATATATACTTTTTTCGCTTTTGATCGGCATACCTCTTCGCCAATTTTAGGAACGAGTAAGTTCGGTAAAATGCTTGTATACAAGCTCCCAGGTCCGATGACAATTAAATCGGCTGTTTGTAATTCTGTAATCGTTTCTTCGAGCGGTTCAATGCTTTCTGGAGTTAAAAAGACGCGCTTAATTTTCTTTCCCGAATAAGGAATTTTTGACTCACCTGAAACAATTGTTCCATCTTCCATTTCCGCATGCAACACAACGCTTTCGTTGGCTGCTGGAAGCACTTTTCCACGTACATTCAACACTTTCCCCATTTCGCGAACCGCATGCACAAAATCGCCAGTAATTGACGTCATCGCCGCTAAAATTAAATTCCCGAGCGAGTGCCCTGATAATCCATTTCCGTTTTCAAACCGATGTTGAAACAATTCAATAATGAGCGGCTCCACATCCGAAAGGGCAGCAAGCACGTTTCGAATATCCCCAGGCGGGGGCATATCAAGTTCATCACGCAATCTTCCTGAGCTCCCACCATCATCTGCGACAGTTACGATGGCGGTTAAATCAACATTATATTGTTTCAGCCCGCGGAGCAAAACAGGAAGCCCCGTTCCCCCACCAATGACAACTATTTTTTTCATCGGTGCGTATCCTTTCTTTTTGCAATATCTCGATGAGACACGTGCGTCGTATATTCATGCGCAAAGTGGCGTGCAATATACTCAGCTAACGTAACCGAACGGTGTTGCCCGCCCGTGCATCCGATCGCAATGACAACTTGGCTTTTTCCTTCCCTTTTATAGTGGGGAAGCATAAACGAAAGCAAATCTGTTACTTTTTCAATAAATTTTTGCGTTTCCGTCCACTTTAATACGTAAGATGATACTTCTTCATCTAATCCTGTTTTCGGACGCATATGTTCAATGTAATGTGGATTTGGTAAGAAGCGGACATCAAAAACGAGATCTGCATCAATCGGCAAACCGTATTTAAATCCGAACGAGACGACATTGACAGAAAATGTTGTCGTCGCCGGTGTCGCAAATGTTTGCACGATTTTTTCACGCAATTCGCGCGGCTTTAAGCTAGACGTATCGATAATCATTTGGGCACGCCCTTTTAATTCTTCAAGCAACTGGCGCTCTAGCTGAATGCCTTCAAGCGGCAATCCGTTCGGTGCAAGCGGATGGGAACGACGCGTTTCTTTATAGCGACTCACGAGCGTGGCATCGCTTGCATCTAAAAACAAAATTTGCGGCGTTACCCATGACGTTTCTGCCAAATCGTCAAGCGCGGCAAAAAGACGGTCGAAAAAGTCGCGGCTGCGCAAATCCATAACAAGGGCAATTTTAGTCATTTTATTGCCCGATTCCCGAATTAATTCGAGAAACTTTGGCAACAATGTCGGCGGTAAGTTATCGACACAAAAATAACCTAAATCCTCAAAGCTTTGGATCGCGACCGTCTTCCCCGCCCCCGACATCCCTGTAATAATAACCATTTGAATATGTGCTGAGCCTGTGCTCATCGCCCTCTCCCCTTTCTTTAACTCGGATCAAGCCGGTAAGACAACAACTCAAATTCTTCTGTATAAGTGAATGTGCCGTACATAATGCCCGTTCCTTTCACGACATAGTCAATAATATGGTAATCGCCCGGCGCCATCGGCAAAGTCGATATATGTTCAATTGGATGCCAAGCGAGTTCTCCTTCTTCACATTGTAATACGTTTTCCCCTTCAAAATGTTCCGCAAAAAACGTAAACATCATCCATTCCGAGACGACTTCTTCCCCTCGTTTCATTACAAACGTGAATACCCCTTTTAATTGTGGGTTTTTAATATAAAGCCCTGTTTCCTCACGGTATTCACGAATACACGCTTCCCGTATAGATTCTCCTTGCTCCATTTTCCCCCCCGGTGCGACCCACCAGCCACGCCGCGGTTTTTTTAACAAGAGGATTCGTCCATCTTTTACTAATACACAGTTCGTTACCCGTTGCAACGTCCGTTCACCTCAATAATGATAATAAACATGTTTTTTTCATTATACTATTTCTTACAAACGGTCACAAAGTATAAATTTTGAAACGTTTTCACGTCCATCACAAAAAGAAAGCACGGGACGAGAGCCCGTGCCAACGAGTATATATAAAAAGGGGGTCAATTACTTACTTTTATCATACTCTTTTATTGTTTCAAGTGTGTTACAGTTCAATTAAAGCAACATTACGTTTTCATTACTGAATGTTAAGCTTTTCCTTTAACTCTTCCACGTAATGTTGCGCGCTTTGCGCTGCAATGCTTCCGTCACCTGTTGCTGTAACAATTTGACGGAGCGACTTTTCACGAACGTCCCCTGCTGCAAAAATGCCAGGCACTTTCGTTTCCATCCGTTCATTCGTTTCAATATAGCCGTTCTCGTTTGTAATGCCTAACGAAGCAAACGGTTTTGTTAAAGGCACCATACCGATGTAAATAAACACGCCGTCACACGGAAACTCGCGCTCTTCTCCTGTTTGCGTATGAACGAGCGTTACGCTGCCCACGCGACCGTCTTTTTCGTGAATTTGTTTCACCGTATGATTCCAAATGAAATCAATTTTTTCATTCGCAAACGCGCGCTGCTGTAAAATTTTTTGTGCGCGCAGCTGATCACGACGGTGGACAATCGTCACTTTACTCGCAAAGCGCGTCAAATATACACCTTCTTCAACAGCCGAATCTCCACCGCCAACGACGACAAGCTCTTTTCCTTTAAAAAAGGCTCCGTCACATACGGCACAGTATGAAACGCCACGTCCCCCTAATTCTTTTTCGCCAGGCACGCCAAGTTTTTTGTACTCTGCCCCCGTCGCAATGATGATCGAACGAGCTTTATATTGTTGGTTGCTCGTCACAACCGTTTTATATTGTTCGCCGTCAATGACTTCTTTTACATCGCCATATGCGTATTCAGCACCAAACTTTTTCGCATGCTCGAACATTTTTGACGCCAATTCCGGTCCAAGAATATGATCATATCCCGGATAATTTTCCACCTCTTCTGTATTGGCCATTTGACCACCGGGAACGCCACGCTCTAACATGAGCGTTGACAAGTTCGCACGCGATGTATATACCGCCGCCGTCATTCCTGCGGGCCCAGCACCGATAATAATTACGTCATACACTTTTTCTTGTGACACGTCTTCTCCACCCTTTCTGCATGAACAAATCTTCATTTTATCTTTTCCATATGTCTATCGTAATACAACTGAAGAAAGGGCGTCTATTAACTTGCTCATTCGTGAAACTGTTGTTTCATCATTTTCACATACTTTCCAACCGTTGCAGTGGACACGCCGTACCGTTCGGCAAGCATGCGCTGTGTGACGCGCTGCCCATGACGTTTGCGAAACATGTATTCGAAAGCCGCGGCCCATGCTGCATGGTTCGAAAATGAATCGATCTCATTGACCGCTTGAACAAAAAAAGAAAACCAAGCAATATATAACGGCTCATATTCAAATCCGTTATGTTGAATGAGCAACGTTACAATACGATGCGCATCTACCACACATGATGACGTTTGCCGTCCATCGTATACATAATCGCTCCACTGCTGTAAAAGCGGATGAGACCACGATTGTTTTGGAAATGGGCAATCGTTTTTCATAAATGATTTGCTGATTAAATATAGCGCATACAACGAAGAAGCTACGTCTTGTTTTTCGAACAACGCTTGAATATGTTCAATCGTCTGCTCACGATAGCGCCACGGTTCACTCCCTTGTTTATCAGGATGAAGCGAAACTAACTTTTTCCACATCGTCTCTGCTAACGAACGATACCCCATATGATACGCTGCATACGCATACCAATAATAAAACGGGGCATCCCCCTCGAAGCCGCGACGTTGCAGCTGACGCAACCATTGAAAAGCTAAGTCATAGCGCCCAACAATCGCGAACGTAACACCGAGCTTATATCGATGCTCAAATGAAATAGGATGAACATTTTGCAGCAACTGAGTGAGCGAGAAAAGCCGTCCATGCTCTTGTAAATAATAAGAAAACACCGCATCGTTACAAAGCGCATGCAAATTGCCTGGATTTTGTTTTAAAATATATTCAATCGTTTGTCTCGCTTTTCCGATATTCCCTTGATAAAAATAGGCAAGCGCTAAATTGTTGTACGCAGCCCAATTTTCTGGATGTTGCTCAATCATTTCTTCAAACAGGGCGATCGCTTCTTGAAACTCCCCTTTTTCAAGCAATGTGCGCGCTTGTTCCTGCTTCATTAACATATCATCATAATTGAGCCACTCTTCATCTTCTTGCTCAATTGTTAAAATGTCTAATAAATCGAGCGTATACTCCGCAAATTCCCCATCGGGCTCACGTTCCATATAGCGCTCAGCATATTTCATCGCCTCGCCGAACAATCCTAAATGAGCATAGTTGTTGGCTAAAAAATAAAAACACTCCGTCAACTGATCGTCACGCTCAATCACACGCAATAACCATTCGTTCGATTGCGCATATTCCCCCAATTCTGACAATACAATCGCCAATTGACACGCGAACGCGCTCTGCTCTGGTTCAAGTTGCACCGCACGTTGCAAATACGCTTTCGCTTTATGCAAATCACGTCGGCGATAGTATGTTAAACCTTTATTAAAAAAGTACGTACCGTCTTGAATAAACGGAATGACTTTTCCGACACGTTTTTGCAAATGTTTTTCCATCGAACCCTCCATGTTGATTTCATTCACCGAAAGACAGTATACCACATTTTCGCTTCAGAACAACATGGATGGGAAAAAAAGCATTAACGATGGCGCTCGGCTAATACGGAAAGAACATCATCGAGCGACACGCGCTGCTCGCGCAACAAAACGAGCAAATGATACAATAAATCTGCCGCTTCCCATCGCAGTTCTTCTTTTGAACGGTTTTTAGCTGCGATAATGACTTCAGCCGCTTCTTCCCCAACCTTTTTAGCGATTTTGTCGATTCCTTTGTCAAATAAATATGTCGTATACGATCCTTCAGGACGTTTCGCTTCCCGTTCCGCAATAACCGACTCTAGCACATTTAAAATCGCAAAACGATCACGTTTGACCGAGGGCTTTTCACCACTCAAGCGGCGGTGAAAACAAGAATACTCACCTGTATGACACGCTGGTCCCTTCGGTTCAACGAGAATAAGGAGCGCATCAGCATCACAGTCGTAGCGAATATCAACAACTGCTTGTACGTTTCCAGACGTTTCCCCTTTATGCCATAACATATCGCGCGAACGGCTATAAAACCATGTTTCCTTCGTTTCTAACGTTTTTTGCAGCGATTGTTCGTTCATATACGCTAACGTTAATACTTCTTTACTATGTGCATCTTGTACGATCGCCGGTACAAGCCCTTGCTCATTAAAACGAATGTGTTCGATGTTCATCGCACATTTACCCCCTGTTCACGTACGTACTGTTTTACTTGTTGAACGGACGTTTCTTGATAATGAAAAATCGAAGCTGCTAATGCGGCGTCCGCTTTGGCGAGTTGAAACACATCGACAAAATGTTGGGCGCATCCTGCTCCTCCAGATGCAATGACAGGAACCGATACCGCCTCGCTTACTCGTTTAGTAAGCTCTAGGTCAAATCCGTCTTTCCCCCCATCGCGATCCATACTTGTCAACAAAATTTCTCCCGCGCCGTGCCTCACAACTTCTTTCGCCCATGAAACAACTTCCCACTCTGTTGGACGCCGTCCACCATGCGTATACACACGCCAAGACCGAAGCTCCGGGTCGTATTTAGCATCGATTGCCACAACGATACATTGCGTGCCAAAAAATTGTGCCCCTTCGTTAATAAGGTTTGGGCGGAGGACTGCAGATGTATTAATCGATACTTTGTCTGCTCCCGAGCGTAAAATCGCTTTCATATCCTCCACCGTTTGAATACCGCCTCCTACTGTAAAAGGGATGGCAAGTTGTGCCGCCACACGTTTGACGACATCGACCATCGTTTTTCGTCCTTCATGCGAGGCGGAAATGTCTAAAAATACAAGCTCGTCCGCTCCTTGTTCATCGTATGCGCGCGCAAGCTCTACCGGATCACCTGCATCGCGCAATGAAACAAATTGCACCCCTTTAACTACACGGCCGTCTTTTACATCTAAACAAGGAATAATGCGCTTCGTAATCATTCCTCCACCGCCTTTAACGCCCCAGCAACTGTAAACTGCTCTGTATATAGCGCCTTGCCAACAATTGCACCCGCGACCCCTTCTCGTTCCCATCGTTTTAAAGCGCGTAAATCATCGAGCGACCGTATCCCGCCAGAAGCGATGACACGCTTGTTCGTTGCTTGAGCGAGCCGAACGACCGCCTCAACATTCGGCCCCGACAACATTCCGTCCGTAGCAATATCAGTAAAAATAAACGTCTCTGCCCCTGCTTCTGCAAGTTGTTTTCCGAGTTCAACAGCTTCGATTGTTGACGTATGCGTCCATCCTTCCGTTGCCACAAATCCGTTTTTCGCATCAATCCCGATGACAATTTGTTCACCGTACGTACGAAGCATCGCTTTCACAAACGAAGGATTCGAGATGGCGGCACTCCCTAAAATGACGCGCGCCACTCCATTTTCTAAGTAGTACGCCACATCTTCTTCTGTGCGAATTCCTCCACCAACTTGAACGCTCACCCCAAGCGTCTTTGCTACTTCAACGACGAATGTATCATTCACTCGTCTACCTTCCTTCGCCCCATCTAAATCGACCATATGAATCCATGTCGCACCTTGTGAAACGAACGAACGAGCCATTTCAACTGGGGAATGACCGTATACCGTTTCTCGATTGTAATCTCCTTGTATAAGGCGAACGCACTTCCCACCGCGCATATCGATAGCCGGATAAATAGTAAACATTAGCTTTTCTTCCTTTCTACGATTCTCGCATAGTTTTGCAATAGACGCATGCCGAGTTCGCCGCTTTTTTCCGGATGAAATTGCATGCCGAATATGTTGCCCCGTCCAACAATCGCAGGAACAGTTACATCATATTGTGCGCTAGCTAGTACAACTGTTGGATCGCTCGTTTGCACGTAATAGGAATGGACAAAATATACGTGCCCTCGCTCAACATCATCAAAAAGCGGAGATGGTTGATGAAAAACGAGCTCATTCCATCCCATATGTGGTACTTTATATCGTTCTCCCTCTTTCGTCACACCGCTAAAACGAACGACACGACCGGGAAGCAATTGTAAACCAGACGTCAAACCGTTTTCTTCGCTTTCTTCAAACAATAGTTGCATCCCTAGGCAAATGCCGAGAAGCGGTTTTCCTTCTGCCACTTGTTCACGAATAAATAAGTCAAGCCCCGTTTCTGTTAAAATGTGCATCGCATCTTTAAACGAACCGACCCCCGGCAAAATGAAACCATCAGCTTGACGCAACGCTTGTTGCTCATGTTCAACAATATATGGTACATTGAGCCGCTCTAACGCTTTACTGACGCTATACAAATTTCCCATGCCGTAATCAATGATGCCGATCATTTATAACATTCCTTTCGTTGACGGTACAGATTTCACGCGTGGATCGATCATCGTTGCCTCATCGAGCGCGCGACCGAGCGCTTTAAACACCGCTTCAATCATATGATGCGTATTACGCCCGTAATGAACGATAACATGCACATTCATTCGCGCTTCTAATGCAAGCTTCCATAAAAATTCGTGCACTAACTCTACATCAAACGTCCCGACTTTTTGACTTGGAAATTCACCATGAAACTCCAGATGAGGGCGATTGCTCACATCAATGACGACTTGCGCTAACGCATCATCCATCGGGACAAAGGCGTTTCCATATCGTTTGATCCCTTTTTTATCACCGAGCGCTTCACGAATCGCTTGTCCTAAACAAATGCCGATGTCTTCTGTCGTATGATGATCGTCAATGTGGGTATCTCCTTTCGCACGAACAGACAAATTAAAATGTCCATGCTTTGTAAATAAGTCAAGCATATGCGTTAAAAACGGAACACCTGTTTCTAGCTCTGCTTTTCCTTCCCCATCAACCGCAAACGTAAGCTCAATTTGCGTTTCGTTTGTCACTCGTTTCACTGTCGCTGTCCGCATCATTTTTCACCCCTTTTTAACCGTTCCTCTACTGCTCTTGCATGTGCCTCTAGCCCTTCCAGTCGCGCAAATGCAGCGATTTTTTCAGCATGTTGCCGCCATGCCTGTTCGCTATAAAAGACAATGCTTGATTTTTTCATAAACGCCTCAACCGTTAATCCTGATGAAAAACGGGCAGTTCCATTTGTCGGCAACACGTGATTTGTGCCTGCAAAATAATCTCCAACCGGTTCGGAACTGTACGGTCCTAGAAAAATCGCACCGGCATGTCGGATGGCGCTTAACATTTCAAACGGTTCCGCCGTCATAATTTCTAAATGTTCTGGCGCTAATTCGTTCACGACATCAATGGCTTGTTTCATCGTATCCGTTACATAAATGACGCCATATTCATCAATCGCTTTTTGTGCGATCGTTTTTCTAGGAAGAGTAGCAAGTTGTTTGTCGACTTCTTCCTCTACTTTTAAAGCAAGCGATAAAGACGGTGTCACAAATATGCTGACCGCTCGCTCATCATGTTCTGCCTGCGATAACAAATCAGCGGCAATTTCGTTTGGCTTCGCTGTTTCATCGGCGAGCACAACAATTTCGCTTGGACCTGCGATCATATCAATGTCGACTTGACCGAACACTTCCCTTTTGGCAAGCGCAACGTAAATGTTGCCGGGACCAAATATTTTATCGACTGGCTCAATCGTTTCTGTACCGTATGCTAAAGCAGCGATCGCTTGCGCTCCACCGACTTTATATATTTCTTGCACACCGAGTTCACATGCTGCTACGAGCACGGCAGCTGGCAACGTTCCGCGCTCGTTCGGCGGAGAAACGATGACAATACGTTTCACTCCAGCTACTTGTGCCGGGATGACATTCATCAACACCGATGACGGATAAGCGGCTGTGCCGCCGGGAACATATAAACCGACCGCATCAAGCGGTGTCACTTTTTGTCCGAGAATCGTTCCGTCTTCACGTGTCATAAACCATGATGTCCCCCGTTGGCGCTCATGATATTCCCGGATATTTCCCGCCGCTTCGCGAATAATATGCACGATGTGTTCGTCGACTAGCCAATATGCTTCTTCAATTTCTTCTTGCGTAACAGCAAGCGTATCGAGACATATGCCATCAAACATTTCCGTATATTTTTTTAACGCCGCGTCTCCGTTATTGCGCACATCCTCAATCACCCGCTTCACCGCTTGTCTTTGCTCTTCCGTACCGCTTTCAATCGTCCGTCGAAGCGAAACCGTCCCTGTTACACGTTCAATTCTCATTGTTTCTCTCCTCTCTCAATCGCATCGGTTAACCGATCGACCATTTGTTCAATTGCACGATCTTGCATGCGATAACTCACCGGATTAACAATAAAGCGCGATGTGACATGAACAATGCGTTCTAATTCCACAAGTCCATTTTCTTTTAGCGTTCGCCCTGTCGAAACAATATCAACGATGCGCTCAGCTAAGCCGATGAGCGGAGCCAGCTCAACAGATCCATTTAATTTAATAATCTCTACTTGTTCGCCTTGCTCGCGAAAATATGTGGAGGCGATGTGAGGATATTTTGTTGCGACTCTTGGAGCGACCGAATGGACGCGCGTATTCGGCAATCCTGCCACCGCCAAATAACAAGGGCTAATGCGCAAATCTAATATTTCATACACATCACGTTCTTCTTCAAGAAGCACATCTTTGCCCGCAATGCCAACATCAGCAACCCCGTGTTCGACGTATGTGACGACATCCATCGGCTTCGCTAAAATGAAACGAAGCTGTTCATTCGGCACATCAATCATGAGCTTGCGAGAATGCTCTAAATCGTCAGGGATGTCGTAACCCGCTTGTTTTAATAAGAAAAGCGCCTCTGAAAAAATGCGCCCTTTCGGCATCGCAACGGTCAACATGATCGTTCATCCTTTCCGTGTTTCCCTAGTACGTACACAACATCGTCAAATGCGGCAGTAAATTGATCCATATCTCGAACACCTGCCACTTGTTGCAAAACAACTTTTTCTCCTCTTTGTCTCATTTCTTTCGCTTTTGCATACGCCTCTGCAAAACGTTCTTGGCTAAACATAATACACGTCGTTTTTCCTTGTTGTTGTTTTTCACCGAGCGCCTCCATTAGCCGATCTAATCGGACGCTAAACCCTGTCGCAGGGGACGGACGATGAAATTTAGCGAGCAATTCATCGTATCGACCGCCGTTGCCGAGTAAAAACCCGACGTTTTCTGCATACACTTCAAAAAGCACACCTGTGTAATAGCTCATATGGCTCACTAAGCTCATATCGAGTTTCACCGTATCGGCAACGCCATATTGTTTCACATGCTCGCATAACTGCTTTAGTTCATCGAGGGCGCGATGTTCTTCTTCTGTCATCGCGAATACTTTTGCTTCTGCCACGACTTCCTCACCGCCGCGCAACGTTAAAAGACGTAAAAGACGGTCGCGGTCGATCGAAGAAAGCGGCAACGATTTCACGTGTTCACGATAACCGACATAGTTTTTTTCATACAAAAAGCGCCGCAACGTTTCCACCCGCTGCTCATGGCGTAAAATATCAAAAAACAATGCATCAACGTAACCGATGTGACCGATCGTTACCGTGAAATGACGTAATCCTGCACGCTGTAAAGCGAAAATCATTAAGCTGATGACTTCCGCATCAGCATACGTCGTCCCATCACCGATATATTCGACACCGACTTGCTCAAACTCTGCAGGGCGTCCCCCTTCTCGCTGTTGGGCTCGAAAAACATTGGCGGCATACGCTAAACGAAGCGGACAACCTTCCTTATATAGCTTCGACGCCGCTAAACGAGCGATCGGAGCTGTCATATCGGGACGTAAGACGAGCGTATGTCCTTCACGATCAAGCAATTTAAATAGTTGCTGATCCAAAATAGCGGAGGCAGAACCGACTGTTTCATCGTATTCTAACGTCGGGGTTTCAATAAACGAATATCCCCACGTTTCGATTTCTTTCATCATCGCTTCACGCAACGCGCGTTTAATTTGATATACATCCGGAAGCGTATCACGCATGCCAAGCGGCTTCTCAAACATAAATACTCTCATCGTTTGTCCCGTCCTTCTTTTTACTTTAGTTCGCTAATATATTAGCAAAGTAAAGATTTTTATTTGTAGTTTACTCCCCGTTTTTCGTTTCGTCAACTACAAACTCATTCGATTTTTTTCGACGTGATTCCTTTTTATTTATAAAAAAAACGTCTTAGCGTTCGCTAAGACGAATCGTTTGCATCGGATTGCCGCCAACAAATGCGCCAGCTGGTACATCGCGGTGCACAAGCGTCCCTGCAGCAACGACAGCACCGTCACCAATCGTGACCCCTGGTAAAATGGTTGTATTCGCCCCGATCATCACATCGTTGCCGATGATCACATCCCCAAGCCGATACTCGTGCACTAAATATTCATGCGCTAAAATGGTCGTATTGTAGCCAATAATCGTGTTGTTGCCGATGTGAATTTTTTCTGGAAACAAAATATCGGGCATGACCATAAACGCAAGCGCCGTATGTTTGCCGATGTCCATGCGTAAAAATGTGCGATATAGCCAATTTTTCAAAGGAAAAAACGGCGTATAGCGTCCGATCAAAATAACGATGACGTTTTTCAACACCTTCCAGAACGAAACAGTTCGATATACTTGCCATAACGAGTTCGTTCCTTTTACATCATAACGTGTCGTCCGTCTCAACGCGATGTCACCCCTAAAATGCTCAACAAATCGCTCATTTTTTCAAGCATCACATCTGGTTCATATTTCGCTAAATGTTCGCGGCCTTTAATCGTCCAAGCAACTCCTGCTGTTTTTGTTCCCGCATGTTTTCCCGCTAAAATATCGTGGTGGTTATCCCCAACCATTAACGTTTCCTCTGGCTTTGCCTGCAAACAAGCAAGCGCTTTTTCGATCGGTTCAGGATGAGGCTTCGCATGCTCAACATCATCGAGCGTAATGATGCATTGGAAAAATGAATCTAGCTTCGTTAACTTTAAGCCCATATTGACTGTATGACGAATTTTCGTCGTTACAATGCCAAGTTTAAAGCCGTGTTCATGTAGCGTTCGTACCGTATCATATACCGTTTCATATTCTTTCACTAACGCATCATGATGGGCATGATTGAATGCTCGATACGTCTCAATCATTTCATCGGCGCGCTCCGGATCAATCGCCTCAAACGTATCGCGGAGCGGCGGTCCGATAAAAGCGAGCACATCTTCACGCGTATATTGATTCGGATAGTAACGGTTGAGCGTATGTAAAAATGATTCAATAATTAAATCGTTCGTGTTAATAAGCGTTCCGTCTAAGTCAAATAAAATCGTGTTAATATTCATACGTCGCTTCCTTTCTTTTTCGGTGTTCCATTCGATTCCAAATAAAACTTAACGTAGCTGTAAGCAAAATTGCCGTCACAAGCCGAATAACTAAAAGCGGCCATACTGGAATGCCAAGCGGCACAAATAACAACGTATCTTCTACAACCGCATGACAAGCAACTAAAAATAAAAATGTTAATGTTAAATCTTTTTTCGTCACTCCATCTTCTTTGACTGCTTGAATCATAACCCCTGCGCCGTAAGCGAGCCCAAACAACAAGCCGGCCGCCATCGTAAGCGACGCGTTTTCGCGAATGCCGAGCATTCGTGTAAATGGAGACAACCATGTAGAAAACGTATTTAGCCATTTTAATTCTTTTAACACTTGAATAGCGATCATAAGCGGAATAATAATGAGCGCTAACTGACCAATACCATATATCGCCTTTTCGGTCCCTGTCCAAACGATTTCTCCCCACGTATGCGGCGTTGTCGAAGATTGCGGCATAAAGCCGTACTTCGCCATTTGTTTTCCGCCATCCCATAACACATGAATAAGCCAAGCGGACGTAAACGCTAAACCGACGCGCACAGCAACCGTCCACCATACGCGAACGCCTACTTGGGCGGCGACAGCCGACTCAACAAGCATATTGTGCGAAAACGACAACATCACAGCTAAAATAAATACTTCTTTCACCGTCAAATCCATTGTTAACATCGCACCGATGCCCGCATATAAATTTAAAAAATTGCCGAGCACGAGCACGAGAGCGGCATCGCCCGGCAAACCGATCCAGCGCATCATCGGCGTTAAAACATTTGTCACCCATGGCAAAACAGGGGAGTATTGTAAAAGCGTCACAATGACTGTAATCGGAAAAATGACTTTTCCGAGCGTCCATGTCGTTTTCAATCCAACAAACAAACCCCTTTGAAGCACGCTGCTCTCCCCTTTCATTTAATCGTTGTACCGCTCATCGGCTAAACCGCGCATGCGGCGCACAACGATCATCATGACCGCAAACACAATAAGCAAAAACGAAATAAACTGCGCCATGCGAATCGTTTCCGTTAACATTAAACTGTCTGTCCGCAATCCTTCAATGAAAAAGCGTCCGATCGAATACCAAATGATGTACGTGAAAAATAGTTCCCCTCTTCGTACATTTCGTCTCCTTAATGCAAGTAAAACGAGAAACCCGAGCATATTCCACATGGATTCATATAAAAATGTCGGATGATAGTACTGACCTTGTATGTACATTTGGTTAATGATCCAGTCCGGCAAATGTAAACTTTCTAAAAATGCGCGCGATACAGGCCCACCGTGCGCCTCTTGGTTCATAAAATTTCCCCAACGTCCAATCGCCTGCCCTAAAATAATACTTGGCGCTGCAATATCGGCTAGTTTCCAAAACGACAGCCCTCGTTTTTTAGCGAACACAATACCTGTTGCGATTGCACCAATTAGACCGCCATGAATGGCCAAGCCGCCGTTCCAAATTTGTGGAATCTCACCGATATGCTTAGAATAATAGTCCCATTGGAAAATAACGTAATACGCACGTGCACATAAAATGGCAATTGGCACAGCAATTAGCACAAGATCAACAAATGTTTCTTTTTGAATACCGAGCCGCTCGCTTTCTTTTGTTGCCAACCAAAGTCCAAGCAATACACCTGTCGCAATAATGACACCGTACCAATAAATTGTAATCGGACCGAGCTGAAAAAAGACGCGATCAAGCGGTTGGATATGTAAAATCATGTTCTTCCATCCTCTCATTCATAATCGTGTTCCGCATCGCCAATTGCATCCGCTAACCGCGCAGAAAATTCTTCTGCTGCGTTGACCCCCATGCGCTTCAAACGGAAGTTCATCGCCGCCACCTCGATAATGACCGCTAAATTTCGCCCTGGACGAACTGGAACCGTCAACTTCGTCACTTCCGTATCAATAATTTTTACTTTTTCCTCTTCAAGCCCGAGACGATCGTATTGTTTATTCGGATCCCATAGTTCTAAGTCGATCACGAGCGAAATGCGTTTATGCGGGCGAACTGCACCTGCGCCGAACAATGTCATAACATTAATAATGCCAAGTCCCCGAATTTCAAGCAAATGTTCAATGAGCTCGGGGGCGCTACCGATGAGCAAGTTTTCATCTTCTTGCCGAATTTCGACACAATCATCGGCGACGAGACGATGTCCGCGCTTTACAAGTTCAAGTGCCGTTTCACTTTTTCCGACCCCGCTTTTTCCTGTAATTAATACGCCGACGCCGTACACATCAACAAGCACCCCGTGCACAGCTGTCGTCGGCGCGAGCTTGCTTTCTAAATAGTTTGTCAGCCGGCTAGCTAGCCGCGTCGTTTTCATCGTCGAGCGCATGACAGGTACTTCTTTTTTCTCAGAAGCTTCAATTAGCTCTTTTGGCACATCTAATCCACGCGAAACGATGATCGCTGGGGTAATATCCGTACATAGCTTTTCCATGCGCAATCGCTTTTCAACAGGAGTTAATCGTTCAAAAAAAGATAGTTCCGTCATCCCGAGCAATTGCACACGTTCAGCTGGGTAATATGCAAAATAACCGGCCATTTCAATGCCCGGACGGGATAAGTCGCTCGTTGTAATCGGGCGATGAATCCCTTCTGCTCCGCTTACGAGCTCAAACTGAAACTCATCAATTAAATCTTTTGTTCTCACTTTTGGCATGCAAACCCCTCCTTTTCCCTTTCTCCATTGTAACACTTTCACTTGAAAATAAAAACGTTCCGCTTCGTACGCAGAACGTTTCACTTTTCCTTTTTAAGCGAATCAATGACAACATGAAAGAGCGAAATAGCGAGCGACGCAAATAGCGCTGTACTAAAGCCGCCAATTTGAAATGAGCTTCCCATCAACCATGCCGTCAGCGCTAACGTCATCGCGTTAATGACGAATAAAAATAAACCGAATGTCAACACGGTAACCGGAAGCGTCAGCAAAATAAGAAGCGGTTTAACGAACGTATTTAATAAAGACAAAAGCAAGCTCGCCGCAAATGCGGACCAAATGCTTGACAAATAAATCGACTCAAAATATCCGGCAAGCGCCAACAATAAAACAGCGTTGACAGCTATATGTGCAAGCCACTTCATATGACATTCTCCTCATTTGGAATAATAAACACGGCAAGCGCATACAACATGGCGAATGGCATGACGCCAGTAATAAGCAATAATGCAACGAACAACAATCGAACAACGGTTGCATCCATATTCATATAAGCTGCTAATCCGCTTAACACGCCCGCAACCATTCGATCACGACGAAGCCTAACAAGCTTCTTCATTCATACATCCCTCCCGATTCCTGTAATACTTGAATTCCCTTAATAATATTCCAAATGATCACAACGACATGCACGACGCCTCCGATCATCACCCCGATAAATGGTAGACCGATCCATCCGTCCACCCCGATGATAACAAAAAATAAAAACAGTCCACCTGTAACGAGCACAATCGCAATTGGAATGAGATGAGATAAAAACGATTTTTTCGCATGCATTTTTACCCGTTCATGCTTCGCGACAAAATAAACGATAATCGGAAATAAAAACGGTGCAAAAAATACGCTAAAATAACATAATGACGCAAGCAATTTATTTCCTTCCATTTGTGATCTCTCCCTTTTTTCTTTACTTATACATACGTTTCATCACAAGGAAAGTTTCGTACAAAAAAAACCGAGCGCATTATACGCTCGGTATACGCTGGCGCATGCGTTCGCGATCGCGCACTAAAATCGGTTGTAAATATCGCCCGGTATAGGATTGCTCGATTTGAGCGACTTCCTCTGGCGTCCCCGCGGCAACGATTTGTCCGCCGCCATCGCCGCCTTCTGGACCAAGATCAATAATATAGTCGGCTGTTTTAATGACATCTAAATTATGCTCGATAACAAGCACCGTATCTCCTTGTTCTACGAGCCGTTGTAGCACATGTAATAAACGGGCAATATCATCGACATGCAAGCCGGTTGTCGGCTCGTCTAAAATATATAACGTCCTTCCTGTCGAACGACGGTGCAATTCAGATGCTAATTTCACCCGCTGCGCTTCACCCCCGGAAAGCGTTGTAGCCGGTTGGCCGAGCTGCATATAACCGAGCCCGACATCGTATAACGTTTGCAGTTTCCGTTTAATTTTCGGGATGTTTTCAAAAAACGCGAGCGCTTCTTCCACCGTCATATCAAGCACTTCGGCGATATTTTTATCTTTATATTTTACCTCTAGCGTTTCGCGATTGTACCGCTTGCCGTGACATACTTCACAAGGCACATAGACGTCAGGTAAAAAGTGCATTTCGATCTTTATAATCCCGTCGCCACGACACGCTTCACAACGACCGCCTTTTACATTGAAACTAAACCGCCCTTTTTGATACCCGCGCATTTTCGCTTCGTTCGTCGTCGCAAATAAATCGCGAATATCATCAAACACGCCCGTATATGTCGCAGGGTTTGAGCGCGGCGTGCGACCGATTGGAGATTGATCGATATCGATTACTTTATCTAAATAATGAATACCGTAAATGTCTGTATGTTCTCCCGGTTTCACTTTCGCATGATGCAACTTTTGCGCTAACGCTTTATGCAAAATTTCATTAATGAGCGTACTTTTTCCTGAACCCGATACGCCCGTCACCGCCACGAACAATCCGAGCGGAATGCGAACATCGATGTTTTTTAAGTTGTTTTCCCGTGCCCCAATGACTTCTAGCCAACGGCCGTCTGGCTTTCTTCGTTCCATCGGAAGCGGGATAAATTTTTTCCCCGATAAATATTGGCCGGTTAACGATTGTGGATCGTTCATCACTTGTTCAGGCGTGCCTGCAGCGACGACTTGCCCGCCGTGCGCCCCCGCTCCCGGCCCGATGTCAATTAAATAATCTGCCGCAAGCATCGTATCTTCATCGTGTTCCACAACGATGAGCGTATTCCCTAAATCACGCATGCTTTGTAACGTCGCAATAAGCCGGTCGTTATCGCGCTGATGCAACCCGATCGACGGCTCATCTAACACGTATAACACCCCTGTTAGCCGCGAGCCGATTTGCGTTGCGAGCCGGATGCGCTGCGCCTCTCCACCTGAAAGCGTCCCTGCCGCTCGATTTAACGTTAAATAATCGAGCCCGACATTTTTTAAAAAGCCGAGACGCTCAACAATTTCACGCAAAATTAAATGAGCGATTTTTTGTTCTTTTTCCGTCAATTGAAGCGTTTCAAAAAACGTGAGCGCTTCATTGACCGACATCGCCGTCACTTCTCCAATATGCTTGCCGCCTATAAAAACAGCCAAACTTTCTTTTTTCAAACGGTTGCCATGGCACGCCGGACACGGTTGTTCAGTCATATATTTTTCCATTTGTTCACGCACATAATCTGACGTCGTTTCACGATAACGGCGTTCGACGTTGCGCACGACGCCTTCGAACTCCACATACGTTTCACGCACATGACCGAAGTCGTTTTCATAGCGAAAATATATTTTCTCACCGTTCGATCCATACAATAAAAGATCGAGCTGCTGTTTCGGCAACTGTTTCACAGGCACGTCCATATCAATGCCGTAATGACGACATACCGCTTCTAACAGCTGCGGATAATATTGCGAGCTTTGTGGTTCCCACGGCGCGAGCGCGTGTTCACGAAGCGTTAACTCTTGATTTGGAATAACTAAGTCGAGATCGACTTCAAGCTTCGACCCGAGCCCGTCACACGATGGACATGCCCCGTACGGACTATTAAACGAGAAGATGCGCGGCTCTAATTCACCGATAGAAAAACCACAATGCGGGCAAGCATGATGTTCACTAAACAATAGCTCTTCTTGTCCGACGACGTCGACGAGCACTTTTCCTTCCGCGAGCTTTAACGCCGTCTCGAGCGAGTCGGCAAGACGCGACTGAATGCCCTCTTTCATCATGATGCGGTCAACAACGACTTCAATTGAATGCTTTTTATTTTTTTCAAGGGAGATGTCTTCAGATACATCGCGCAATTCCCCGTCGATGCGCACGCGTACATATCCTTGCTTTTTTATTTCTTCTAACGTTTTGACGTGCGTCCCTTTCCTTCCCGAAACGATCGGAGCTAATATTTGCATTTTCGTCCGCTCCGGATACTGCATTAATCGATCAACCATTTGCTCAATCGTTTGCGATGTAATTTCAATGCCATGCGTCGGACAAATCGGACGTCCAATACGCGCAAACAATAAGCGCAAATAATCGTAAATTTCCGTTACCGTTCCGACCGTTGAACGCGGATTGCGGCTCGTCGTTTTTTGATCAATCGAAATGGCGGGTGACAGCCCTTCAATCGAATCGACATCAGGCTTATCCATTTGCCCTAAAAATTGCCGAGCGTATGCCGATAACGATTCGACATATCGCCGTTGCCCTTCCGCGTAAATGGTGTCAAACGCAAGCGATGATTTTCCCGAGCCCGATAAGCCGGTAAGCACAACGAGCTTATTGCGCGGAATGACGACATCAATATTTTTTAAATTGTGTGCACGCGCTCCTTTGACGATAATGTGATCCATACGCTACACCTCAGCTTTCAGTTCTAAAATGAGATCGCGCAATTGTGCTGCACGTTCGAAATGAAGAGCTTTCGCCGCCTCTTTCATTTCTTGTTCAAGTTGGGCAATGAGCGCAAGACGTTCTTCTTTTGATAAATGACGAACATCTTTCGTTTCGTACGTTTCTTTTTCTTCCGCAGCAAACGTAGCGCGAATAACGTCTGGAACGTCTTTTTGAATCGTTTTCGGCACGATACCATGCTCGCGATTATATGCTTCTTGAATGGCGCGGCGCCGCTTCGTTTCATTGATCGCAATTTCCATTGATTTCGTGATCGTATCAGCATACATAATGACATGCCCGTTCGCATTGCGCGCCACCCGTCCAATCGTTTGAATGAGTGAACGTTCAGAGCGTAAAAATCCTTCTTTATCGGCATCTAAAATAGCAACGAGCGATACTTCTGGAATATCAAGCCCTTCACGCAATAAGTTAATGCCGACAAGCACATCGTATTTGCCTAATCGTAAATCGCGAATAATTTCAATTCGCTCTAACGTTTTAATTTCGGAATGCAAGTAAGCAACTTGAATGCCAATATCTTTTAAATAATCTGTTAAGTCTTCCGCCATCTTTTTCGTCAATGTCGTCACAAGCGTCCGTTCTTTGCGAGCGATGCGCTTTTGAATTTCATCAACTAAGTCGTCTATTTGCCCTGCGATCGGTCGCACATCAATCGTCGGATCTAACAACCCTGTCGGACGAATAATTTGCTCGACAACTTGCGGACAATGTTCAAGTTCATACGGACCGGGCGTCGCTGATACGTAAATGATTTGATTCACCTTTTGCTCAAATTCTGCAAACGTGAGCGGGCGGTTATCGAGCGCCGACGGCAAGCGAAAACCGTGTTCGACAAGCACTTCTTTTCGCGCTTTATCCCCGTTATACATGCCGCGAATTTGCGGCAGCGTCACATGCGATTCGTCAATCACAATTAAAAAGTCGTCAGGAAAATAATCTAACAACGTATAAGGGGTCGAACCGGGCGGACGCAACGTCAAATGACGCGAGTAGTTTTCGATGCCCGAACAAAATCCCATCTCTTTCATCATTTCAATATCGTAGCGCGTCCGCTGTTCGAGTCGTTGCGCTTCCAACAATTTTCCTTGTTCACGCAGCTCGCGAAGCCGCTCTTCTAATTCTTTTTCAATGTTTTCGATCGCTATATTCATTTTTTCTTCGCGCGTAACGAAGTGCGATGCCGGGAAAATCGCCACATGCTCCCTCTCCGCCATCACATGCCCCGTCAACGCGTCGACTTCGCGAATGCGTTCAATTTCATCGCCAAAAAACTCAATGCGAATGCAATGCTCATCGCGTGAAGCTGGAAAAATTTCAACAACATCCCCGCGCACACGAAACGTTCCGCGCCGAAAATCAATATCGTTTCGCTCGTATTGAATATCAACAAGCCGCCGCAATAAATAATCGCGCTCGATTTCCATGCCGACGCGAAGGGAGACGACTAGTTCGCGATATTCTTCCGGAGAACCTAAACCATAAATGCACGACACGCTTGCGATAATAATGACATCGCGCCGTTCAAATAACGCAGACGTTGCGGAATGGCGCAATTTATCGATCTCATCGTTAATGCTCGCATCTTTTTCAATGTACGTATCCGTTTGCGGCACGTACGCTTCCGGCTGATAATAATCATAATAGCTCACAAAATATTCGACCGCATTATGCGGAAAAAACTGTTTAAACTCGCTATACAACTGCCCTGCCAACGTTTTATTATGCGCAATGACTAACGTCGGTTTATTCACTTGTTGAATGACGTTTGAAATCGTAAACGTTTTCCCTGTTCCTGTTGCTCCAAGCAACGTTTGATGTTTTTTTCCTTGTTGAATGCCTGCAACGAGTTCGGCAATCGCTTTCGGCTGATCGCCGCGCGGCTCATAAGCGGATACTAATTGAAATGTGTCCACAATCGTCCCTCCACTCGTATAGTATGTTTAGAAAGATTTTTAAATCGAATTTCCAGTTCGATATGCTCCTTGACAATCGCATATTCTTGG
>OGCI01000967.1_pt1 | contig 27579 bp, 26 predicted proteins | sample 1570021 | NCBI WGS metagenome assembly OGCI01 (sample SAMN06264664, study PRJEB24512) | hot springs metagenome | isolation source: Hot spring water | place: South Africa: Tshipise | collected 2015-06-21 | reverse complement strand
GATGGTACGCGATCCCTCCCGGGCGGACCTCTGCGTGGTGAACACCTGCACGGTGACCGCGGAGAGCGAACATAAATGCCGCAAACTCATCCGCTGGCTGGAGAAGAACGGCGCCCGCGAGATAGCCGTCGCTGGATGCTACGTGCAGGTGGACCCGGAGGCGCTGCGACGCCTGCCCGCGGTCAGCATGCTCATACCCAGCCTGCAAAAGGAAAGATGGCTTGAGGGCATAGAGGGCCGCCTTCCTGCGCCGCGCATCGACGGGCAGCGCAAGACGGCGCTGCGATCCCGGGGCTTCATCAAGGTCCAGGACGGTTGCGAACGCGCGTGTTCCTACTGTATCGTCCCCAGGGCGCGCGGCGCGGAAAGGTCACGACCACCGCGGGAGGTCATGGAGGTCTCGCTGAGAAGGCTGCAGGAGGGATGCCGGGAACTGGTGCTCTGCGGGGTGAACCTGGGGAGGTATCGCGGGGAAGACGGCTACGACCTCGCCTCCCTGGTGCGCGACATACTTTCCCTCGACGGCGACTTCCGCGTGCGCTTAAGCTCCATCGAGCTGGAGGACCTGAAGCCGCAGTGGATACGCGAGTGGTCGCGTATGCGCAGGGTATGCCCGCACCTGCACCTGCCGCTGCAGAGCGGGGACGAAAGGATACTGCGGGAGATGGGCCGGGGTTACGGGCCGGAGGATTTCCTGCAAGCAGCGGAAAGATTGCGCGAATTATGGCCCCGTGCCGCGCTCACCAGCGAGGCGATAGTGGGATATCCCGGAGAGACCCGTGACGCTTTCATGAACACCGTGCGCGTGCTGCGCGAAGCCAGCGTCGCAAGGGTCCACGTATTCAGGTTTTCACCGCGGCCCGGGACGCGGGACTGGGAGAGGCAGGGTATGGTGGACTGGGAGGCCGCTGGGGAAAGATCCGCTGAGCTGAGGCGGCTGGCGGAGGGATGGCGTTTGGGATACATTGAAGGTCACGTGGGAGAGAGGCGCACCATGCTGGTGGAGAGGGTGGCGGCGAACGGGGAGGAGGCAGTGGCGCTGGGGACTACCGAGGACTATATCAAGGCCGTCATGGGATGCGCTCCACGGGGACGGTCTGCGGGCTCGCTGGTGGAGGTGCGCATCGAGGGGGTGAGGGAAGGGAAGGGGCTGGTAGCGGCGGTGGAGCCGGGCTGATCCTCCGGCCGGCTTGATGGCGGGCGAGGGTCAAGCCCCATGCGGGAGGAGGAGCCGAAAGGCTTGAAAAGCCCGCCCCGGGCAGCGGAGTCGCCGCTCGCACGGCGCGGAGGGCGGATCCGGGGGAGAGGGAAGAAGAGGAGGTCGTGATGGAGGAATGCATATTCTGTCGCATCGCATCGGGCGAGATGTACGCGGAGGTGGTCTACGGAGACGACCGCGTGGTGGCTTTCCGCGACATCAACCCCCAGGCGCCGGTGCACGTGCTGGTTATTCCCCGCAAGCATGTACGGAGCGTCTTCGATCTCTCGCCGCAGGACGGCGAACTTCTCTCCCACATCTTCCAGGTGATAAGAAAGATATCCGCGGACGAGGGCATCGCGGAGAAAGGGGTGCGCGTGCTCACCAACGTGGAGAGGGAAGCCGGCCAGAGCGTCTTTCACCTTCACTTCCACGTGCTGGGAGGACGGCGCATGCTCTGGCCCCCGGGATAACGCGGGGGCCGCGGCACGGGTAAGCGAGGTGGCATGTTGCAGGACAGAGACAAGGCGAGCAGGGAATTGAAGATACTGGTACCCGGCAACCAACCCATGGTCAACCTGCTGGGCGAGAGGGACGAGCTCCTGAAGATCGTGGAGAAGTCCTTCCGGAGCTCCATACTGGTGCGCGGCAACGAGATAACCGTCCGCGGAGAAGAGGAGGAAGAGCTGGAGGCCATCGCCAAGCTCTTCGAGGAGCTGATCATGCTCTTGAGTTCCGGTATGGACCTCACCCCCGAGAGCGTGGAGAGGGCTATAGAGATGGTCTTGGCGGAAGGCGAGCTGAAACCGAGCGAGGTCTTCACGGACATCATCATCTCCCGCCGCGGCAAGGCCATCCGCCCCAAGACACCCAACCAGAAACGCTACGTGGAGGCCATACGCCGCAACACCATCGTCTTTTCCGTCGGTCCGGCGGGGACCGGCAAGACCTACCTGGCCATGGCCATGGCGGTCAAGGCGCTCTTGTCCAAGGAGGTCGGCCGCATCATCCTCACCAGGCCCGCGGTGGAGGCGGGGGAGAAACTGGGATTCCTTCCCGGCGACATGTACCAGAAAGTCGATCCCTATTTGCGTCCCCTGTACGACTGCCTCTACGAGATGCTCGAGGTGGAGAAATTTACCAGATACATGGATCAGGGCATCATCGAGGTGGCGCCCCTTGCGTACATGAGAGGGCGCACGCTGAACGATTCCTTCATAGTGCTGGACGAGGCGCAGAATACCTCGCCGGAGCAGATGAAGATGTTCCTCACGCGCCTCGGGTTCGGTTCGAAAGCGGTGGTTACCGGGGATATCACCCAGATAGACCTCCCGGGGGGGCAGCTTTCAGGGATGAACGTGGTAAGGGAGATACTGGTGGGCATAGAGGGAATAGAATTCGTCTACCTGGACGAGCGCGACGTGGTCAGGCACAAGATCGTGCAGGAGATCGTGCGGGCATACCGTCTCTTCGACTCGCGCCACGAAAGGGAGGACGCGGAGGAGGGCGACGGCCTTTAGGGGAATGGCCGGGGCGGTCGCGGGCGTGGGGACGGGCAGGGAAGCGCAGCCTCACACTTTAAAAGTTGTATAATATACGAGGATTAGGTCATGGACGACAAGGAAGGCTCAAGACGTAAGGCGCCGCCGTTGAGCGGGGTGCTTCCCGCCACAGGCAAGGGAAGGTCCCTGCTGGTGTCGGCGGCGACTTTTCTTGCGGTCCTGGCGCTGCTTATCCTGGAATATCTTCCCAGAGGATCACGCTTCGAGGAGGGAAAACCCAGCATGGAAACGGTCATCTCCTCGCGGGACTTCGAGGTGCTGGACGAGGAGACGACGGAAAGGGTGCGCGAGCAGGAGCGCGAGAAGAGGAAAGACCTCTTCGTCAGCCAGGAGCAGCGCGTGGAGGCCGTCAACCGGCTGGAGAGCCTCTTCGCCAGCGTGGAAGCACTGCGCCTTGAGGCGTCGTCCCCCGAGAGCAAGCTGGCTTCGCTGCGGGTGGCGGCGGTGCCGGAGATCGAGGATAAAACCCTGCGCATGCTGCTCGCCTCCTCCCCGGAGGATACGCGCCTGCTCTATAGCCACGCGACCCAGCTGATCAACCAGGCCATGTCACAGCCCGTGGCCTACGACAACCTGGAGGAGGTGCGTGAGGATATCGGGAGGTGGGCTGGCGACCTCCCTCTCACGCAGGACTTCCGCGAGGCCGCGGCCGACTTGGGCCAGGCCTTCGTGGCCGCCAACACCAACTATTCCGCGCAGGCCGTGTTGCGGGACATGGAGGAAGCGGCGCAGGCGGTGCAACCCGTATACGCCCGCTATGCGGCGGGCCAAAAGATAGTGGAAAAAGGAGAGATAATCACCCCGCTCATCCTGGCCTCCCTGGAGGAAGCGGGAGCGCTCTCGCCCGTGGGCGATTACCAGCAGGTGGTGGGGGTGGCGGCCTTCGCCCTGCTCCTCTACCTTTTGAGCATATTCTTCTTCGCCCGCTACCGCGCGGATTGGGCGCGAGAGCCCAGGGTGATAGCCGCCGTATGCGTGGTGCTGCTGGCCTTCGCCTTCCTGGCCAGGCTGTTTTCCGTGTTCGCGGACGAGAACCCGCTCTGGGGCTATCTGGTGCCCCTCTCCATGGTCGGGTTTACCCTGGCCGCACTCCTGGACAACCTCTCCGCCCTCTTCATGGTCATGCTGGGTGGGGCGGCTGCCGGTGTTTTCCTCAAGGGGAACTTCCCGCTCACCATAGCGGCTCTCGCGGGAGGAGCGACCTCCGCCCTTCTTTTGGGCAGTTTGAGGAGGAGAGAGGGCATGATCAGGGCTGGGGCCCTTCTTTCCCTCTGCCTGGCCGCGTTTTTCATGGCCACGGCGGCCCTCTTCAAGGACGTGCGTTCCGTTCTCCTGGCAGGCGCGCTGGGCCTGGGCAACGGCGCGCTCTGCACCCTGCTCACCCTGGGGATAATCCCGGTCATGGAGAGGCTGTCGGGGCTGATCACCCCCATGCATCTCCTGGAGCTGGCCTCGCCCGACCACCCCCTGATGAGGCTCCTCATCACCAGGGCGCCGGGCACCTATAGCCACAGCATCGTGGTGGGCAACCTGGCCGAGGCGGCCTCGCAGGCGGTGGGCGCGGATTCGCTGCTTTCCCGGGTGGGTTCCTTCTACCATGACATCGGGAAAATGAAGAGGCCCTCGTTCTTCGTCGAGAACCAGCCCAGCGGGTACGATGGGCATTACGGGCTCAAGCCCAACCTCAGCGCGCTGGTGATCACCGCCCACGTCAAGGAGGGCGTTGAGCTGGCGCGCGAATACAGACTCCCCCGCGAGGTGGTCGATATCATCCGCCAGCATCACGGCACCTCCCTTATCCGCTACTTCTACGCCCAGGCCCTGAAGGAGAGAAGTCCCTCGGAGAAGGTGGCGGAGAACCGTTTCCGCTACCCCGGCCAGAAGCCTCAGAGCAAGGAAGCGGCCATAGTCATGCTCGCCGACGCGGTGGAGGCGGTGGCGAAAACCGTGGAAAAGCCCACACCCATAAAGCTGGAACAGCTTACGCGCAACATGATCAAGGAGAGGGTGGACGACGGCCAGCTCAGCGAGTGCGACCTCACTATGGGGGACCTGGAGAAGATAACCATGGCCTTCACCCGCGTGCTCTGCGGCATGTATCATGAACGCGTGGAATACCCTGCGCTGGTCGAAGAGGAAGGTGCCTGATGCGGGTGCTCATCAACCAGAGAAGCCGCTCCCGCATCGATGCCGCGAGACTGCGCGCGGCCTGCCTGCGGGCCCTGCGGGAGGAGGGGGCAAGGCCAGACGCCACGGTGTCGGTGACGGCGCTGAGCGAGAGGGAGATGCGTGAATTGAACGGGACGTACTTGAACCGTGCCGGGGCAACGGACGTCCTGGCTTTCGCCATGGGAGAGAAGAGCGGAAGGGATTTCCTGTTGGGCGACGTTCTCGTCTGCCCCTCCTACGTGCGCCGCCATCGCGGGCGGTACGCTACCGAGGAAGGGAGGGAGATGGAACTGGTCACCGTGCACGGGCTGCTTCACCTGCTCGGCTATAGCGACCAGGACGAGGACGGCGCGGAGGCCATGGACCGCAGGGCCCGGGAAATACTGCGTATCCGAAAAGCGGGAGGGCGAGATGGCAAGCCCTAGCCTGCTTATGGTGGCGGCCAGGATATCCGCCTGGGATTTGAGCTGGAGGCTCGCATCGCTGGTGTTACTGCTGGCGACGGCGGCCTTTCTCTCCGCGGCGGAGATCTCGCTGGTCAGCGTGACCCGCTTCCGCGTGCGCGCCCTGCGCGAGGAGGGAAACAAGAAGGCGCAGGTCCTGGAAGAGATGCTTTCCCAGCCCCATCGTTTTCTCTCCACAATTCTCATGCTCACCCTGCTCGTGCAGGTGGGCGCCTCGGCCATCGCCGCCGGGCTGGCTTTGGAGATCGGCCTGCCGGTGGCGACCGCGGTGGCGACGGGGGTGATGACCTTCCTCATCTTCATCTTTTCGGAGATGGCGCCCAAGACCTACGCCAGCAACCACCCGGAGAGGGTTTCCCTGGCGGTGGCCCCCGTCATCAGGTGGCTTTCCGTTATCTTTTATCCCCTGGTGCAACTGCTCATCTTCTTTTCAAACGGGGTCATCCGGCTGCTGGGAGGCAAGGCCACCGGGGAAGGCCTCTCCGTGACGGAAAAGGATATCAAGGCGCTGGTCACGGCCGCGCAGGAACAGGACATGATAGAGGAGGAGGAGGAGAAGCTCATCCACTCCATCTTCGAATTCGGAGACACCCTGGTAAGGGAGGTGATGATCCCGCGCACCGACATGGTCATGCTGGACGAGAAAGCGAGCATGGAGGAGGCGCTGGAGGCCATCATGCAGTCGGGCTACTCGCGTATCCCAGTGTACCGGGGAGATTTCGATCATATCGTGGGCGTCTTGTACGCCAAGGACCTGCTTCCATATCTCAAGATGGGGGAGAGCGACGCCCGCCTGAAGGACCTCCTGCGCGAGGCCTATTTCGTGCCGGAGAGCAAGCGTGTCAGCGAGCTCCTGAACGAGTTGCGCACCCTCACCATCCACATGGCGATCGTGCTGGACGAGTACGGCGGCACCTCCGGCCTGGTGACCATCGAGGACCTGCTGGAGGAGATCGTGGGGGAGATATTCGACGAGTACGACAGGGCCCTGGAGCTCTACGAGAGGCTGGAAGACGGCAAGTACTCCATCGATGCGCGCATCTCCGTCGACGATCTCAATGAACTGCTGGGCACCGAGTTGCCCGCCCACGAGTGGGACACCCTGGGCGGCCTCATGTACAACCTCATGGGTAAAATTCCCAAACAAGGGGATAGCGTGGATTTCGAGGGCTTGCGGCTCACCGCCCAGAAGGTGGTGGGAAGGCGCATACACAAGGTGCTCCTGGAAGTCCTCGCAACGGAGGAGAATGGAGGGGAGTGAGATAAGGGGTTGCGCCGCCGGCGGTTGGCTGGAGGCGGGGCACCTGCTGGGCGAAGGGTTGAGGCTGCTCTTCACGGATCGCAATGGTGGCGTGAGCCGCCCCCCTTACGCCACCCTAAACCTCGCTGACGGTCGCGGAGACGACGCGGCCGCCGTTCGCGCCAACCGGCAGAAAGTGGCCTGCGCGCTGGGGATCGGGGCGGGCAGGCTTGTGTTCGCGCAGCAGGTGCACGGCCTCAGGGTGACCGGCGTGAAGATGGGTGGTTGGGGAAAGCCGCGCACCGTGCCGCGTTGCGACGGCCTTTATACGGCGGAGCCCGGTCTGGCGCTCGCCGTGCTCACGGCGGATTGCGTCCCCCTGGCCCTGGCCTTTCCGACCGCGGCCGTAGTGGCCATGCTCCATGCCGGTTGGCGGGGAACGCTCGGGGATATCGCCGGCGGTGCCCTGCGGTTGCTCCGCGAGGGCCTCGGGTTAGCGCCGGAGGAGGCGAGGGTGGTGATAGGTCCCGCAATAGGGCCGTGCTGCTACCGCGTCGAGGAAGGCAGGGCCCGCCTCTTCGTCGAAAGATATGGTGAGGAAAGCGGCGTGGTGAGGGAAAACGACGGCCTCCGCGTGGACCTGTCCTTAGCCAACCGCGTGAACTTGTTGCAGGCCGGCGTGAGAGGGGAGAACATACACCGGGTGGGAGGGTGTACCTGTTGCGACGAGAGGTATTTCTCGTTCCGGCGCGAGGGGACTACCGGCCGCCAGGGAGCCTTTATCCTCGTGCAGGAGGGTTTTGGCGGGTTCCGCGGAGCTGGCAGGCGAGGAGGGTCTGCAGGGTGAAGGCGAGGGCTCGTATCCTGGTGAGCGGCAGGGTGCAGGGCGTGTATTACCGTTCCTACGCCCAAGATAAGGCCAGGCAGCTGGGGCTGAAGGGCTGGGTGCGCAACAACCTCGACGGCAGCGTGGAGATGGTGTGCGAAGGCGAGGAGACGGCCGTGAGGTCCATTGTCGATTGGTGCTGGAAGGGATCCCCGTCCTCCCGGGTAAGCGGCGTGGAGGTGGGCTGGGAGGAGTACCGGGGGGAGTTTGAGGATTTCCACGTGACCTACGGCTATTGAGGTGAGGGGATGAGCGAGGCCGAGATCTTGGCGAGGTTGGTCGTCGCGGCGGCATGCGGCGGCCTCATCGGCATGGAGCGCGAACGGGGCGACAGGCCGGCGGGCTTCCGCACCTATATCCTGGTATCGCTGGGCGCCTCGCTCTTCACCGTCCTGTCCCTGACCGCCTTCCCGGAATCCGAAACCGCTCGCGTGGCCGCCCAGATAGTGGTGGGGATAGGTTTCCTGGGTGCCGGGGTGATCGTGGTCTACGGCGGCACTCACGTGGTGGGGATAACCACGGCGGCCACCATGTGGGCTACGGCGGCGGTGGGCATGGCGGCCGGCGCCGGGTACCTGGTGACCGCAGCCTACTGCACGGGGATCATCCTGGTGGTGCTCGTGGCCCTTCCCTGGTTCGAGAGCAGCGTGATCACCCGTTTTCAGAAACGGAGGCTTTATTTCACCGTGCAGGCGAATGCCCGTGATGGCCTGGTGGAGGAGATAGAGAGCGTTCTGGCCTCGTACCGCATCCCGTTCCTCCTCTTGAGGTTCCAGAGCTGCCGGGAGGGGGAGGGAGAATGCTCCCTGCTGCTGCGGGCGAACGTGTCCGGGAAGGTGGACCTCCTGGAGGTTATGGAGAGCATGCGCGGGGTACCCGGTGTCGTATCGGTGGCTTTCGAGGAGTGAGGGAGAGCAAGGCGGGCAATGGGGATAGCCGAGAACCTTCGCTCGGTGAGGGAGCGTATCGCCAGGGCGGCAGCGTCCGCGGGCAGGGACGGGGACTCCGTCAAGCTGGTAGCGGTGAGCAAGGGGCGGAGCCTGGAAGACATAAGGGAAGCCATGGAGGCGGGCCAAACGGTGTTCGGCGAGAACCGCGCACAGGAGCTGCGGGAAAAGGCGCTGCTCCTGGGAGAGGGCATCGAGTGGCACTTCGTTGGCCATCTGCAGAGGAATAAGGTTAATATGGTGGTGGGGAAGGTCGCCCTCATCCATTCCCTGGACAGCCTGAAGTTGGCGGCGGCCATTTCGTCGCGGGCGGAGGCCTTGGACCTGGTCCAGGAGGTCCTCCTGCAGGTGAACGTCTCACGGGAGGAGAGCAAGTTCGGGGTGGCTGCGGAGGCCGCGGAAGGCCTGCTGAGGGAGGTGCTATCGTTGCCGGGCTTGCGGGTGAGGGGGTTGATGACCATGGCCCCCGTATGGGCGGAAGGGGAGAGTTCGCGCCCCTATTTCCGCAGCCTGCGGGAGCTGAGGGACGCGCTGCGGGGGGATTTCCCGCAGGCGGACCTATCCCTGCTGAGCATGGGGATGACGCAGGATTTCGAGGTGGCCGTAGAGGAAGGAGCCGACATAGTGCGCGTGGGAACGGCCATATTCTCGGGTTAGAACGCGAGGGAGGTATCGACATGGCTGGTTTTTTCAGGAGGGCACTCATCTACCTCGGGCTGGTCGAGGACGACGAGTTCGAGGAATTGCTCGATTACGAGGAAGGGGAGATGGTGGAACCGCCGCCGTCACGCCGTGCCCTGCGCGAGGAGGCGCGGGTGGCCTCCCTGCAGGCCGTTCCCAGCAGGCAGGTGCGCGTGCACATGGTGGAGCCCAAATCCTTCAACGACGCGGAGCAGATAGGCCAGAAGTTCAAGGCGGACATACCGGTGATCATCAACCTGCAGCAGGCCGATCCCGAACTCTCCAAGAGGCTGATCGATTTCGCCAGCGGCCTGACCTATGGGCTGGACGGCGGCATCCAGCGCGTCGCCGACAGGGTCTTCCTGCTCACCCCGCACAACGTGGAGGTTTCCGCCGAGGACAAGAGGTGGCTGCGCGAGAAGGGATTTTTCAACCAGTTCTGAGGCGATGGCGCGAAGGGCAATGGCATGAAGAGGATAGCCTTCATCGGCGGCGGAAAGATGGCGGAGGCCATCATCAAGGGGTTGCTCGGGGCGGGTTGGGCGCAGGCCGAGGAGATCGTGGTTTCCGACATCGACAGGTCTCGCCTGGAGAAGATATCCGCCGATTACAAGGTGAACACCTCCATCTCCAACCGGGAGGCGGCGGCCCAGGCCGAGCTGGTCCTCCTGGCCGTGAAGCCGCAGAACCTCGAGGAGGTGCTGGGGGAGTTAGCGGAGACCCTGCGGCCGGGGCAGGCGGTCATCTCCATAGCCATGGGGAAGAGCACCATGTTCATCGAGAGCCTTATCGCCGGAGAGGTCCCGGTGATAAGGGTGATGCCCAACAACCCGGCCATGATAGGCCGCGCGATATCCGTCATCAGTTACGGGCGTTTCGTGGACGAGAAGGCGCGCGCCTCCGCCCTCGGCATCTTCGGCTGCCTGGGCGACGTGCTGGAGATAGAGGAGCGCCACCAGGACGCGGCCATGGCCATATCCGGCTGCGGCCCCGCCTATTTCTACCTTATAGCGGAGGCCATCGCGGACGCGGGGGTCAAACTGGGGCTCCACCGCGATCTGGCCCTCAAGCTGGCCGTGGGCACCATGCTCGGAGCCTCATCCATGATGCGGGAAAGCGGGATGGAGCCGGCACGGCTCAGGGATATGGTCACCTCCCCGGCGGGTTCCACCATCATGGCCCTGGAAGCCCTGGAGGAAGCGGGCATACGCGCCGCTTTCTTCAAGGCCCTGGAAGCGGCCTACCGTCGGGCCAAGGAGGTATGAGGTGCGGCTGGCGGGGGATATAATTTGGTGGGTTCTCGCGGCTTACATGTGGCTGATCGTGGCCCGGGTGATCATAGGGTGGCTTCCCATAAGGTGGCCGCGCGGCGTGCGTCCCCTGGTGGTCCTTATATACGACTTGACGGAGCCGGTAATCTCGCCCGTGCGCAGAATCGTGCCCACCATACCCGTGGGCTCCGGGGTGGGACTGGACCTGTCGCCGATGGTGATAATCGTGGCCATCCTCTTCCTGCAGTGGTTGGTTAGAGGCATATTCGATTAGCGGGTTGCGCCGGAAAAACTTATACTATGGTTATGCCGATGGGAGAGGTGGACATATCTTCTTGTAGGACAGGAGCGGTGTGAGCGTGCGTAAAGGAGGCGGTTGAGTTGGCTATCGGCCCCATGGATATCCATCACAAGGAATTCAGCACCGTGCGTGTGGGCGGCTACAACAAGGAGGAGGTGGACGCGTTCCTTGACATCGTCGCGGACGAGTTGGACAGGCTGTTGCACCGCAACCAGGAGCAGGCGGAGCTGATCGAGTCCATGAGGGAGAAGGCTTCCCAGTTCGATTCCATGCAACAGACCCTGCAGAACGCGCTCATAAACGCCCAGAAGAGCGCGGACAACATAGTCCAGGAGGCCAGGGTGCAGGCGGAAGCCCAGGTCAAGGAGGCCCAGGACCAGAGCCTGCGCATCCTGGAGGAAGCCAAGGCGGAAAGGTCGCGCATACTGGAATCCTATTCAGGCATCAGGGAGCAGGTCCTGCGCTATATAGCGACCATACGCGACATGCTGGAGAAGAACCAGGTGCTGGTGAAGGAGTATGAAAACCGCCTCGTAGCCGCCGAGGTGAGGGAAGGGGCCGCGCAGGCAGGCAAGGAGACGTTATCCGTGCCCTCGGAGGCCGTCTTTGCCGGCGCGTCAGGCACGCGCCCCGAGGTTCCGGTAGCCCCTCCCGAGCAACCCAAGGCGGCGCCGATCCCGGAACCCGGCGCGGCAGCTCCTTCCATTCCCGAGCCGGCGATAGCACCCTCCCCCGCGGCGGAGCCTTCGCTGGAGGCTGTCCCGGAATCCCCGCGAGCCCCTTCCGCGGTACCGGAGCCCGCGCCCGTGACCGAGGCGGCACCGCAACCGCAGCGTCCCCCGGTGACGCCGGAGCAGGAGATGGAGATAATGCAGAATGCCTTGCGGGAGGAGAGGGAAAGCCGGAAGAGTGCCCCTGCACCCAAGGAAGCGGCGCCGGCAGAGGAGAAAGAAAAGCATTTCTTCTGGGAGTAGGCGGCACGGGCGCCTCAGGGGACTTTTTACAAGACCATCCGCACGCGGCCCATTCAATATTTAACTATTAACTAATTAATAGTTAAATATAAGATCGAAGGGTCGGCTCAGACAGGCCGCCGGCGCGCTTTGCGTGGCCTTGCCCCATCTCCGCAGAGGAGCGACGCTACCCGCGCCGACTCGTTTTCCGCCAAGCCCCGCACCAGTATGGTCTTGTCGCGGGCGTAATTCCCGTAGACGATCTGCAACCGTGAAACGGGTACCCGCAAGGCGCGTGAGAGCATTTCCAGCGCCTCCCGGTTCGCCCTTCCACCTTGCGGCGGGGCGTGGACGGCGATGACCAGCCTGCCGCCCTGTGTGCCCTGCAGTGCGCGGCGGGAGGAAGCGGGCCGCAACCTTACCTCCAGGAGCGCGTCGTCTTCGCACCAGCGCAGAAATTCCGCCGCGTCGGACACTTGAACCAGCCTTTATCCACGTATCCCCTCGTTTTATCCTACCAGTTTCGCGCCGGAACGCGCATATAAGGCGTGGGCGCACCCCCGGCCTTTTCGGCGGCGCGCCGGCAGCGGGAGCGAAAGGCGGCCCCGCCGCTCCTCGCGCAGGGTAGGCGGTTTGAGGGCATCTCGCTTGCACGTGGCATGGGACGCGTGCTAATAATGGAGCAAAATAGCAAGTAAACGGAGTGATTCAGGAATGGATTATCGCCAGACGCTCAACCTCCCGAAAACGGGCTTCGCCATGAAGGCCAACCTCTCCGCGAGGGAGCCGGAGATACAGCGTTTCTGGAAAGAAAAGGATATCTACGGTAAGGTGCTCGAGAGGACGAGGGGGAATCAGGCGTTCATCCTGCATGACGGCCCTCCCTATGCCAACGGGGACATACACCTCGGCACGGCCCTCAACAAGATACTCAAGGACATCATCATCAAGTACAAGAGCATGCGGGGTTTCCACTGTCCCTACGTGCCGGGTTGGGATTGCCACGGGCAGCCCATCGAGCACGAGGTGGAGAAGAGGCTGGGCGAGGAGAGGGGTAGGCTCGACCTCATGGAGGTGCGCAGGCGCTGCCGCGAGTACGCCCTCCACTACGTGGGACGCCAGTCCGAGCAGTTCCAGAGATTGGGGGTACTCGGCGACTTCGAGGATCCATATCTGACCCTGAAACCCGCTTACGAGGCCGCGAACGTGCGCATTCTGGCCGAGTTGGTGGGAAGGGGGCTCGTCTACCGCAGCCGCAAACCCATCCACTGGTGCCCGCGCTGCATGACCGCCCTCGCGGAAGCGGAGCTGGAATACAGGGAAAAGGAGTCGCCGTCCATCTACGTCGCCTTCCCCCTCCTTGACGCGCTCCCGGGAAGGGGGGACGAGGGGGCGGCGGTGGTCATCTGGACCACCACCCCGTGGACCCTTCCGGCAAACGTGGCCATCGCCCTCCATCCGGACATGGAATACGTGCTCGCGGACACCTCGGGCGGCTGCCTGCTGCTGGGGAGGCCGCTGCTGGAGGAGGCCGTCAAGGGGATGAGGCTGTCCTCCTGCCAAGAGCTGGCCTCCTACAAGGGTAGTGAGCTCAAGGGGTTGCGCGCGCGTCACCCCTGGCGCGACCGCGCGTCGGTGCTGGTCAACTCGGAGTACGTGACCACGGGGCAGGGAACGGGCGCCGTGCACATCGCTCCGGGACACGGCGAGGAGGATTATTACGTGGGCCTGGAGTACGATCTCCCTATGCCCATGCCCGTGGACGACGCGGGACGTTTCACCGGCGAGGCCCCCGAGTTCGAGGGCCTCTTCATCGAGGATGCCAACGAGCGCATCCTGGCGGACCTGCGCGGGAGGGGCCTGCTCCTGGGAAGCGGCGAGCTCCTGCACCCCTACCCGCATTGCTGGCGGTGCAAGGGTCCGGTGATCTTCAGGGCGACCCCCCAGTGGTTCATCGGGGTGGACCGGGAATACAACGGCTCCACGCTGCGGCTCAGGTGCCTGGAGGCGGTCTCGGGGGTGGAATGGGTGCCTTCATGGAACATCCGCCGCATGAAGGGGATGCTCGAAACGAGGCCCGACTGGTGCATCTCGCGGCAGAGGGCATGGGGGGTGCCCATTCCCGCCTTCTACTGCAACGCGTGCGGCCGCGAGCTGCTGACGCCGCAATCTTTGCGGAAGGTGGAGGAGATGATCGGGGCCGAGGGTTCCGACGCCTGGTTCCTGAAGGATGTAAGGGAGATACTCGGCGAGGGGTTCTCCTGTCCCGGGTGCGGCGGCAGCGATTTTCGCAAGGAAACGGACATACTCGATGTCTGGTTCGAATCCGGGGTCAGCCACGAGGCGGTGCTCCACTCCTGGGAGGGGCTCACCTGGCCTTGCGACATGTACCTGGAGGGGAGCGACCAGCATCGCGGGTGGTTCCAGACCTCGCTGCTCACGGCGGTGGGGGCCAGGGACGCGCCGCCGTACCGCTCGGTACTCACCCACGGTTTCGTGGTCGACGGGGAGGGCAGGAAGATGTCCAAATCGCTGGGGAACGTCATCAGCCCCCTGGACATCTGCGACCGCCTGGGGGCGGATATACTCCGCCTCTGGGTCGCGGCCGCCGATTACACGGTGGACATCCCCGCGTCGCAGGAGATCTTCGACCGCCTGGTGGAGGCCTACCGGCGCATAAGGAACACCCTCCGTTTCCTGCTGGGCAACCTCTTCGACTACGACCCCGAGAGGGACGCCGTTGCCCCCGGCGACATGGAAGAAATCGACCGGTGGATAATATCCCGCCTGCAAGGCCTGGTGCGGAGATGCACCCAGGCGATGGACCGTTACCAGCTACACCTGGTCTACCATGCCCTGCACAATTTCTGTGCCGTGGACCTGAGCGCGCTCTACCTTGACATGCGCAAGGACTGCCTGTATACATTCGCGCCCCGTTCCAGGCAGCGGCACTCGGCCCAGGCCGCCATATACCGCGTGTTTACCGCTATCACCAGGCTGATGGCCCCCATCCTCTGCCACACCGCGGAGGAGGCATGGCAGGCGCTGCGGGGCGGCGCGGGGGCCGACAGCGTGCACCTCCAGGAATGGCCGCAAGTGGAGGAGGACTTGCTGGACGCGCACCTGGAGGACCGGTTCGAGCAGCTCCTGCAATTGCGCGAGATGGTCACCAAGTCCATCGAGGAACTCAGGCTGGCCAAGGAGATCGGTACCTCGCTGGAGGCGGCGGTGGACCTGAAGGTCCCGGAGCATATGCGCGGCCTCCTCGGAGAGAGGGAAGGGCTGCTGCCCACCATCTTCATCGTGTCCGAGGTACATGTGGACTACGGAGGGGCCGGTGAGGTGGAGGTGGCGGTAAGGAGAGCGGCGGGGTCGAAGTGCGCCCGCTGTTGGAACTTCCGGGCCTCGGTGGGCGAAGACCCCGCATACCCGGACCTGTGCGACCGGTGCCTCCCTGTGGTCATGGAGTGGGGAGGCGGCCGCGGCTGAGGCCGCCGCTAGACCGTAGCGTTGACCGCTGGGTAGAGGGCACGGAAGCCAGGCGCCCTCCCGCAGACACCCCAGGATGCGGAATCCCGCTATCACGCAGCGCGTGAAGCGGGCGCGATGTGGATCGGTCTTGTCTAAGCCGTTGAATCGTGCATAATAATATGGATAAACGCCGGACGGAAGACGGGAGATACGAGAGGGACCATGAATAAAAGGAAACTGGCCGCCTTCAAGAAGATACTGATGAAGGAAAAGGCGATGCTGGAGAAGCAGTACCACGACCTCGAGCAGGGGAACCTCATGGCTTCCCAGTCTGATTTCACGGGAGAGATGCCCTTCGAGGAGGAATACGCCGCTAGCGGAACCAGCACCTTCGAGCGCGAGCGCGACCTGTCCCTTTCGGAAAACGTCAAGGACATTCTGCAGCGCGTGAACGAGGCGCTGACGCGCATCGAAGAGGGTACCTACGGGATCTGTGAGATATGCGGCGAAAAAATACCCGAGGAGCGCCTGGAAGCGCTGCCCTACGCCAACCTCTGTATCCTGTGCAAGCAGAAAGAAGAAAAGGCCCTTCGCTGACCCTATTCCTTTCCGCCCTCCTGGTGCTGGGGCTGGACCAGGCGAGCAAGGCACTGGTAAGGGTCTTCTTGCCTGTGGGAAAGAGCGTAGACCTGTGGGTGTTCCTGCTGCGCCAGGTGCGCAACGCCGGCACCGCGTTCGGGCTCCTGCGCGGGAAGTCCCCGGCGCTTTTTGTGGCCAGCATCGCCATCTTCGTCGTGCTCCTCCTTGCCCTGTGGAGGTGGGGGAAGACGGAGAGCGCGTTCTTCCAGGTGGCCGTGGGCTTGATAATTGGTGGGGCGCTGGGTAACATCATCGACAGGATCTGCCTTGGCGAGGTGGTGGATTTCATCGACCTAAGGTTCTGGCCGGTTTTCAACCTCGCGGACACGGCCATCGTCATTGGCGTCTGTTTCACCATCGCCGTGATCCTGAGGGACACGTGGAAGGAGCACGGCGATCATTCCCGTGAGGCGGGGTGATGCAGGATCGAGGGTAGGCGGGGAAGGCCGTTCCTCCGCGATAGAGGGGGAAAGAAGGTGTTCCGTTGAGGCCCGAGCTTTTCAAACTGGGACCCCTGACCGTGCACTCCTACGGCTTCTTCCTTGCCCTGGCTTTCGTCGTGGGCATGCTGGTCAGCTTCTGGTACCTTCGCAGGCGTTTCGTGGACGCCTACGTGGTTTTCGAGCTGGTGCTGGCGGCCGCGGTGGGCGGGATCGTGGGCGCCAGGATCTTCTACGTCATCGGTCACTGGAGCGAGTTCTCCGGCAGATGGTGGGAGGCGCTGAAGTTCTGGAACGTGGAAGGCCTGGTCTTCTACGGCGGTTTCATCTTCGGCGTGCTGGCGGCCGCCGCAGTGGTAAAGCTGCGCGGCCTTTCCCTGGGCGAAGTGCTTGATTCCGGAGGGCTTGCGGTGCCGGCAGCCATGGCCGTCGCCAGGGTCGGCTGTTACCTGAACGGATGCTGCTTCGGCAAGAGCTCCAACCTGCCCTGGGCGGTGACGTTCCCGGCGAAGACCCAGTGGAACATGGGGATGCCCGCCAACCCCGTTCATCCCACCCAGATCTACGAGCTCCTCATGGACCTAGCCATATTCGTGCTGCTCCTCTCCGTGTACAAGAGGTTCCGCTACCGCGGTGAGTTGATGGCATGCTACGTGCTGCTTTACGCCGTCGCCCGCTTCATCAACGAGTTCTTCCGTTACCATACAAACCCGCATTCCAACCTGTTCTTCCAGGTCCTCAGCGCGGTAGCCTTCCTGCTCGCTGGAAGCCTGATTGTCTTCCGCAGGAGGCTGTTGCCGGAGGCTCGCTAGCTTGCCTTACTTGAGGATTGCCGCCGCTGACGATGACCGGGGCGTGCGCCTGGACTCCTTTCTCGTGGCGCGAGCGGGATTAACCAGAACCAGGGCACAGCACCTCATCGCGCAGGGAGCGGTGAGGGTGGATGGCGTGGTGCGGCCCAAGAACCACCGCCTGCGCCCCGGCGAGGTGGTGGAGGCGGAGATACCGGACCCGCAGGCGGAGGAACCCGCCCCCCAGGAGCTGCCGCTGCGCCTCATCTACCAGGACGATGATATCGCGGTGATCTCCAAGCCGGCGGGCATGGTCGTCCATCCCTCCGCCGGCCACCCCGACGGAACGCTGGTAAATGCCCTCCTGAGAGCCCTGGGCGGTCTCTCCGGGATGGGGGGCGTCCTCAGGCCGGGAATAGTACACCGCCTGGACAGGGACACGTCCGGGCTCATGGTGGTTGCCAGGAACGACCGCGCCCACCTCGCCCTCCAGGAGATGGTCAAGGATCGCCGCCTGCGAAGGTCCTACCTGGCGCTGGTGCACGGGGTGCCTGCGTCCCGGCAGGGAACCGTGGAGGCGCCCGTGGGAAGGGACCTCCGCAACCGCAAGAAGATGGCGGTGACCTCCTTCGGCGGCAGGCCGTCGATAACGCATTTCCAGGTAGTGGAGGAATGGGGCCGGGCGTGCTTGCTGCACCTGGACCTGGTCACCGGGCGCACGCACCAGATCCGGGTGCACCTCTCCTACATCGGACATCCCGTTGCGGGCGACCGCGTTTACGGGAAGGTGGGGGTTCTCGAGCGCGACCTGGGGCTCGAGCGCCAGTTCCTGCACGCCTACCGCATGGCCTTTCCGCACCCGGTAACCCACGACGAGCTCTCCTTCGAGGACCCCTTGCCCCCGGACCTGAGCGAGGCACTGCGAATACTTCGCGGCGGCGGAACCGCATGAAGGCGGCGCCCCCGGCCCCCCCAACGCGCTTCGATGCGAGGTTCCCTATTCACCCACAAAAGGGACCTTTCATCCCCCAAAAACGCTCGCTTTCGGGAAAAAGTTCAAAAATACAAGATATTTTGCTGATAAATATACAGAAAGGAGGATGCAATGCGCAGGCATCAAAGAGGAGAAAGGGATCGGCGTGGGAACGGATGCTCGGAGGGACTGATAAGGATCGAGCTCCTCACCCTCTTTCACCGCAACCCGGGCCTCGTCTGCAGCTGCTCCTTCCTGGCAGAGGCGACGGGGAGGGAGGTCGGAGTGGTCCAGGAACAGGCCGAAAAGCTCATGGACCTGCGTATCCTGGAAGCGGTGGAGGAAGGGGGAGAGAGGCGGTACCGCTATATGCCGCCGCAGACCTTCACCCGCCTTCCCGAGAGCGATAAAGAGGCCGAGGCTATTTGACAATCTGGGTATAAGCGCCGCGAGATTTTTCCCGCGATTCCGCATGGCATCAGGGGCGGTGACGAGAAGGGCGCCGCCCCTGAACCATGCGCGGGCTAATTGACGCCATCAGGGCATCGGCTCCCCTTCCGGGCCAGCAAGCTCCGCCTCCAACTCCGCGATCAGCTCATCCAGGCGCTCCTTGCGTCTCAGCAGGGCCTGGCGGCGCGCATGCAGTGCCTGCGAGGCATCCGAGACGAGCGAGCTCGCCGGGCAGATGTCCCGGAACGAACACCAGGGGCAGAGCCGGTTGGGCGCGGGAGGAAAAGTGCCGGAAGCGATGGCCTCCGCCGCCCGCCGCAGCCTCTCCCTGACCCGCGAGAGGCTCTCCTCGCCGAGGGGTCGAGTGGTGAACTTCTGGTTCATGGAAAGGTAATAGAAGGTGAGCTTGGCCGGGGTTATGCCCCAGAGCTCCTGGCTGGCTATCTGGTAGATGGGGAGTTGCAGGTCATCGCGGAGCCTGGCGATCTCCGGAAGCCGGCGGTTCGTCTTGTAGTCGATTATCTCGTAGGCGCCGTCGGGGTGCCTGTCCACCCGGTCGACCACACCCGTCAGGAGATAGCCATCCATGGGGACCTCGAAACGCTGCTCCACCGCCACCGGCAGGCGGAACTCGCCCACGTTCAGCCGGTAGTATGCACGCAGGATCTCCCGGGCATGCGACCGGTAGGCTTGCTCCTCCTCGGGATCCTTGAACCCCTCCGCATCCCAGCAGTCGTCGAGGTAGGACAGCAGCTCGTCCAGCGTGGGGGCGACCGGCACGTCACGCGAGTACAGCCTCTGCAGCGCGGCGTGCAGGCTCCTCCCAAAGGATAGGTGCGGGGAAGGTTCCAGCTCCAGCCCGTCCACGTACTGGTAGCGGTAGGAAAGGGGGCATCTCTCGTATGCGCTGACCGCCGTGTAGCTCAGCCGTATTTCCATGCCCTCCTCCTTCGCTACGGCCAGGGAAGGTGAGCCGATGTCTCTAACGAAAGTTATAATAGCTTACGCCGACAAGATACGCCGACAAGAACGGCTCTGCGCGCGAAGGGAGGCCCCTTCCGAGGGGCACGCGCCGTCCGCCAGCGGCGGGCCGGCGGGGGAGGCGCATCTGCCGGGGTGGGTAAGCGATATAAGAAACCCGGCGGCAAGCGCGTCAGGCCGAAGGAAGGATAATCAGCGGCGATCCGGTCCCTCCGGACCGTGCGGACTTCGGAGGTTGCCTTTGGCTATACCCTTCGTGCACCTGCACAACCATACTGAATATTCCATGCTTGACGGGGCCGCCCGCATCCCGGCACTCGTCTCGGCGGCCAGGGAGATGGGGTTCGAGGCGCTGGCCATCACCGATCACGGCGCGATGTACGGCGTCGTCCCCTTCTATAAGCAGGCGATCGAGGCAGGCCTGAAACCCATCATCGGGGTGGAGGCGTACGTGACTCCGGGATCGCGCTTCGAGCGGCGGCCGGTGAAGGAGGAGCCGCATCATCACCTCCTGTTGCTCGCCGAGAACGAAAGCGGCTACCGCAACCTCATGAAGCTGGTCACCCTCTCCTACATGGAGGGCTACTACTACAGGCCGCGCATGGACAAGGAGATCCTCCGCGAATACGGCAAGGGTATCATAGCCCTCTCCGCATGCGTGAAGGGGGAGCTGGCAAGCCGCCTCCTCGCCGACGATTACGAGGGGGCGTCGCGCGTCGCCTCGGAGTACCTGTCCATCTTCGGAGATGGTAATTTCTTCCTTGAAATCATGGACCATTCCCTCCCCGAGGAAAGGAAGATCAACCCCGGCCTCGTCCAGATAGGGAAGGAGCTGGGGATCGGCCTGGCGGCGTCGAACGACCTGCACTACGTGCGCAGGGAGGACCACATCCACCACGACGTGCTCCTGTGCATACAGACCAATTCCACCCTCGAACAGGAGGACCGCCTGCGCTTCTCCAACGACCAGTTCTACCTCAAGAGCTACGACGAGATGTGCGAGCTGTTCCGCGATCTGCCGGAGGCCCTCGCCAACACGGTGGAGATCGCCGCGCGCTGCAACGTCGAGATCGAGTTCGGCAGGTACTTGCTGCCCAAGTACCAGGTACCCGAGGGTTACGACCTCGACGGCTACCTTGAGAAACTGGCCTGGGAGGGCTTGCGCCGCAGGTACGAGGAGATTACCCCGGCGCTTGAGGAGCGCCTGCGCTACGAGCTCTCCGTCATCCGCGAAATGGGTTTTTCCGGTTACTTCCTCGTCGTCTGGGATTTCATCAAGTACGCCAAGGAGCAGGGGATCATCGTGGGACCCGGGAGGGGCTCGGCGGCGGGCTCCCTCGTCTCCTACTGCCTGGGCATCACCACCGTCGACCCCATACGCTACGGCCTCCTCTTCGAGCGCTTCCTTAACCCGTCGCGGCGCACCATGCCGGACATCGACATCGACTTCTGCTACAAGCGGCGCCCCGAGGTGATCGAGTACGTGAGCCGCAAGTACGGCGAGGACCGCGTGGCCCAGATAGTCACCTTTTCGACCATGGCCGCCCGCGCCGCCATCCGGGACGCCGGCAGGGTCTACAACCTGGAATACGGCAAGGTCGACCGGCTGGCCAAGATGGTGCCGGAGAGGCTGAACATCACCCTTGAGGCCGCGCTGGAGACCTCGCCCGAGCTGCGCGAGGTCTACGAGACGGACGAGCTGGCGCGCCGCATCATAGACACGGCCCGCAACCTGGAGGGCATCATCCGGCAGGATTCCATACACGCCGCCGGCGTGGTCATAGCCGACGACGAGCTCTCCAACTATACTCCCTTGCAGCGCCGCGGCGCCGAGGAGGAGGTGGTGACCCAGTACGACATGGCTGCCGTACAGGCCATCGGCCTGCTCAAGATGGACTTCCTCGGGTTGCGCACCCTCACCGTCATCAGCGACACCCTGGATAACATACGGCATGCCCGCGGCATCCAGGTCGATCTCGACAAGCTCCCCCTCGATGACGAGGACACCTTCGAGCTGCTGCAGCATGGCGACACGGTGGGCGTTTTCCAACTGGAGAGCCTCGGCATGCGTTCCCTCCTGCAGGACCTGCGCCCGGAGCGCTTCGAGGACCTCGTGGCCGTCCTGGCCCTCTACCGTCCCGGGCCCCTACGCAGCGGCATGGTCAAGGATTACGTGGAACATCGCCACGAGCGCAAGGCCTTGAGGTACCTGCATAAAGACCTCGAGCCCATACTGGAGCAGACGAGGGGCATCATCCTCTACCAGGAACAGGTCATGCAGCTGGCGGTGGAGCTGGCCGGCTATTCCATGTCAGAGGCCGACGGCCTGCGCGCGGTGGTGGCCAAGAGCAAGGCGGAGGAGATGAAGTTCCACCGCGAGAAGTTCGTGGAAGGCATGGTGGCGAAAGGTTACCAGCGAGGGATGGCGGAGAAGCTCTTCGGGCTGATAGAGCACTTCGGGGAATACGGGTTCAACAAGAGCCACTCCACCGCCTATGCCGTAATATCCTACCAGACCGCTTACCTGAAGGCCCATTACCCGAAGGAGTTCATGGCCGCCTTGCTTTCCAGCGTCACCGGCAACAAGGACAAGGTGCAGATTTTCGTGAACGAGTCCCGCAAGATGGGTATCAGGGTGCTCCCCCCGGACATCAACGAGAGTTTCAAGGAGTTTACTCCCGTGGAAGAGGGCATCCGTTTCGGGCTTTCAGCGGTGCGCAACCTGGGGGAGAGCGCCGCCGAGAGGATAATCAGCGTGCGCAGGGAGGGCGGCCCCTACCGTTCCCTGCAGGATTTCTGCCGCCGGATCGGCCAGGGGGTGGTGAACAAGCGTTCCCTGGAGAGCCTCATCAAGAGCGGGGCCTTCGATTACCTGGGCCTTACCAGGAACCACCTCCTCAAGACCTACGAAAGGGTTGCCGACCTGGCGGCGGATAAGCAACGCCTGTACGAGGAAGGGCAACACTCCCTCTTCGACGAGGAGGAGGAGGGGACGGACTTCATGGAGGCTCAGCCGATGGAGGAGGAGCTGCCCAAGGACAAGCTGCTTTCATACGAAAAGGAGATGCTCGGTATCTACGTGACCGACCATCCCCTCATGCAGATAAAGGAGGCGTTGGACCGGCACGTGGAGAGCGAGATCGCGGAGCTCGCCGAGCTGGGTGACGGCACGGTGAAATGGATCGGCGGGATCATCACCAAGAAGACACAGCGTATAACGCGCAAGGGAGAGCTCATGGCCACTCTCGCCCTGGAGGACCTCACCGGCAGGGTCGAGGTGACCGTCTTCCCCGCGCTCTACGCGCAGCACAGGGAACTGCTGGAGGAGGACCGCGTTATCTGCGTCAAGGCGAGGGTGGAGGCGGGGGAACATGACGAGGAGGCCACGGCGGTGCGGGTGATCGCCCTGGACCTGGCGGAGCCTCGCCTGAAGCGCCCGGAGGAGTGCGACCTCTACATCAGGCTGGAGGCGGAACAGGCGGAGAGGGAGGTCATGGACCGCCTGCGGGATATACTGGAGAGGCATCCGGGAGAGACCCCGGTACGCATCGAGTTGAGGAGCTGCAGCGCCATCAGGGTCTTCGAGCTGCCGCAGGAGTTCCGCGTGAGCCCGGACGGCTCCCTCTACGCCGAGGTGCTCTCCCTCCTGGGTGGAGATTGCATAACCCTGCGGTGATGGATCTTCGGGAAAGACAGGCGCCGGCCTTCCGTGGAGCTCGCTCCCTTGGAAGCCGTTGTCGCGCTGCACAGGAAGACGTTCCTAAGACATGCGCTTCAGGGTACAATATGGTGTGAAAAGCCACGATAGTGGTCGTTTTATTTAAAGAGAGCATGTCCAGCGAGGGGTACGGGAAATGAAAGTATGGCGCTGCGAGGATTATGCCGACCTGGCGCGGGTGCGCGAGGACATGGGCTGGGACTTCTGGTCCGGCGAGGGTCCCGTGGAGGAAGTGAGGGCTATCATCGCCCAGGTGGCGAGGGAAGGCGACCGGGCGCTTTGCGAGCTCACCAGGCGCTTCGACGGCGTTGACCTCTCCGCTAAGGGTTTGCGCGTCGCGGAAAGCGAGCTGCGGAAGGCGGGGGAAAGGGTTGACGCTTCATTCGCCGACGCCGTTCGCGCCGCCGCGAGGTCGATAACCACCTTTCACCGCAAGCAGTCCTGGGAATCGCTCTTCTGGGATACCGAGGACGGCGCGCGCATCGGACAGATGGTCAGGCCCCTGGGCAGGGTGGGGATATATGTTCCCGGGGGCGGCGCCTCCTATCCCAGCACGGCGCTGATGACGGTCATACCGGCCAAGGTCGCAGGGGTGCACGAGATAGCCGTATGCGTGCCTCCCGGCCGTGACGGGGACGTAAATCCCTACACCCTTTTCACCCTGCAGCACCTGGGGGTCGGGGAGGTCTACAGGTTGGGAGGCGCACAGGCGATAGCGGCGTTGGCCCTGGGGACGGAGACGGTGCGACCCGTGGAGAAGGTGGTGGGGCCGGGAAACATCTACGTCACACTGGCCAAGAAGGAGGTCTTCGGCCGGGTGGGCATAGACATGCTTGCCGGCCCCAGCGAGCTGGTCGTGCTGGCGGACGCGACGGCCGACGCGGAGCTCCTGGCATGGGAGATGTCCGCGCAGCTGGAGCACGGCGGAGGGGCCAGGGCCTGCCTGGTAACGACGAGCGAGGAGACGATCCGGCGCGTGGAGAAGGCGCTCGCGCGGTGCCTGGGCGGGGAGGCGGGCCGCCTGGCAGAACCCACCGCCGTCCTGGTGAGGGACCTCGCGGAGGGAGCGCGCCTGGTGGATATACTGGCCCCCGAACACCTGGTGATAAACACCGAGGACGTGACGGGGACTCTGTCCGGCATACACAACGCCGGCGCCGTTTTCCTGGGGGCGGATTCCTCGGTCGCCCTGGGAGATTATGCGGTGGGGGTGAATCACGTGCTTCCTACCAAGGGTGCGGCGCGTTATGCCTCTCCCCTGGGCGTCTACGATTTCCTGAAACGCACCAATATCGTCTTCTCGAACCCCAAGGCGAACCGCCACCTTGGCCCCCTGGTGGAAACGCTGGCCCGGGTGGAGGGGCTGATCAACCACGCTGAGGCCATGCGCCATCGCATCTATGGGCATGAGGCGCCGTGAAACGGTGGCGAGGGGGGCAAGGGGCCGGGCTTGACCGGCGGGACAAGGATTTACCGATAGAGGTGGTATGGATGGCTTTACGCAGGGCGACGTATGACAGGAAGACCAGCGAGACGGAGATAAGGCTGGACCTTGACCTGGACGGGAAGGGCGAGGTGCGTGTGTCCACGGGCATCGGCTTTTTCGACCACATGCTCACCCTGCTCGCCTATCACGCGGGCTTCGACCTCGCGCTCGATGCCAGGGGAGACCTGGAGGTCGACCAGCACCACACGGTCGAGGACGTGGGGCTCTGTCTGGGCTCCGCCATGAAGGATGCGCTGGGCGACAAGGCGGGAGTGAGACGTTACGGCTGGAGCCTGCTCCCCATGGACGAGGCGCTGTGCATGGTCGCACTGGATCTCAGCGGCAGGCCTCACCTGACCTACAAGGTGGACTTGCCGCTGGAGCTCGTCTCCGGATTCGATCCCACGACCGTAAAGGAATTCCTGCAGGCGCTGGCGAACCAGGCAGGAGTGACCATGCACGTGCGCGTCGTAAGCGGCGAGAACCCCCACCATATACTGGAAGCCGTCTTCAAGGGATTGGGAAGGGCTTTCCGGGAAGCGGTCCAAGCGGAGGCGGGCGGCGGAGGAGTGCCGTCCACCAAGGGAAGCCTCTGACGGCGAATCCGCCATGGCTGGTAGGAAGGGAATCCGTTGATCGTCATCGTCGACTACGGCATGGGCAACCTCCGCAGCGTGGAGAAGGCGTTTTCCTTTCTCGGGCACCGCGCGACGGTCAGCGGGGAGCCCGCGACGGTAGCGGCGGCCGAGGGCATAGTGCTCCCCGGGGTTGGTTCCTTCGGCGACGCCATGAACGAGCTGGGGGGGCGCGGCCTGCTGCCGGTCCTCGAGGAGGCCATACGGGAAGGCCGGCCCTTCCTGGGCATATGCCTGGGGTATCAGCTGCTCTGCGACAGCAGCGAGGAGAGCCCCGGCGTGAGAGGCCTGGGCATGCTCCCGGGGCGAGTGGCCAGGTTCCCCGCCCGGGTAAAGGTGCCGCACATGGGCTGGAACGACATCGGCATGGCCGGGAGCCACCCCGTTCTTGCGGGGATTGAAGACGACTCCTTCTTCTATTTCGTACACTCCTACTACGTGGAGCCGGAGAGGGAGGAGGATGTGCTCACCACCACCGATTACGGCCTCATCTTCGCCTCGGGAGCGGCTTTCGACAACGTGGTGGCCTTCCAGTTCCACCCGGAAAAGAGCTCCCGGCCGGGACTGCGCATCCTTGATAACTTCGCACGCTGGTGCGCGAAAGGAGGGTAACCTTGTTCCGCGTTTATCCTGCAGTGGATATCAAGGGCGGCAGGTGTGTGCGCCTGCTGAGGGGGGAGATGGAGAGGGAGACCGTTTACGGCGAGCGGCCGTGGGAGACGGCCCTGCGCTGGGAGAGCGAGGGCGCCTCCTACCTGCACGTGGTGGATCTGGACGGCGCCGCCCGCGGTGCGTTGGTCAACCTGCAGTCGGTGGAGGAGATACTCAGGAGGGTGAAGGTCCCCGTGCAGGTGGGAGGGGGCGTGCGCAGGAGGGAAGACGTGGAGAGGCTGTTGGGCCTGGGAGCCAGCCGCGTCATCCTGGGGACCCGCGCCCTCGCAGACCCCTCCTTCCTGGCGGATATGGTGGACTTATTCGGCGAAAAGGTGCTTCCCAGCCTCGACGCCCGCGGTAACCGGGTGGCGGTGGACGGGTGGACCAGGACCCTGGACACAAGCCTTGCCGAGATGCTGCAGGGTCTGATGCGGTGCGGTATCAAGCGGCTCATATATACCGACATACGGAGGGACGGGACCCTCGCGGGAGGCACGGCCTTTCCATCCGAACTGCTTGACCTGGGGATTGGGATCATCGTCGCGGGCGGCATAAGCGGGCGCGAGGAACTGCAAAGATTAAAGGGACTTTCTTGTCGCGGCGTGGAAGGCGCGGTGATCGGGAAGGCCCTTTACGCGGGAAAGTTGACCATGCGGGAAATAAGGCAGCTGGAAGAAGTGGAATGAGAAGGAAGGCAGTGGCGCCCTTCCGCAGGGCGGAAAACATATGGTAATCAATGGAAGGAGAGAACGTGCATACCAAGCGTATAATCCCTTGCCTGGACGTCGACAAGGGGAGGGTGGTAAAGGGCATCAACTTCGTGCGCCTGAGGGACGCCGGTGACCCGGTTGAGCTGGCCTCGGTATACGACCGGGAGGGGGCGGACGAGCTTGTCTTCCTGGACATAACCGCCTCCCACGAGGGCAGGGAGCTGGTCTTCGACATGGCGGCCAAGGTGGCGGAAAAGGTCTTCATCCCCTTTACTGTGGGGGGCGGCATCCGCGATAAGGGGGACATACGCCGCATGCTGGCAACCGGCGCCGACAAGGTGTCGCTGAACACGGCTGCCGTGGAAAACCCCTCCCTCATCTCCTCCGCGGCGGAGAAGTTCGGCTCCCAGTGCGTGGTGATCGCCATCGACGCCAAGCGCAAAGCCAGTGGCTCGTGGGAGGTTTTCACGCACGGCGGCAGGAAGCCCACCGGCATGGACGCGGTGGAATGGGCGCGGCTGGTGGAGTCCCTGGGAGCCGGAGAGATCCTCCTTACCAGCATGGACAGGGACGGAACCCGGGACGGCTACGACATCGCACTCACCAAGGCCGTGGTCGACGCGGTGAACCTGCCGGTGATCGCCTCCGGCGGGGCCGGGAACCTGGAGCACCTGGCGGAGGTCATCCTCGAGGCGGGCGCCGACGCGGTGCTGGCGGCATCCATCTTCCACTTCGGGGAATACCGCATCCGGGAGGCCAAGGAGTACCTGAAAAGCAAGGGCATACCGGTGCGCCTTTGAGGGCGGGAAAGCCCGTCGAGCAGGAGCATTGGCCGCGCGCGTAGCCTATGCGTCATAGACCGGTGGGGATGCGCCTGCCGTCAAAGAGATCAGGGGAGCGTTATCCGCCCGCGGACCGCCGAGTTACGGAGAACGCTCTCGGGCGGGGCGAACCTTAAA
>OGCI01000964.1_pt1 | contig 27672 bp, 28 predicted proteins | sample 1570021 | NCBI WGS metagenome assembly OGCI01 (sample SAMN06264664, study PRJEB24512) | hot springs metagenome | isolation source: Hot spring water | place: South Africa: Tshipise | collected 2015-06-21 | reverse complement strand
TTGCGAACAGCGGCGGCAGGCACTGTGGGAAAAGGTCAAGGCCAACGGGCTCGACGCTTTCCTCGTCCTCAACGTGGAAAGCTCCGATCTCCCCAACCTCCGGTACCTTACCGGCTTCACCGGATCATTTGGGGTGCTCGTCTTGGGCGAACGAACCCTGCTGCTGACCGACTCCCGGTACACCGAGCAGGCCCGACGGCAGGTGCAGGGCCTGCCCGTGGAGGAAGTGAAGGGAAGGTGGCTGACCTTCCTCGTGGAGCGCCTCCACGCCCTGGGGGTGAAACGGGTGGGCCTGGGCACCTACCGGACGAGTTTGTACCTGTATCAAGAGATGGGAAAGCTGGCCCAAGGGGTGGAACTGGTTCCCCAAACCGGGCTGGTGGAGGAGCTTCGGCGGACCAAGGCCCCGGAGGAGGTCGAGCGCATCCACGAGGCGATTGAACTCACGGAGCGGGGACTTCAGGAGCTCCTGGGGCGGGTGAAGCGCGGGCGGACTGAGCGTGACCTAGCCCTGGAGTTGGAGTTTTGGTATCGCCAGGAGGGCGCGGAGGACGTGGCGTTCGAGCTCATCGTGGCCAGCGGCCCGGGGAGTTCCATGCCCCACTACCGCGCCGGGGGCCGGAACCTTGCCGGGGGGGACGTCGTGCTGTTCGACATCGGAGTGCGCATCGACGGGTACTGTTCCGACCTCACGCGGGTCGTGGCCTTGGGGAGCCCGTCACCCCAGGTGAAGGAGGTCTACGAGCTTGTCCTGGAGGCCAACAAGGCCGGCCTTGATGCGGTCAAGGCCGGCCGGTCGGGGCAAGAGGTGGACCGGGCTGCCCGACAGGTCATCGAGGCCGCGGGGAAGGGAGAGCGGTTCGGCCACGGCCTGGGCCACGGCCTGGGTATGGAGGTCCACGAAGCGCCCCGGGTGGCCCCCACATCGGAAGACGTCCTTTCCCCCGGGGATGTGGTCACCGTGGAGCCTGGTGTGTACTTGCCCGGGGAGTTCGGCATTCGCATCGAGGACGTGGTGGTCGTGACCGACGAGGGCTGCCGGGTCCTCACCTCCTTTCCCAAAGACGAGCTTATCGTCCTGTGAACTCCACGCTTGAGAACCTGGCCGAGCGTGTCCAAGCCCAGGCGAGGGTTCCCTTCACAGCCCGGGACGTGGAGAGGGTCCTTGCCGCCCTGCAAGGGGGGGAGGACATCTGGCGGATCATCGAACAGGCCTCAACCCCGTTCATTGGGACCTGTTCCGTACTGAGGGAGATGGAGAAACAGGGATGGGTGGAGGTTGGGGAAGGGTGGGTCAGGCTCACGGAGCAGGGGCGCGTCGCCTGCCAACAGCTGGGGATTTCGGAAATACCCGAGCTCACTTGCCCCCGCTGCCGTGGGCGGGGCCTGGAACTCTCGGCCGTTCCTCCCGGGGCCGCGCGGTTCCACCAGCTGGTTCAGGGGAGGCCGGAGGCGTCCCAGGAGTACGACCAGGGGTACATCACGGAGGAGAGCGCTTTGGCCCGGGTGGGGATGATGTGGCGGCGGGGGGACCTGACCGGGAAGGAAATCCTGTTTGTGGGGGATGACGATCTTGTGTGTTTGGCGGCTGCGGCTTCGGGGCTGCCCCGCCGGGTGGTCATGGTCGACATCGACCGGCGCCTGGTGGAGTTCGTTCGGGACGTGGCCGAGCGCGAAGGCCTGAGGGTGGAGGCGGTCCGCCATGACCTGCGGGACCCGCTGCCTCGGGCCCTGCGTCGACGGTTCCACACCTTCGCCTGTGACCCCACGGAGAGCCTGCGGGGCTTTGTGGCCTTTGCCCGCCGGGGGATTTCCGCGTTGCGGGGCGAGGGCTGTGCAGGGTACTTCGGCCTCACCCGGTCCGAGGCCTCGTTGGCCAAGTGGCGGGCGATTCAAGAGGAGCTCCTCTCCCTGGGGGCGGCGATCACCGATCTCATTCAGGACTTTCACAGTTACGTGAACTGGCCCTACCTCTCCGCCATGCGCGGTTGGGGGCACCTCCCGGCCCGGAGGGTCCCTGGCCCCACCGAAACATGGTACAGGTCAGCCTTGGTGAGGATTGAGCTTGTGGAGGTGAGGCCGGTTCCCGAGGACGTGATGGCGGGGGACATCTTCGAGGACGACGAAGCGGCCACCACCTAGGTGCGGGGGATTTAGCAGGGAGTGGCGGGCCCCACTATAATTTTGCGGAAATGCCTCGTGCCAAGACTTCTGAGAAAATAGCGTCCAAGTCTGAACAACCCCTTCCACCGTGGCCGCTGATCCCCCAGCGGGTGTTCTTCACGCGCGGGGTGGGGCGCCACAAAGAGGAGCTGCGTTCCTTCGAGCTGGCCCTGCGGGACGCCGGCATCGAGAAGCTCAACCTCGTGCATGTCTCCAGCATCCTCCCCCCGGGGTGCAAGGTGATCCCCCGTTCGGAGGGCCTCAGACACCTGTACCCTGGGCAGATCGCGTTTTGTGTGTTTGCCCGCTGCTCCTCCAACGAACCCCACCGCCTGATTGCGGCCTCCGTGGGGTGCGCCATCCCCGCCGATCGCACGGCCTACGGTTACCTCAGCGAGTACCACTCCTACGGGGAAAACGAGAGGCAGGCGGGGGACAAGGCCGAGGACCTGGCGGCTTCCATGCTCGCGTCGACCTTGGGCATCGAGTTCGACGACGAGCTCGTCTGGGACGCCAAAAAGGAGATCTGGAAGATCTCCGGGAAAATTGTGCGCACCATGAACATTACCCAGTCCGGGGTGGTGGGAAACAAGGGCTACACCACGGTGGTGGCTGCGGCTGTGTTCGTGCTGTAGGAGGGAGGATGACCGACCCGCGCAAAGCCGACTACCTCAAGGAGCCGGTCCAGCAGATCGATCCCACCGCGTTCAACGCTGTGCCGATTCTGGAGGCCATGGCCAACACGGCCTTCCAAGCTCGCAACCTCGCTCGGGCAGCGGAGATCTACGATCGGATGCTGGAAGACCCGGGGTGCACGATCATCTTGTGCCTGGCCGGTTCGTTGGTGAGTGCAGGCCTGGGCCGGTGCATCGCTGTCCTCCTGGAGCACAAGATGGTGGATGCGGTGGTGGCCACCGGGGCCAACATCGTGGACCAGGACTTTCTCGAGGCCCTGGGGTTCCGCCACTACAAGGGGTCGCCCGAGGTGGACGACAACGAGCTCCGCCAGCTCCACATCGACCGCATCTACGACACCTACATCGATGAGGACGAGCTGAGGGTGTGTGACCACACCGTGGCGGAGATTGCCGACGCCCTCCCGCCCCGGCCTTACTCCTCCCGGGAGTTCCTCCGGGAGATGGGCCGCTGGTTGGTGCAGCAAGGGAAGGGCCAAGGCTCGATCACCCGCCTGGCGTACGAGAAGGCCATCCCCATCTTTGTGCCGGCCTTTTCCGACTGCAGTGCGGGTTTTGGCCTGGTGCTCCACCAGTGGCGGCGGCCGGAGCGGCATGTGGCCATCGACTCCGCCAAGGATTTTCTTGAGCTGACGAAGATCAAAATCGCCTCCAAGGAGACCGGGCTGGTGATGATCGGGGGTGGGGTGCCCAAGAACTTTGCCCAGGACGTGGTGGTGGCGGCCGATGTGCTGGGCTACGACGCCCCCATGCACAAGTACGCCATCCAAATCACCGTGGCCGACGTGCGGGATGGTGGGCTTTCCGGCTCCACCCTCAAGGAGGCCAGCTCGTGGGGCAAGGTGGCCCAGGGCCTGGAGCAGATGGTGTTCGCCGAGGCCACACTGGCCTTCCCGCTCCTGGTGAGCTACGTGTACCACCGGCGGACGTGGGTAGGCCGGGCCGAGAAACGGCTGAACGACATGCTTGATCTCGGGGTTCCCGCCGGGACCCCTTAGACCCCCGGGCCGGTTCTGAACGGGCAGGGTTTCCCGTTTGGCTTTTTCACTCTTCCGGCCTAGAATTGGGCCTTGCTCGGCTGCTGGTGGCGTTGGGAAATGCCCCGGCTCGTTTGGATCAACCCCCGACAAGCGGGTGTGTTGCTTTGGCCTGGAGGAGGTGATGGATGGAGGCATTGGGAAGGCAGCTGGTGGTCGAGCTTTGGGGGTGTCAACGGAATCTCAACGATGCCCAAGCGATTCGGCGTGGGTTGGAAGGGGCGGTGGAGCGGGTGGGGGCGACCAAGCTCGACATCCAAGTCCACGCCTTCAATCCCCATGGAGTATCGGGTGTGGCGGTGATCGCCGAGTCCCATATCGCTGTCCACACCTGGCCAGAAAAGGGGTACGTGGCGCTGGACGTGTTCACCTGCGGTCCAAGGGCGCTACCCGAAGCTGCCGTGGCCGTCTTCCAGGAGTTGTTTGCCCCAGAACAGACCGCTGTCATGGAGATCCGGCGGGGGTTGCAGCTGTGAGCGCGGGAAGACAAGGGGCCCCCATTTGGGAACGATCCGTCGCCGGACTGGGCGTGTGCTTGGAGGTCCAACGGGAGGTCCTTCACCGGAAGACGGCCTTCCAGGAGATGGAAATCGCGGACACCCCCACTTTTGGGCGGGTGCTCAGCCTGGACGGGCGGTTCATGCTCTCCGACCGGGACGAGGCCTTTTACCATGAGATGCTGGTCCACCCTGCCCTCCTTGCCCATCCCCATCCCCAGCACGTGGTGGTGGTAGGAGGAGGAGACGGTGGGGCCCTGCGGGAAGTTCTGGCCCACCCACTGGTTACCCAAGCCGTGCTGGTGGAGATCGACGCTGAGGTCGTTGCTGCAGCCAAAGAGCATTTGAAAAGCGTCCACCGCGGGTCGTTGGAGAATCCCCGGGTTCACGTGGTCATCGGCCCAGGGGAGGAATACGTTGCCCAAGCGCGGGAAATGTTTGACGTGATTGTTGTGGATTCCACCGATCCCATTGGGCCGGGGAAGGCCCTGTTTTCGTGGCAATTCTTCCAAAACTGTCGACGGGCCTTGCGCCCTGGCGGGTTCCTGGCCCTGCAAGTGGGAAGCCCGTTCTATTTCCCCGGGGAGTTCGTGGAAACCCTCCAGGCCCTCAAGGCCCACTTTCCCGTGGTTCTCCCCTACCTGGGCTTTGTGCCCCTGTACCCTGGGGGGCTCTGGGCTTACGCCCTGGCCGGCCAGGACGATGCCCGAAGTGTTCCTGATCTTTCCAGGCGGTTTCAAGGGCGGGGGCTGAAAACCCGGTACTATCGGCCCGAGCTGCAGTCCGCGGCCTTTGTCCTTCCCCAGTTTGTGGCAGAACTGGCCGAGAAAGCAGGGGTTTCATGATTGGACCTTTGAAATTTTTGGGGCTGGATGCCCCTTGGGAAGGGGCAAAGGTGGTGTTCTTTGGGGTGCCGCTGGAGCGAACGGTGAGCTGGCGGGGAGGGCCAGCCCAGGCCCCCACGGCGATCCGCGCCGCTTCCTACTCTATTGAGATCTACTCCCGCGCGTTTCGGTGCGACCTTGGTCAGGTAGGTATCTGTGACTTAGGAGACGTGGACGTTTTCTTGCCCATGGAGGAAATGCTTCGCGCTGCGGGGGAGGAAGTTCGGCGGATTTTGGGGGCGGGCAAGGTGCCCGTGGTAGTGGGAGGAGAGCACACGGTAACGCTTCCCTTGGTCCAGGCCGCGGCGGCTTCGGGTCCTGTCCAGGTTCTAGCTCTGGATGCCCACACGGACCTCCGGGATGCTTATGAAGGCGAGCGCATCGCCCACGCCACGGTGCTGCGACGGGTGAGCGAAGTGGCCGAGCAGCTGGTAATCGTGGGCGCCCGTTCGTTTTTCGGAGAGGAGGCCGACGAGCCCTTCTTTGCCGAGCTGGGCGAGGCCGCCCAGCGCTTGGATCCCCGCCTTCCCCTCTGGCTCACCATTGACCTCGACGCCCTGGATCCCTCGCTGTGCCCGGGGGTGACCAACCCCGAGCCAGGCGGGCTCACCTACCGCGAGGCATTGGACCTGTTCCGGGCGCTGCAGAAGTTTCGGGTGATCGGGATGGACCTTGTGGAGCTGGCCCCCCCGTTTGACCCCTCGGGGGTGAGCGCGGTCACGGCGGCCAAGCTCCTTGTGGAAGGGATCGCCGCCTTCTGGGGCTCTTCTTAGTCCACCCGCTCCGGTCGGCTAAGAAGTGGGCTTTGGGCCTTGGGCGTTGGCCAGTTCTTCCAAAAGGGCCGTGGCCCGCCGAAGGTGGGGGATCACGATCGAGCCTCCCACCACCAGGGCGATGGACATGGTCTCCACCAGTTCTTCCTCCGTGGCCCCGGCCTCCCAAGCCTGAAGCATGTGGTACGTAATACAGTCCTCGCAGCGCAGCACCAGGGAGGCCACAAGGCCCAGGAGTTCCTTGGTTTTGCGGGGGAGGGCTCCGTCTTCGTAGGCGTCGTGATCCAGGGCCCAAAACCGCTTGGTGACTAAGTTCGCCCGCTTCATGACCAAAGCGTTAAGTTTCTCCCGCTCAACAAAGAACTTTTCTTTCTGGCCCATTGGCCGCTCCTTTCGGTAGTGTCTCAGGAAGTGCCTCGGAAAGAACATGGCAGCCCTTCCCCCAAACAGTCTAAAGGAGAGTGGCCACCATAGGAAAAGAAGACCGCAAGCAAATCGTAGAGAAAGCGGGGGAACAAGTCAAGCCATGACCAAGGGGATCTTGGAGAAGCTGATGGTGGAGGAACAGAAGGTGAACCTGGAAGAACACTCCAACAAGGCCAACGGCTACTCCACCCGCGACCTCCTCACCCTTCCACGGGGCTGTTCGAGACTTACGGGCCCTTGAGAGAAGAACTACCCCAGGACGGCGGAGAGGTGGGAAAAGTCAGCCCCGGCTTTGTTTGGTTTCCTTTGGTACCTGCCAGAACTCGGGTGGTATCTCCACATCGCATGCGAGCTTGTGGGGCTGAACGAGGGGCAAAGGGGCGGACAAAGGGGGTGGAGGTCTTCGTTCACGAGGGGTCACTGGAGAAGCCTTTGTTCCTGGTGCTTTCTGGGCTCAAAGAGCGGTGGGGGGCGAGCAACCTCCGGGGAATTGTCGAGGCTGAGATGGGAAGCTACCATGTTGACCGGACACACTAGACTGTGTAGTTTCACAGTAGTGTTGACACGTGGGGGTGCGGAGCGGGGGTGGCAAGAGCAAGGGTCACCGAGACAAGCTCACGAGGGATCGAAGCACAACCTTGGGAGGTGACCCGATGACCCTCGAGGATAAGGTCGACGGTTTTCGGCTCCATCGACCCCGCGGAGCAGAGGAACTGGGGAAGGTCCATGCGGCCTGTCCAGAGCTGGGTATCTAACGCACTGTGTTCTATCGTTGAGGGAGTTCCGAACCCAGGGACCTACCCCGGACGAGGCCTACTGGGGCGTTGATCAAAAAGTAAAGGTTTGACTCCCCAAGCTAGGGCGGCATTTCAGAGCCGAGCAGGTCCCTAGGCTTTCGACCCCACCAGCCACACCCTTGCCTCCACCTCATCGTACCTCGAAACCCCTCTACCCCCAGGAAACAACATTCGATGGTAGACGCCCTGAATGATCAGGGTCGCTTTTCCCTCGAAACGTCTCGTCTCGATCCCTCGTTTTCAGTTTCCTTGCGGCTCGTCAAGAAGGCGTCTTTCGCCCTGAAGCTCGCGGATCTGGGCCACGTCCTGGGTGACCTCCAAGGTCCCCAAGTACTCCCCGTTTTGGCCCCAAACCGGGAAATACCTGATGTAGACGAACTTTCCCTGGGAGTTGATCCAAAACTCCGCCACCTCCCGCTTCCGCTCCCGGAACTCCCGAAGAATCCTTTCCACCACGTGGACGCTCTTTTGGGGGTGGCAGTCCTGGACCTTGCGGCCAATCACCGCCGGCGTGCGCACAAAGATCCTGTCTTTGGTGGCGCTGTAGTAGCGAACCACGTCGTCCTTGTCTACAAAGGTGATGTCCACCGGCAAGGCGTTGAAAATGGCCTCCACTTCCTGGGGGGTGAGCTCGCCGGTGGGGAACCTAAGGCGCACCTCGGCTGTAAGCCTGGGCGTTTCCTCCGTCTTTGGTTTCTCCGCGGCCCGCGGTGCCGGAGGAGCCGGCGGGGTGAAGCAGCAGTACCCAATCTCGTCGAACTGGGAACGGATCCCCGGCCATTCCCCCTCCGGGATCACCCGGAACGCCGTGGGAAAGAGGATGCGGTTTTCCTTGGTGAAGTGGCTGGTGAGCCACTCGCTCAAGCTCAGGGAGAGATCGGCGAGGTTTGCTCCCTCAGGCCCCTCGGCCAAGATGGCCTTCTTGATCTTGCGGATCTCATCGTGCTCCATCCACATGATCCTTGGGGGTTCGGTGATCCCGAAGCGCTCAAGATAGGGGAAAAGGACGTTCTCTTCGCGCAAATAGTGGCTCTCCGAGTCCTTAAGGTGGTCGATGATGTGCCGGGTTTCGTGCTTTTCCTGTTCGGTGCGAATTCCTTTCCGAGCCAGGCGGGCCAAGGCCGTGGCCATCTTGAGGAGCTCTTCGTGCTCGGCGTAGAGGATGCGGAGGGGATGCCAGGCCGGGAGGGGAAGCTCGGGTTGGGGCAGACTTTCCTCGAAGAGGGCAAGATGCAGTTCGCAGAGGCGCTGGATTTCCTCCCGCGGCACGCCCTCGCGGATCAGTTCCTCTTCGACCGCAGCGATCTCCTCAGGGGAGATCTGCCCCACGGCCTCGCGGAACGCGGCCTTGAGTTTTTCCGGGCTTTCTCCGGCGTGGAGGCGCCTGAGGATCTCCTTGACCGCTTCCTTTCTTCGTTGTCTTATGAGCTCGCTCATCGTGTTCCCTCCTTTGGAACTGTGGGTTCAGGCGGGCCGCCAGCGTGGCGACCGTGGTCTGCTCCAAAAAGGCCAGGAGCTTGTCCCTCACGGGGTCCCAGAGGTCGGCCAGGGGGCAGAGGGAGTTGCCCGAGCAGAGATTGAGGCTAAGCGGGCACTCGCCGAGAAAGTCCGGGCCCTCGGTAACTCGAAGGATTTCGGCCAGGGTGACGGACTCAGGGGGGGTGGCGAAGGAAATTCCTCCGCCGCGTCCGCGGGCGGAGTCGAGGATGCCGGCCCGCACAAGCAGGGGAACGAGTTTGGCCAGGTAGGGCTGGGGGACGCCTTCTTGGGCGGCGAGTTCGTGGACCGAAACGGGGCCGCCCCCGAGTTGGGCCAGGCGCACGAGGGCCTGGATCGCGTACTTGCCGGTAAGGGAGAACCTCATGGTTTTTGGATATTACGACCTTTTTATCGGCGTTACTTTACCGGCTCCCTCCGGACTTGTCAAGGGAAGGCAGGCCAAGACCCCGAGTACTCCAAAAAGAACGTGGGCTCGTGCAAACTCCCGTCGGGGTTGAGGCCCACGCGCGCACCCGGGCGGCCAGCTCGGGCCAAGTTGTCCCCTATCACCCGCAGGGACCGGCTTACCGTTGCTCCCTTCCGGGCCTAGCGGGGTTCACCGGTGTGCGTCGCAGGGGGCTCGACCGTCATCGCCGCCTTTCCCCAGCCGCTCTCGCCTCCCCAACCTCTCGGGGAGCTCATGGACTCCACGTGAAGCGGGTTTTGGATGCAGGGGACCGCTAGCCCCCCGTCCTGCACGAGCCCAAGGACCAGTTTAGAGGTGGATGGGTCACGGATCAACGGTTCAAGCAAGCTCGGCTTGGCGGGGGTAGGCCTGGGGCCAGGGCCGAACGCACAGCAATGCACTCCGATGCCAGGTCAAGAACTTGCAGGCCCCCTGCCTCACGGGAACCCAAGTCGGGATCAAAATTGAACGAACCCCTGGCACCCCAGGCCCCCTGGCCAGGTTCTGTGAGAACCGGCACGTGCACGAGCTCGTTTCAGCGGCGGTGATCGTCGGGAAAGTTGGTCCGGCCCCGAAGGGTGGTTGTGGCGGAGGGGGTGGGATTTGAACCCACGGCACCCTTTAGGGGTGCACCTGCTCTCCAGGCAGGTGGTTTCGGCCGCTCGCCCACCCCTCCGTGGAGCTGATTCTACCCAGCCCATCCTCCATGGCCAAGGGACCAGTCTCCCCCGGGGCTTCGCAAAACGTGCACTCGGACCTGAAACTCCTTAACGGGTTTCCCTTCCCAGGGACGGCGGTACACGAACCGCAAATCTGCATCACCGGGTCCCACCGCGCGGAAACGGAAGAAAAACGTCCCCCCGCACCCAATGCAGTTTTCCCGCTCGGGAACACATTCCTCCCCAAGAAGCTCCAGCACAACGGGATTCAATGCGGACACGATCTCCCATTGATAGGCCGTGGGGGGATTCCCCGCCAAGGCCACCACAAACTCTACGCCCGGGTCAACTTGGGCCCCCTTGTCATGGTCCTGGAGGGTGAATCGCCGATGCCTGCAAAACTCCAGAGTTTGGGTTTGAGAAACCGTTCTCGAGCAAGACCGCGCCATTGCCGTCAACTGACCTTGGCCGAGCGCTGTTGCCGGTCCAATAAGCCACCGCCAACCCACCGTACCGTCCACGCCCGCTTCTTTGAGGACCAGTTCCTCATGTTCGCTCAGTTCACCCGGGGGAAGCCGCACCTGAACTTTGCACACCGCCCCGGCGAGGTCTTGACCTCAACCCGGGCCTAATCGTCAGGGAACACGACATCGGCCACGCAACAATCTCCAGGAACAGATGGCAGCAGCCGGCAAGGAGGGCCGCTGAACTCAAAATGGCCACCTTACACCCGCCTAAAACGGCTCGCATTACTTCCCTCCTTGGCCCGAGATTTAACGCGCATCGGGCCATTCAACCAGCGCGACGAAGCTTCAGGAGGGCAAGAACCTTGCAAAGGCCCACCACAAGGCGGCGGCCACCAGGCCAGCCACCAAGGGGGTGAGGACCCACCCCAAAGCGATCAGGCCCAGCTGGCGGAAGTTGACGGCGGCCACCCCCTTGACCAAACCAATGCCCACGACAGCCCCCACCACGGCTTGGGAGGAGGAGACAGGAACCCCCACGAGGGCGAAGGCCTGGAGGGCGGCGGCCTGGGCCGCCAGGGCCAAAAGTGCGGGCCAAGTCCCCAACGCCACCAGCTTCTCCCCCACCGTGACCATCACCGGCCGGGAATAGGTCAGCACACCCAGGGCAATGCTTGCCCCGCCGAGGAGGGCTGCAGCAGAAAACGAGATGAGGCCGGTTCCGGCGTAAACCCCGGTGACGTTGGCCACGTTGTTCGCCCCCAAGGCGTACGCCCCCCAAACGCCGATGGCAACAAGGCCCCAGCGGGTGAGCCGGTCGTACCACACCAGGCCCCCCAACCTTCGTTCCACCAAGGGGCTCACCAGCCGGTGCAGCACGAAGGCCAGCACGAGGCTCCCCACAGGAGAGGACACCCAGGAGAGAGCAATCCGCCCCAGCACGCTCCAGTCCACGCTCCGCCCGGCCACAAGGCTCACCCCCACGATGCCCCCCACGATGGCCTGGGTGGTGGAGACGGGAAGCCCGCGCCAGGTCATCAAGGTCACGGTGAGGCCCGCGGCCAGGACAGCGAAAAACGCGGAGCTTAGGCTGTGGTGGGCCAGGGCGGAGTAGGTGGTCATCCCTGGACTTCCCGCGAGGTAGGCCCCCACCAGGGCCGCGGCCGCGGTCAACAGGGCCGCAGTGGCGTAGCGCACAGCCCGAACGCTCACCGCCAGGCCAAAGACGTTGGCGGCGTCGTTGGCGCCCAACGCCCAACCCATCAGCACAGCAGGGAACAAGGTCCACATGGTGGGCGGCCCGGGGGCCGGATATGGTGGGGTTTATACTTCTATAGAGAAGGGGCGTCAACACAAAATGCGCCCGGCAGGACTCGAACCTGCGGCCTGCGGTTTAGGAAACCGCCGCTCTGTCCAAACTGAGCTACGGGCGCTTCCCCGCGATGGTACCGAACCGTTGAGGGAGAGGCCAACGTCCCGGGATGGACCGGGGGACGTTGGCCTCCTTCGGGGTTTACTCCAAGGGCACTTCGAACCCGCCCTCCGGACCTGGGGCCTTGCGAAGGGGCACCTCCACACGGAGGATGCCGTCCCGGAACCGGGCGCGGATGCCTTTCTTGTCCTCCACCTCCCCAGGGAGGGGGATCACCCGGCGGAACGCCCCGTACCGCCGCCCCAGCCGGAGGTAGTTCTCCTCCCGGACTTCGAAAGTGCGCTTGATCTCGCCTTTGATGACCAGTCGGTCATCCTCCACGTACACGTGGACGTCCTCCTTCTGGGCCCCGGGAAGCTCGGTCTCCACAATCAGGGTTTTGTCCTTGACGTAGATGTCGGTGTGGCCTAAACCTCCCCAGTCCCACATCCAGTCGAAGGAGTCGAACGCCCGGTCGAACTCCTCCAGGTCCTTGCCCCAGGTGAGCAGGAAGGAGAACGGGTTTTTCCACGGCGCGGGCAGTCGGGTCATGGTTCACCTCCTCGGCCGACTTTAGCAGTCAGGCCTTTTGAGTGCTAATTATCCCGGGCGGCGCCCCCCTGTCAACCCCACCTGCTTCGCCCGTGAGGGCCCGGCCCACCGCATCCTTCCACCCCGCCAAAAGCTCCTGCCGCCGCGCCTCCTCCATTTGGGGCGTGTACCGCTTGTCCTCCTGCCACAGGGCCCTTAGCTGGGAAGGCTCCGGCCACACGCCGGCCGCCCATCCGGCGGCCAGGGCAGCCCCCAACACCGTGGTCTCCAACACCCGCGGGCGAACCACCGGGATCCCCAGCAAGTCGGCCTGAAACTGGCAGAGGAACCCGTTTCGGGCGGCCCCTCCGTCCACCTTGAGTTCGGTCAGCTCCCACCCTGCGTCGGCTTCCATGGCCCGGACCACATCGTGGGTCTGGTAGGCAATGGCCTCGAGGGCCGCCCGAACCAAGTGGGCCCGCGTCGTGCCGCGGGTGATCCCCACCAAGGTTCCCCGGGCGGCCGGGTCCCAATAGGGGGCTCCCAGACCCGTGAGAGCGGGAACGAAGTACACCCCATCGTTCCCTGACAAAGAACGGGCCAGGGCCTCCGAGTCCGCGGTGTTTTCAATGATTCCCAGACCATCGCGAAGCCACTGGAGGGCTGCTCCAGCCACGAAAACCGAGCCCTCCACGGCGTACCGCACCTCGCCGTCCCGGGTGTAGGCCACCGTGGACAGCAATCCGTGGCGGCTGGAAACAGGACTGGCCCCCACGTTCATGAGAAGGAAAGCCCCGGTTCCCCAGGTTACCTTGCCCTGGCCCACCTCCAGTCCGAGCTGGCCAAATAGGGCCGCCTGCTGGTCCCCGAGCACCGCGGTCACAGGGGCAGAAATGCCCAAGACTTCTTTGGAAAGGCTCCCAAACCGCCCGAGGCTGGGGCGCACCTGAGGAAGCCAAGGCCTGGGGACGGCGAACGTCTCCAACAGGGTAGCATCCCACTCCAGCGACCCGATGTTGAACAGCTGAGTCCGGGAAGCGTTGCTGGGGTCGGTGGCATGAGTTCGGCAAAGGTTCCACAGGATCCAACTGTCCACGGTGCCGCACAGGGCTTGCCCTTTCTCGGCCTTGGCCCGCAGCCCGGGGACGTGGTCCACAAGCCAGCGGAGTTTGGTGGCGGAGAAGTAGGGGTCGAGAGGAAGACCGGTCCGGGCAAGAATGTCCTTTTCCTGGCCTTCCTTTCGCAGCTGGGCGCAGAACAGGGTTGTTCGCCGATCCTGCCATACGATGGCGGGGGCGAGGGGGCGTCCGCTCTTCGGGTCCCAGATCACCACGGTCTCCCGCTGATTCGTGACGCCCAGGGCGGCGATCCTGTGGGCCTGGACAGCGCCGTGGGCCAGGGCCTCTCTTCCCACAGCCAGGGCTGCATCAAGCATCCCCGCGGGGTCCTGCTCCACCCAACCGGGTTGGGGATAGGCAAGGGGGATTTCCCTGTAGGCCCAGGCCACAGGCCTGGCCTGGGCGTCGAACACCGCAAACCGGACGCCTGTGGTGCCCAGGTCGAAGGCCGCCACCAACGGGTCGGGCATGGTCAGAGGGGGAGGACTTCTTGGGGCAGTCCCAGTTCGTCGCGGATGCCCTTGAGCTCCTGGGCCAAGGCGGGGGTGATGGCAATGCCTTGGGCCCGGTTCTCCTTTTCCCGGAGGTAGCCCTTCTCCCCCGCGGTGTAGATGCGGGGCTGGCCTGGGGCCCGTGTGGAGTTGCGCAGATCGCGGAGGATGGCCCCGGTTGTACGCCTGAACTCGGCCAGGGGCACGAAGTGCTCCACATCGAGGGCGAGGAAGAGGTGCCCCAGCCTGTGGTGGGTAGGTTTCCCGGAGGAGTCAAACCCCGACAGGGCGCGGAGGAACGACCCGGCCTGCAGCGCGGCGCAAAGGATCTCCACCATGGTGGAAAGTCCATAGCCCTTGTGGCCCCCCATCTCCTCCCCTGCGCCCCCGAGGGGTAAAAGGGCGCACGCGTCGGTAAGCAGCCCCTTGAGGATCGTGGCCGTTTCCGTGACAGGGTTCCCCTGTCCGTCGATGACCCAACCCTCACGGGCCTTCTTCCCTTCCCGGGCCAGCACCTCCACCTTGCCTCGCTGGGTGATGGACGTAGCGGCGTCAAACAGGAACGGGAAGTCCTCGTCGGTGGGAGCAGCGAAGGCGATCGGGTTGGTTCCCAACATGGGTTGGACCCCGAACGTGGGGGCTACCGAGGGTCGGGCGTTGGTGAAGGCCAGGCCGATCTGACCCTCCTTGGCGGCCATCAAGGGGTAGTACCCAGCGATACCGTAGTGAGAGGAGTTGCGCACAGCCACGGCTCCCAGCCCGTAAGCTTTGGCCTTGGCGATGGCCAGCTTCATGGCCTGGTAGGAGACCACGTGGCCCAGGCCACAGCCGCCGTCCATCACCGCGGTTGTGGGGCCCTCCTTCACCACCTTCCACCGGGGGTCGGGAAAGATGATGCCCCGCTTGATCCAGTCGTAGTACATCTTGAGGCGGGATACGCCGTGGGACTCAATCCCCCGGAGGTCGGAAGCAAGAAGGACGTCGGCCACAATCGCCGCGTCCTCCGGAGGTGTCCCCACGCGAACGAACACCTCCTCCACAAACCGCCGCAGTACAGCCACAGGGACACGCAACACTCCGTCCATGTCAGCTCCTTGGGTTGAGTTGGTTGTCCAGCTCGGCGAGGACAGCCGTGCTGGCGATCACATGATCGGGGATCACCTGGGAACAAGCCAGCTGGGCGGCCCGTGTTACCCCGGTGAGGGTCAGGACACTCATCATCCCGTTCTCTTTGGCCATTCGCACGTCTGTCTCCAGCCGGTCGCCCACGACGGCGCAAGCTTGGGGGGGAAGCTTCAACAGGTCCAGGGCGGCGAGAGCGGTGTGGGGAGAGGGTTTGCCGAACACCTGTTCCACCTTGCGGCCGCAACAGGCCTCCAGGGCGGCGATGATGGCGCCAGCGTCTGGGACCTCGCCATCCTCGACCGGGCAGGTGGGGTCGGCGTTGGTGGCCGCGAACGTGGCTCCCCGTCGTAGGGCTTGGAAAGCTTGGTTGAGCCGTTCGTAGGTCAAGGTTTGATCAAACCCCACAAGGACCACGTCGGCCTCGGCTCCGTCGCTCGCCGGGTGGAGGCCCTGCCGGCGCAATTCCCGCACCAGCTCAGCTGGGCCGAGAACGAGGACGCGGGCCTGGGGAGCTTGCCGGGCCAAGGTGCACGCGGCCACCCACCCCGACGTGACCACGTCCTCCGGTTCCGCGGGTATTCCCAGGTTGGACAGCTTCCGGGCGTAAGCTTCCCTTGAGCCCAAAGGGTTGTTGGACACAAAGCAGATCCTCCGGCCGCGGGCGCGCAGCTCGACCACAGCTTGGGGGGCTCCTGGGATCGCCTTTTCCCCACGGTACAGGGTACCGTCCAAGTCGAGGATGTACCCCCGAATAGGGCTGTTCCTCCCCGTCATGGGCTCCGCGGTTGGCGACCAAGGAAGGCCACCAACCTCTGCGGCCAGTCGGTGATGATTCCCGTAACGTGGGGGTCGCGGGCAAGGCGGGCGAACTCCTCCCCCTCGTTCACCGTCCAAACGTAGACACCGAACCCGGCCAGCCCGATTTTCTTGGTGGACGTGGGCTCATAGCAGCTGAGCCGGGGGTTGAGGGCGTCCACGCCCCCGGCGCGCAGGTAGCTGACCGGGTCGTCGGGGAGGGTGAAGACCAGGAATGCACCAGCGATGTCCGGGGCGATTTTCTTGAGGTGTCGGATCATCTCGTGGTTGAAGGAGGACACAAGCACCTTTTTCTCCAGGCCGAGCTGCCGCACCAGGTCTACGGTACGCTCGACGAGGATCTTGTCTGCGGCCCCGAGGAAGAACGTGCCCGACTTGAGCTCGATGTTGGCCAGGAGTCCCAACTCGGCCGTGAGGGCCAGGGCCTCCCCCAAGGTGGGGACTTTTTCGGCTCGGTAGGACCGGGCCGTATCCGGGTCCACCTCCCCGGAGGCGATGGTGCCATAGGGGTCCTGTTGAACGAACCACGAACCGGCGTCAAGGCTGCGGATCTCCTCCAGGGTGAACTGGTCGACCCGCCAGGGAGACCGCCCAGGGAACAAGGTCTTGGCGTTGGTGGTGCGGACCAACGTGTCATCGTGGAGGATGACCAGTTCCCCATCGGCTGTGAGGCGGACGTCGAACTCCCAGGCATCCGCACCGGCTTTCCACGCCGCCCGCGCCGCCGCCAGGGTGTTCTCCGGGGCAAGGGACCGCGCCCCTCGGTGGGCGATCACCAGGAGTTCCCCCCGCGGGGCGCCCCGCCACAGCCGCCCTCCCTCTTCCGCACCCATTGTGGACACCCCCAAAGCCAGCAAACATCCCAACAGCCCGTAGATCACCGGCATCGCCTCACTTTCCAATCTCCACCAGTCCCTTCACCAGCCACCGCTGCAAGAGGATGACCACCGAGACCGGGACCGCCATGGTCATGATTGTGGCCGCCATGACCAGGTTCCAGTCCATCAAGCTTTCTGAAGTTCCCAGCATGCGCACAAGGCCGATGGCTACCGTGTCCATCTGGCGGGTGGTGGTGATGAGGAGAGGCCAGAGGTACTGGTTCCACCCGTACACAAACATCACCACAAACAAGGCTGCCAGGCTGGGTTTGCTCAAGGGAAGCACGATGGACCACAGGCAGCGCAGAGGGCCAGCCCCGTCGATCTTGGCGGCCTCCAACAACTCCTTGGGCATGCTCAAAAAGACCTGGCGGAACAGGAGAGTCCCCGTGGCCGACACCATCATGGGGAGGGTCAGCCCCAAGAAGGTGTTCACCAGTTTGAGGTCCGAGGCCACCTTGTAGCTGGGGATGATGCGGACCTCCAAGGGGAGCATAAGGGTGATGAAGATGAGCCAGAAGAAGAAGTTCCTCAAGGGGAAGCGGAAGAAGACGACGGCGTACGCAGCCAACACCGACATGAAGATTTTGCCCAGAGCAATGGCCAGGGCCATGGTCAGGGAGTTGACCATCATCACCCGAACTGGGGTGCCCGACACCCGCTCACCCGTCCCGTAAGCCCAGGCCTGGACGTAATTTTGTCCCAGGTAGGCCCCGGGGGTGAGGGGCATCCGGCCGCGACCAATGGTGGCCGCATCGTGGGTGGAGCCGATAAACGCCATGTACACCGGGAAAGCCAGCAAGGCGGCGGCCACAGCCAGGAACAGGTGGGCCGGGATGTTGGTGAGATTCTTCCTTGCCTTTTTCATGGGTTACCCCCCGCCCTCGTAGTGGACCCGTCGCTGGAGGAACTTGAACTGGAAGGCGGTGAGGAGGATGACTACCGCCATGAGGACTACGGACTGGGCGGCCGAGCTGTTGATGCGGAAGTTCCTGAATCCGTCGAGGTACACCTTGTAGCAAAGGGTTTCCGTGGCCTTCCCTGGCCCTCCTTTGGTGAGGGCGTCGATGACCCCGAACGTGTCAAAGAAGGCGTACACGGTGTTCATCACGATGAGGAAGAAGGTGGTGGGGGTGAGCAAGGGAAACACCACGGACCAAAACACCCGCCGGGAACTGGCGCCATCGATCATGGCGGCCTCGATCAACGTCTTGGGGACAGCCTGGAGCCCGGCCAGGAAAAAGATAAAGTTGTAGCTGATCTGGCGGGCCACCGAAGCCAGGATCACCAGGAGGAGCGCCTGGCCCCCGTGGAGATGGTAGTCCCAGGGAATTCCCAGGCCCTGGAGGGCCCGGGACACCACCCCGATGGAAGGTTGAAACAGGAACACCCACAGGACTGCCGACACGGCCGGGGCCAGAGCATAGGGCCAGATGAGCAAGGTCTTGTAGATCTGGGAGCCCCGCAGCTGTCGGTTGGCCTGGACGGCCAGGAACAGGGCGAGGGACATGGCCAAAAACGCCACCGCCCCCGCGAACAGAAACGACAGGCGAATCGAGCCGAGGTAGAACGGGTCGGCGAACAGGGCTTTGAAGTTCTCCCAGCCCACAAACCGCGTGCGGATTCCAAACGGGTCGCTCTTCATGACCGACTGCTGGAGGGCCTGCACGGCCGGCCAGAGAAAGAACACCCCCGTGAGAATAAGTTGGGGAGCGACCAGGAGGTAGGGGAGGAGCTTGTTGGAGAACACCGCTTCCCTTCGAATCACAGCCACCTCCGGACAGGAAAAAAGGGGCGCGCCCAGCGGGCGCGCCCCCACCGGATCTACTTGTACAAGCTCTCGAACTCCCGGAGGAGGGCGTTGCCCCGCTTGACGGAGTTGGCCAACGCGTCCTTGGCCGTCTGCTGACCAGCCAGGGCCTTCTCCACCTCCTCGTAGATGACGACGCGGATCGAGGGTAGGTTCCCCAGGCGCAGGCCTTGGGTGTTCTTGGTGGGGTTGGGGCGCGCAAGCTGCAGGGTGGGGATGTCCGCTCCGGGGTTGGTTTGATAGTACCCCTCGGCTTTGGCCACCTCGTAGGCGGCGAAGGTGAGGGGGATGTACCCGGTGCGCATGTGCCACCAAGCAGCGTTTTCCGGGGTGGAGATGAAGGCGAAGAACGCCGCCACGCCTTGGTAGTGGGCGGCGGTGGCGTCGGGGCGGCGCATCACCCACAGAGCGGCGCCCCCGATGATGGAATTCTTGGGCGCGGCAATGAAGTCGTCGTAGTAGGGGAGGTAGGTCACGCCCCACTCAAACTGGGCCTCCCTCAAGATCCGGGCCCGCAGGGCCGAAGAGGCGATGAGCATGGCGGCCTCCCCGGCGGGGAACAGAGCGTCGGGTTGGGAGTCCCGGCCCCCGTAGGTGAACGACCCCTCCTTCTGCATGTCCATCAGGGTCTGAACGTGACGGACGAACAGGGGGTGGTCCAAGGCCAGGACGGCGTCCATCCCCTCAAAGCCATTGGACTTGGTGGCGAACGGGATGTCGTGGATGGCCGCGAACTGTTCGAACTGGGTCCAGGTGAGCCAGGAACAGGACAAGCCGATCTTGGCGGCCCCGGCGTCCACGATCTTCTTGGCTGCCGCCCGGACCTCGGCCCAGGTGCGGGGGGGATTGTCCGGGTCCAGCCCGGCCTGGCGGAAGGCGCTCTTGTTGTACCACAGCACGGCGGTGGAGCTGTTGAAGGGCATGGCCGCCATCCGCCCGTCCGGGAAGCTGTAGTAACCCTTGACCGGGGCAATGTAGGCTGTGGGGTCAAACGGTGTCTTGGTGTCGGCCATCAGCTGGTGAACAGGGTAGATGGCCGGCCCGGCTGCCAGCATGGTGCCGGTCCCCACCTCGAAGATCTGCACAATGTGCGGGGCTTCGCCGGCCCGGTAGGCGGCGATGGCCGCCGTCATCGTGTCCGCGTACGAACCCTTGTAGATGGCGTTGATGAAGTACTTGTCCTGGGAGGCGTTGAACTTGTCCACCAGCTCGACCGTGGCCTTGCCCAAGTCCCCGGTGAGAGCGTACCAGAACTGAATCTCGATCTTCTGCTGGCTCAGCCCAACGAAGCCCAGCGCCAGCACGGCCACCACCACGCCCACGGCCCAAATGTCCAAACGCTTGTTCATACTTGTACCTCCTTGGTTTTGTTCAGGGAAGTTTGCTGGGGTTGTTTCGGGCGGGGTTCGTTCCTGGGACCACCTCCTTCCAGCGTACGTGCCGAAAAGGGACCACGCCTGAGCATATCCCACCGGGCCTGGCCTGCACAAGGTGGGCGGCCACCCAGGGTTTGCACAGCCCAAGCCCCGGCCCGTTGAGCGGCCTGTACAGCTTTCACCAGATCTCCACCCCCCAGCCAAGCGGAGAGGAAGCCCGCGGCGAAGGCATCGCCCGCTCCGGTGGGATCCCGCACATGGGCAGGTGAAGTGGAGAACCTTTCTGCCCCCTGGGGGGTGGCGAGCCAGCAGCCCTTGGAGCCGGCCTTGACGAGCACCAAGGGCACCATCTGCGCAAGCTTGCGGGCTGCCCGGTCGATGCGCAGAGCCCCGGTGAGGGCCAAGGCCTCATCCCTGTTGGGGAAAAGCACGTCCACGCCCTGGAGGGCTTCGCGCACACCCCTCCGCCCCAAAGCAGAAAGAAGAAGGGCGGTGGAACCGGGGTCCAAGGACACCGAACACCCCCTGCGGTGGGCAACCCTCTTGGCTTGTCCCACCAAAGAGCGCGTGTCTTTGCGGAGGAGGGAGTACCCGGTGAAGTGCACGTGGCCCACATCGTCCCAGATCGCGGGTTCAACAAGGGTCCGGGGCAGGAGGCGGTTGGCGCCCGGAGCGCAGGCCATCGCCCGCTCCCGACCGGCCACCCACACGGCCACAACGCCCGTGGGATGAGAAACGCGCTCAACGACCACGTCCACGCCGCGTTCGCTCAAATCCTGAGCGAGCCAATCTCCTATCCAATCCCGGCCCACGCAGCCTACGAACCGGGCGGGCATCCCCAGGTACGTGGCCCAACTGGCCACGTTGGCGGCCGAGCCTCCCCCGCACAGCCGCACCTCCCGCGCCACTTGTTCCGCCGCCGAGCTGGGTTTTGGAGAAAACACGAGGATGTCCAGCACCAGGTCCCCGGGACAGAGGAGCACGGCTCACCCCGTGGGGGCCAGGTGGCGGGCGATCCGGGCAGCCAGGCGGGCGTTGGCCACCACAAGCTTGCGGTTGGCTTCCACGCTTTCTCCCCCGGTGAGCTGGTGGAGCCGCTCCAAGAGGAACGGGGTGAGGGCCTTGCCGCGGATACCCCGCGCTCGGCCCTCCTCAAGGGCCTGATGAAGCGCGCGGTCGTGGGTTTCGCGGTCCAGGGGTTCGGGCGGGGCCTGCACCACCAGCACCGCTTGGCTCAAGCCCAGGGCCCTTGCGCACTGGACGATTTGGGCAACTTCCCTCTCGTCCTGGACCGCGGGAACGGGAAAGTCCGTTTCGGCGAGGTAAAAGCCCGGGAAGCGGGGGGTTCGGAATCCGACAACAGGAATTCCCAGGGTCTCCAAGGCCTCCACGGTTGCGGGAAGGTCCAGGACCGACTTGGCACCGGAGCAGACCACGACCATGGGGTAGAGGGCCAAAGCGGGCAGGTCTGCGGAGATGTCGCGGTTTTCGCGGTGTACCCCGCCGATGCCCCCGGTGGCCATGACCCCAATCCCCGCCTTCCATGCCAGGAAGGCTGTGGAGGCCACGGTGGTGGCCCCGGTTTTCCCCTGGGCCAACAGGCGCCCCAGGTCCTGCAGGCCGGCCTTCTCCGCTCCTTGGCCGAGCTTGGCCCAGGCCGCCTGGTCCAGCCCCACGCGGACCTTGCCCTCCATCACCGCGATCACCGCCGGGACGGCGCCCGCGTCGCGCACCGCCCCTTCCACCTCGCTCCACACCTTGGGCGCCGCTTGGCCAGGGAGCCCGTGGGCAAAGAGGGTGGACTCCAAAGCCACCACGGCCTGCCCTGCTTCCAGGGCCTGTTGAACCTCGGGGTGAACTGCCCAGGAACTGGGCTGCACGGGCGAATGGTGGTCCCGGAAGCCGACGCGCGCAAGGGGTTTTGACAAACCGGGGCCGCAAGGGTACCTTATCGAACCCTGCGGGCCTGAAGCGGGTGGATTTGGGCTGTTGACCATGGACCTATTCAAGGACACGGTGGCGGGAAATCCTGTTTGGGTTTGGTTCTTGTCCCTGGGAATCCTTGTGGGGACCCTCTTCGTCCTGCGGGGCCTAAGGTGGATGGCCTGGCGCCTCTTCCAAGCCCACAGGAGGCGCACCCAGAGCGAGCTTGCTGGTACGATGGCCGATCTTGCCCGCCACACCCGCCTTCCGTTCTTTTTTGCCCTTGGGCTCCAGGCTGCGGTCCTGTCCCTCAAGCTTCCCCGGGCAGCCTCGCAGGCGGTAACCACCTTCACCCTGGGCGTTGTATTTTTCCAGGTGGGCATTTGGGGCAGTTGCCTCATCAACCACTGGATTGCTCAAGCCGAGGCCAAAAAGCGCGCCGAGCGCGATGCGGCCGCGGTTACCACCCTCAACGTCGTGGCTTTCCTGGCCAAGATCGTATTCTGGACAATCCTTCTGCTCCTGGCTCTCTCCAACTTGGGGGTCAACATCACGGCCCTGGTGACCGGTTTGGGTATCGCCGGCGTGGCCGTGGCCTTGGCCCTGCAAAGCATCTTTGGCGACCTGTTCGCCTCCATCGCCATCGCCATCGACAAGCCGTTCATGGTGGGGGACTTCATCGAAGTGGGAACTTTCCTGGGGACCGTGGAGCGCATCGGGTTGAAGACCACCCGCATCCGCAGCTTGTCCGGCGAGGAGCTGGTCTTCTCCAACGCCGATCTCCTCCGCCAGCCCATTCGGGACTACAAGCGCATGCGCGAACGGAGGGTCGCGTTTTCCCTCACCCTGTCGTACGGAATTTCCTGCGAGAAGTTGGCTGGGGTGGCCAAGATCGCAGAAGAGGCGGTCACAGCCCAGCGCAGTACGCGGTTCGAGTGGGCCCGCCTGCGGGAATACACGGAGCTTGGCCCCCGGTTCGAAGTGGTGTACTACGTTCTGGATCCGGACTACAGGCTGTTCCTGGAAGTGCACGACGCCGTGCTTCAACAGATCTTCCAGCGGTTTGAACAGGAAGGTCTGACGTTTGGGCAACCGGCCCGCCAGGTGTACCTTTCCCTGCCCAAGGTCAGCAAAGGAGGACCAGAGTGAACCCTCGTCGAGAACTGGACCGGCAACTGGGGCACCACAGGGATGTGCGTATCAGCTTGTCACGATCCGCTCTGATCCGGGAGGTCTTGGACCGGCGGGAGGCCTGGGTTGCCCAATGCGGGGCCCTTGCGAGCTGGACGCCCCGGGAGTCCACAGGCCGTCGGCCCCAGGACACCTACGTGGTAGATCGCCCCGAGATCCACGCCGAAGTGGACTGGAAATCGCCCTACTGCATCCCCATGGACCCCACCACCCTGGAGATGATCTTTGAAGACGCGCTGAAAGCCCTCTCCCACTCTCCACGGGTTTACGTGACCGAGCGGGCGTTGGGCGCCGATCCCCGCTTTGCCCTTGTGGTGCGGACCGTCACCAACCGGGCCCTTTCCGCGCTGTTTACGGACAACATGTTCCGCCCCATCCCCGAGGGGGCGGAAAAGTCCGTGTTTGCCAGCCGGCCGTTCACTTTGATTGCCCTTCCGTACGAGAAGCTCAACCCCGCCAAGTACGAGAAGCGGTTGCGGTTCGACCCCGAGGCCAAGCGGACGGCGGACCTAGCTGTGGTCATGGACTTTGCCTTGGGACTGGGCATCGTGTACGGCTCGGCCTATCTTGGGTCCATCAAGAAGCTCATGTTCACGGTGATGAACTTCCTCCTTCCTCCCGTGGGGGTATTGCCTTTGCATGGGGCGGCCAACGTGGGTCCCCAAGGCGATTGCGCCCTTTTCCTGGGCCTGTCCGGGACAGGGAAGACCTCGCTGTCTTCCGATCCCGAGCGGGCCCTCATTGGGGACGACGAGCACGGATGGACCCCCGAAGGGATCTACAACTTCGAGTGGGGTTGCTACGCCAAGATGATCGACCTCTCCCCGGAGAAGGAGCCGGACATCTACGCCGCGGTGATGCACAAGGCCGACCCCTTGGAGCATGGGGCGATCGTGGAGAACGCCTTCGTTCTTCCCCACGGGACCTTTGACTTCAGCGACCGCAGGCTTACCGAGAACTCCCGGGCCTCGTACCCGTTGAGTTTTATCCGCAAGGCGGACCTGAGCGGGCGGGCTGGGCACCCCCGGGCCCTGATCTTCCTCACCGCCGACGCCAACGGGGTCATTCCCCCCTTGGCCCGGCTGGACCCCGACCAGGCCATGTTCTGGTTTTTGATGGGCTACACGAGCAAGGTGGCGGGGACGGAGACTGGGGTGGCCGAGCCCGGCTCCACCTTCTCCCGGTTTTTTGGGGCCCCGTTCATGCCCCGCTTGCCCCAGGCGTACACCGAGCTATTGGGGCAATACCTGGAGCGGTACAAGACCCAAGTTTGGCTGGTGAACACGGGATGGCAGGGCGGTCCCTACGGGGTAGGCCAGAGGATCGACATTCGGCTTACCCGGGCCATGGTCCGGGCGGCGTTGAGTGGGGCCCTGAACGGAGTGAACTTCCGGCGGGACGAGACGTTCGGGGTAGAGGTGCCGGAGAGCTGCCCGGGGGTACCCGCGGAGATCTTGTGGCCGGAGAACAGCTGGAGGGACAAGAGGGCCTTTCGTGGGCAGGCCGAGGGGTTGGCTCAGGAGTTTGCCCAAGCGTTCGACAAGATGTTTGGTGCGATGGGGATTAGTCCGAGCGTAGCCGCCCAATGCCCGGGCCGACGGTAGCCAGGGCTGCGCGTACCCGCCGCCAGAGGCGGCGGCCCTTCTGGGCCAAGGGGAGCCATCCCTCGCCCCGCGCTCCGGCCAGGACCTTGTTCCAGAGGGTGCCGGTGAGGCCCAGGGCCAGGGCCGCCAACGCCACCGAAGCAGCCGCCAACGCCGACAGGCCCAGGGTGGCCAGCGTAAGTCCGATCCCGAGAGGAACGAGCACCATGGCGAGCGAAAGGGACAGCCAGTTCCGCTTCATATGCGGCGGACAAGCTCCACCAGGGGCTTGCGCTCCCGGGGCGCAGGCCTCTCCGCAGGGTAACCGATGGGAATGAGCATCATCAGCTCCTCGTGCTCTCGCGCCCCCAACAGGCTTTCCACCTCTTTGTCCTGCATGCGCCCGATCCAGCAAGCGCCCAGGCCCAAGGAGTGAACCGCGAGGAGGATATTTTGAGCGCAGGCTCCAATCCCCTCGGCGTCCTTGATGGGGTCGTATCCGGCCTGCCGGTCGCGGAGGATGGCCAGGGTGATGGGGGCGGTGCGGACCATGTCGCCTTGGGGCACGAGTTTGGCCAGTTCCTGGCGCTTCTCCGGGGATTGGACGAGCACGAACCGCCAGGGCTGGGTATTTCGCCCGGAGGGGGCCCAGCGTCCAGCCTCCAAGATGGCCTCCACCTTTTCGGGTTCCACCGGGTCGTGCTTGAAGGCCCGGATGGATCGACGTTCCTTGATGGCCCGAAGCACCTCGTTCATCCTCGCCTCCGGTTAGCATTATAGCGATGGGGAGTCGGCTGGGTGTGGCCCTGGTCATGGTTGGTGCGGGTTTGGTCCTGATGGGCCTTTCCCTCCTGGGCAAGCTCCCCTTGGGACGCCTGCCCGGGGACATCGTCGTTCGCAAAGGTGGGTTCGTTCTGTACTTTCCCCTTGGTACAGGGGTGCTCCTATCCGCTGTGGCGAGTTTTCTTCTTTGGGTTCTTCGGCGCTAGGGTTCTCTCTCCCACTCCCGGGCCAACTCCTCGAAGTCCTTGCGGGTAAACGTTCGTCCTGTGTAGGGCAGCACGCGGCCCACGTAGGTTTGGGCCCACAGCAGGCGCTCGAAGGTGAGCTTGAAGGGCTGGGCGAGGTCCAGGGAATTAGCTCCCACGTCCCAATGTCCCACCACCGTGCGAGGGGGTAGGACGCGAGCCACGGTTACCGTAAACGTCTTTGTCCAGGGTACATCGACCGTTTTCACGCCAAAGGTGTAGGTTCCTAGGGCGCTCCCTTCGGGCACGGCGACGAGCCAGGAGCGCTCGGAGCGAACTGCCCCGGGCAACGGATCGTGGAACTCCGGGGGCCACACCACCTCCCACCCCTCAGGCACCGAGATCTCGGCTCGGAGGGAGGTAAGTTCCCGAGGAGGCACGATACTGACGGTGACGCTGAAGGTCGACCCTGGGAGGACCACAGGGCTCGAGGGCTCGGCCTGCACGTAGGCCGCTGTCACCGTCCTTCTCCTTCCCTGCTGAACCTCCACCGTCCAGGTGGATTGCACCCCTTGCACCTCGGCAACAAGTTCGTAGGTGCCTGGATCGAGGAGGAAAAAGGCCTGGCCTTGGCGATCGGTGACCCGCTGTTGGTTACCTACCCGCAGGGTGGTGGTGGGAATCCCCTGGACCTCCAGCAGGCCCTTTTCGTTTGGGAAGCGAACAAAAGACAGGCAGCCCCCAGGGTCACAGACGGTCCACACCCCCAACAAGTCAGGGGGGAGCAGCGTTCGAAACACAAAGCCCTGCCTCAAAGAGAACTTCTCCCATGTGGCCGGGAATGGGTCCCCGCTCCAGAAAAGTTGAGGGGGATCGGGGTTAGATGAGAAGACCTCCACAGGCTCTGAGGCCAGGAAAGCCAGGTGGGGGAGCTCCAAAGCCTCCCCCACCCAAAAGGCCCCCAAGAGCAAGGCCAGCAGGACACTCATCGGAGAGGGAGGAGGGTGTAGACCGTGTAACAACCCGTGGGATCCTTGTACTGGACCCACAGAACGTCCCCTGCACAGGCGAGGAAGTCTGAGGGGACAAAGGGTGGGCTCACGTAGAGGTCGCCCGTTACATCGGTTAAAGAGAATTCCTTGGTGCGAGGATCCGTTCCCAACTTGCCCACAAACAGCTTGCCTCCCCCACGGGGCACGCCCTCCAGCTTTATTCGGAGGGTTTTGGCGCAAGACCAGGGCTCTGGGGCGGGGAGCGCTGTTTCGGCGTCAAGGAGGGTGAGCTTGGCCCGAGGAATGAGGTCTACCACGGCTTCCGCCTGGGACCACATGAGGCCCTGGCGAACGAGAGCCACCACCCCAACGGATTGCGGCACTTCCCCGCATAGGTGCAGCGTGGGGCCGGCAGCGCGTCGGACACCGTCCACGCACCATCGGATCTCGTCCGCTCCACTTGGGACTTGCACGCGCAACTCCTGGCAGCACCCCACGGGAATGCCCAAGGAAGGGAAAGCAACCTCCACCGGGAAAAGGCTAACAGGGATTCGAACAGGAGACCCGCCAAGGGGGCACACGGTGCACTCGTTGACAGCTGGCCCCTCGCCGATGAGCGTTCCTTCCACGGTCAGCAACCTAACCCACAGTTCACAAAGCTTGGGTTCAAGGACCAAGGCAAATTCGCCTTGGAAGACTCCACTGACGGGGCTCGTCTCCAGGAGCAATATGGGAAAAGTCTTTTCCCCCAGCATGAAGGAGAGTTCGGCCTTGTCCCTTTCGCACGTGGAGTCCTTCCCCGCGTCCTCCACTGTGGCCCGGTAGCGGGCCGGGAAGAGCCGATCGGCCGGGACCCACTGGAGCTGTTCGTCGTCCCACCGTTCGAGTTTCACGGAGGGGTGACCTGGGCTGGGGGGCCTTGGCCCTACCTGGGCCGTAGCCGACGTTCCGCCGCCTAGATCCGTGGCAGCCACCAACACATCCCCCGGTTGGGCCAAGACACTGTGCAGTGGGGAACCGTCACAGGGCCGCCGCACGCGGATGGGGCCCGTAGCTAGAACGCCATCCCTTTTGTGGAGGAGGAACCGTACGACCTCGGTGGTTCGCAAATTGAGTAAG
>OGCI01000962.1_pt1 | contig 27691 bp, 24 predicted proteins | sample 1570021 | NCBI WGS metagenome assembly OGCI01 (sample SAMN06264664, study PRJEB24512) | hot springs metagenome | isolation source: Hot spring water | place: South Africa: Tshipise | collected 2015-06-21 | reverse complement strand
ATGCCAATTATAGCATCCTCTATGTCGGCTTTTAAAAGCCAACTAAAATTTTCTTTTATGTGTTCTATGGTTAGATTGTCCCGTAACTCTTTTATCATACCCGTTCCTCCTTTATTTATAATCCATTTATAACACAAATATACTATGTTTTACTGTCTTAGAGTTGCCGAATCAAGCCACTTCCGGAAGTCGCTTATATTGCTCTCTAAATTGTTGAAAGCCTTGTCTATCATGGTTTTTGATTCTGTTACTTTAACTGAAAACAATCCGTTTAATACTTCAAGCACATCGGCAGTGCCAGCATCTCCAACTATGGATACCATGTAGACAATATTATCTGAAACAGATGTGTTAATAGGTGGTGGGTTAAGAACTAAAATATTCTTATAATATTGTATTAAATCAGTATAGTCACCTTTATTGTAGTTGGATATAGTATGTATTTTTACCTGACCCAATACTTTAAATATATTTTGTATCATTCTTAAAATATCTTCTATTTGTTCGATCCACTCTCTTAAAAAAGATATAATATTTCTAACATTATCCAAATTATCTATTGATACAGAAACCCATGACTTACATATAGAATTCAAAGTGTTTATAATAGACCTAATAATAGTAAAAAATTTGTCTATAATTTCTTCGCCGACTAACAACGTACTTAATGATATTTTTGCCCAATCTGGTGGAACTGACCTAATATTTCTGACAACAATCAAAGAATCACAATAAACCGACGCTGTATTAGAATACATAATCTTGCCATATTGTTTATTTTCTATAATAGCATCATAAAATACTGACTTGCCCCCTCTATCATCATAGGTATCAATTATAGACCAGTTGTTTTTAAATAAATCGGATAAAGTGCCATTGTGAACAATTTTGCTTGGAGTATTCATATTATTTGTTCTATATAGTTTATAGTTAAAATCATATAGTTTAAACTGATTAGATAAACCACTAAAAGCAATCGCAGTCATAATGGTATCGCTATCAAAATTAACCAATATACCTCTTCTAATGTTTTTTACATATATCTTAAAAGTATTAATACTTGTTTTAGGCATTAAAAGTGGTATATTCCTGAACGCTACAGCAAGTCTAAATAAGTCAGATATATTTGCCCCAACCTCAATAATTGCAGTTGTAGCCCAATAATTCTTTTTTGTCTCAAATCTAGGTGCTGCAATATCACCTACGTCAATTATTGATTCCCTAATTATGTTATAATACGGATATAAATCTTTTCCATCGTATGCATTAATACCAGGTACAATTTCCCCATTTATTGGATTTACATAAGGGAAAACATCTGTTGTTAACATTGTTGGGTTATATAATCTATACGATTTATATTTAATTGTTTTACTATATTCAGGAATATGTTTTACCATAACCAACGGTGGGATTGATATAAAATGGACCGCTCTGCCTTCAGTTATTAAATTAGATAACGAATCTATAGCCATATTAAGAGCCATCTTCCATAGATCACCCATCGTTGCCATTGTATATAAAAGAGCTTGTGTCGCCCCTATTATTTTATCAATATACGATAAACCTGTATCGATAACATCAGCGGCAGTAGCTGCGCTTTCTATTAAATTGTTCATGCCGTTGAATTTTACATTACCTTTGACAGTCTTCCATTCCCCAGTAATTTTCTTAATTTCTTTTTTTAGTTTTTCAAAATCGTCAAATGATGGCATTATCCTACCTCTATGAGTTCATCATATCCTTCCTTTTTTTTGTTTGGATATTCAAATTTTTTAATATGTTTTATATACGATTTATCCGATACTTTCGCATAGTCGTCTCTTTTATTGTTTCTTTCTAGACATTTTAACAGCGGCACATTAAATAATATAACAAATATTTTATTCGCATACGGTCTCAAAGCATCTATGACTTTTTTTCTTGATTCAGATGACATTAACATCTTATCTAAAATAACATTAGTTCCCTTTTGAAGATGTTCCTTAGATATATTAATTTCAAATTCTCTTCTTTTTTCTTTAGGTAGATTCCTAAACATCTTGGCTAGCTCATCCATTGATATTACAGCATACTTGTTTTTTGGTTTATTATTAGCCCAAGTTGTTTTACCTGAACCTGGTAATCCAACAAGCAAAAACAAATTACCTGCCATTTTTATGGTTCTCCTGTAGTAGTATAAAAAGATCTACATGTTATTATTAATGGCAATAGCGCTCCCATAGCAGCCGCAAGGGCTGTAAAACCTGGGACCAGTGAGATAACAGTACCAGATGCTGATGCTGTTGCTTGTGCTGCCGCAAACGCTGTTATTGCTGTTATAAGCCCAGAAATAAGAACTGCAAATTCGTTGTATTTTACAAAAGAATTAATGCCAATTGGTGTTGGTATAGGCCCGCCTATTACTATGCCTCCTGGAAAACTTGAAAATATACCTATACCTTTTGTAATCGCTGGGATTCCTTCAACAATCTGATCCGCAAATCCAGTAGTCATAAGAATAGATGAATTTGCCGCTGGATTATCAATAAGCGGTGTGGTTATTAAAATGCTTCCATTTGATGATTTTATTACTAATTTTTTGCTCATGGGAGTAGCAGATAACATATCCCCAGATGCGTTTATAACAATCTCCGGAGCATTCATATTTATAGAATCCTGCGATGATACGCTAACCTTACCTAAAACAGCAGCCGTAACAGAGCTAACTACAGCCAATGTCAAACTTGCACATTTTATATTAATAGCACCAGCATCAATAGATAAATCAGATAACGAATTCAGCGCAAATGATGTTACATTTGAAATAAAAGAACCTGTATTTACTTGAACACCAGATTTGTTGTCTAACGATATCTTACCTTCGTGATCCACATATATAGCAAATATATCGCCCTCTGATGATGAAGTAATGGATAATTTAACAATCGAATTAATATTCTGTGGATTTACTTCTAAAATAAACTTATTTTCTTTAATTCCTTCCGCTAGTGTCCCAGAAAATCTAAAAATAGGAACTCCACCGGCTGTGTCATCCAATTGAACCTCAAAATTATTAGTAACAATATTGAGCTGTCCCGTTTTTATTTCAGTCTCCCCGGTCGACGAATTTAAAACTAATCCTATTATATCATTAACAAGTGCGGTGATATTTCCAGATGTGCCAATAAATGAATTAAATATTGGATTATAATGATTCCAATCCTTTTCATAAGATGGTATTGGAGTATTATCAAACTGTATCATTCCTTCCTGAGCAGTCTGTTGCGGGATATCAAAATCACTATCTTTTTTGGAGGATATGTCAATCGTTCCCAAACTTATATAAAATGGATACCCAGTAGAAAACAATGAATCATCCACTATTATAAGATTGCCAACAGAAGGCATTGGTTGGCCATTCTTTATGATATTAATATTATTAAATATTCTACCGTCGTTAAATACAGCGGTTGCTATTCTCTTTGTCGGGTTAACATCTATTACTTTGCAAACATACTTCATAGCAATATATAATTATATCAATATATTAACCAAATAAACTGATGTTAAAAAAAATGATAAATATGTGTATTATTTTTGATGCGAAACTGGTTTCGCATCAAACTATTTATGCCCTTCTGCCAATTCTTCTTTTAACTTGGCAGAAAAATCTTCTATTATATTTTTGTCCATAGACATTATCCTGTCTATAGATGTAAGCTTATCCGTGACGGCCCTGTATATAATTCCATCTATTGTATCATCAATATATAGATATCTTATCGTAACCGGATCTTTGCTTGTTATTCTATGTATCCTATCCTCTGCCTGAAGCATAACCGCCGGGACCCAGTTAAAGTCTATCATAACCATATTAGATGCTTCTTCAAGATTAAATCCCTCAGAACCGGCCCCATATGTTAATATCAGTAAATTATTGATACTACTTCTTTTAAATTCATCTATTGAAAGTTGTCTTTTACCCAACATTATATCCCCAGTTATTTTATAGGCCCTATCCTTAAATAAGTTATAAAGAATATCAGCCGAACTTTTATAATGGCAAAATGCAACCACTTTCCCGTATGTTAGAAGTTCATCTATAATATCTTCAGCCATATAAGCTTTGATAGAAGAAATAAATTCCATCAACGCCATGCTTTGAACTAACTGTACCGCTCTTGATGCTTTAAGTGCCCTATCTAATTCGCCCTTTCTAATCAAATATTCTACAAAATCTTCATACATCTGATCATATTCTTTTTTATGCTCAATAGGAAGCTGAAGTGGTATAAAAACTCTGCTTTTGGGTGGCAACTGAGCAAACACATCCGATTTCAATCTTCGTATAATAAATGGCCTTATTATATTTTTGAGCTCATTCTCGTTCTTTATTCCATAGTATTTTTTTATAGTTAATGGCAAAACTGTGCCGTATTTTGTCTTTTTCTTTATGTTCATATCAAATGATTTCATATATTTATCACAAAAAGATTTTCTATGTGGGAAATCATTTGGAGATATCATATTAAGCGGAGACCACAGTTCTTCAATGTTATTCAACATAAGAGTCCCAGATAGCATTATTAAATTATGGCATTTCTTAGATAGCATCCTTATGTTCCTAGTTCTATTAGCCTTTGGGTTCTTAACTCTATGCGCCTCGTCAAGTATTAAAGTGTCTATCTTAATGCCCGATAAAAAATACTGCGACCAAGTCCTTTTAGCTACATCATTCTTGCTGTCGGGAGTAAATTGACTATACCCACATATAATCCATTTTTTATCATCTGGTATCGGCTCATAGGAAAACCCGCTTGCTATATAAATAGGAGATTTTTTTAATATTGATTTCATTGATTCTTTTGGGTCGCAATACCCTATAACTTTATTTATTTCGTTTGCCCAATTACCAACCAACGTTCTTGGACAAATAATAATTATTTTACCATCTTTGTATAGTATGTCTGCAGCTATAATAGCTTGCATCGTTTTGCCCAGACCAGGTTCATCAGCTATTATAGCCCTGCTGCTGATCGTACAAAAATATATCCCTTCCTTCTGATATTTATATGGATTAATTTTATATTTACTAAAATTAATCGGTATATCTTCAATACTATCTATTATTCTCTTTATTCTGGCATCTTCCACATAAAAATCGTATATTTTCTTTATTTCTGGATTAGTTATGAAACTCTCATATTTAGATAAATACCTAATGTTATTTCTACAAATAGGTAATTCCCATTGTATTTCTTTGCTATTCCACGTCCTGACAGGAATATTTTTTACAATATCTACTTCATCATATTTTGCTTTACTAATTATGATTATTTCTTTTGCCTTATCTACATAAATTTCCATTATTACCCTCTTTGTAAAATAGAGACGTGCATTGCTGCACGTCTCGTTTATTGCTTTCTATGCCGTATATTCTTTAGTTATTCCCGGGAAGATATTTGCTATGCCACTACTATCGTCACAAATTTCTATCACCTCTACTTTATAAGCATCATCATCAGTAACAAGTATTGCCCATATGTCTTTTAATAATTCATTATCTCCTTGTACAATCTTTTTCATATGCTTATACAAGATATCGGGATTTAATAGATTTATTAATCTTGTCAGTGTCAGATTCAACACTGCTTCTCTATATTCTTTATTGCCAGTGCCCATTAAGGAATTATCTTCTATTACTTGCTCTATTAGCTTTCTCATATCTTCCTTTATTTCTATGTTTTTCTTTTCTGATATAGAATTTACTTTCTTTATCAGATCATCTAGCATTATCTCTTCTTCAGATCCTGATGTTTTCTGTATAAGTACCATTTTTGCTACTATTTCGCCAGCATATTTTATTGCGCTAGATATTCTTTTTAACATAGTATTTTTTATTGTATTGTAATATTTGCCGCTATCCGTGCTTATATTCATATTTAAGTCTTTATTAACAATATTAATTAAATCTCTAGTTATCTTATCTGCAACTATATCAATATTATTATTCTTCGGAATCGGTCTTAACTTCTTGATTGGCCTTACTGCTTTTCGTATACTTCTCTTTCTCTCCGTTTTCATAATAAACCTCCATTGATTCAATATTATACATTTCCATTACAGAAGTCAAAAAAGCTTCCTTATCAACAATAGAAGCATCAGCCATATTAGATATATAGTGCTGACACATTCTAACAAGCAATAATCCGTCTCCAATCGCTCCTCCTATTATATTCTCTCCATTTATGCTCCTAATATGCTCCAGTGCGGATCTAACAATATCAGCACCCGAACTAATTACCTTGAAATTAAACGGAGTAAACTTAACAGGTTTGCCATTGTCAATTTCGTCAGATTTAATTGTCTTACCAATAATCAATTCCCTAAGCTCTCTTTTGCCCATTTGTTTTGCTTTAGAAGTCCACGCAAAGAAATCTTTACTATTATTAACAACTCGCAACAGAAGATAAGCCTTAGCCCAACCTATTTGGTCTATTTCACTTAAGATTACCTCTTCTTTGCCCTCATATGACTTGTCAGCCAGTAGCTTGCTATCTATAAATTTAGATATAGATATCAGCATCTCAGCCTTTCTAACTGACATATTGAGCTCGTTTTCACAGTAATCAACAAATGAATTATATCCCCAATGCATATATAGTGGCTTATTAGCCACTACAGAATTATTGACATAGTCAAGAAGCCTTGCTAGCCCTATATACGATTTTGTTATGTTTTTCTTGAATTCGATTATTTTCTTTCTCGTTTCTTGTATAGCTTCAGCTTCTTTCTTCGTTAGAACCTTAACTTTGTTATTTGTCATCTCACTCATTTTTTTCCTCCTTTTCGGCACTAAATACTAAAATATGTACAGGAAAATTTTTATTATCACTAACATAATGTAACAAAAGATCGGCTTTAGTCCAACCCATTTGACTTATCTCATCTAAGATTATATCTTCTTCATCTTCGTATGGATCGTCATTTAGCGGACTACTATCTATAAATCTAGATATAGATATTAATATCTTGACCTTCTCGATCGACATATTGAGCTCATTTTTGCAATAATCAGAAAATGAATCATATCCCCAATGAACATATAATGGTTTACCAGCTACCATAGAATTACGAGCATAGTCAAGAAGTCTTGCTAGTTCTATAAATGATTCCGTTATATTTTTCTTAAATTTATTTATTCTATTTCTTGTTTCTTGTACTATGTAATTTTCTCTTCCTATAATATCAATATTATCCTGTATTATTTCCATTATCTCTTTCCTCCTTTTCTATACTAAACACTGCTGAATGTCTACTTTCATATATGTTTATTATTGAATCTGTTAATTTAATATATTCATCTTCTTCCTTTTTCAGGAATCTACAGAATGCTCCCATATGAGGAAAAGACTTATCTCCATATTCTATTTTTCTATCGCCGACTTTGGCTGCTAGGCCTAGATTTATAGCCATCTCTGCTGCGCTAGAGATGTTGCTTATAATGTCGCCAACTTTGATTTTAGCAGACGGATCATTAAGAGATGACATAATAAATGTATCTTTAGCACCTTTTATAAATATCTTATTTTTCTTAATCTCAAATACGAACTTCTGAGCAACAACATCTTTCACATTCATTACAACCCCTTCTTCCGATTCTATTTCTGGCACATCTATTACAGGTTTGCTTGGGTATAATCTAACCATTATAGTGGACAAAAATTTCTGCCATTTACCGCCTGGGAGATTCTCTGTTTCGTCTTGCGAGACATAGAACAAATTTCCAACACCTATGTTTTTTCTTATCTGGTTTTCAACTATAAAGGTAACTTTTTTATCATTCTTAAATATCTCACTCATCCATTTTTGGGCGGCTTGGTCTAACATCCTCGCCTTAAGCCCTATATTTTTCATCATGTCTTCTGTGTTAATAATCTCGTCTGATGACAATATGGCAGCAAGAGTTTCTATAACTATTATGTCTCTATTTGATATTTCATTAGATATTATATCAATCATATTTTCTATTGATTCAGGCCTATATACATCTATATCATTTGATTCAACTCCAAGAGATTCAGCCCATTCGGTAGTCCAGCTGCCTTCTCCATCTATAAATAATATTGACCATTTCTTTGGACCACCTTTACATTTGCATCTCTCTTTTGGTAGATAGCATTTGGAACACAGTTTTTGGGCGTTTGCTAAACATTTAAGAACGAGAGTGGTTTTGCCGCCACTCTCGTCCCCATATATCACATTCATTCTGCCAATGGCCCAACCATTAAGTCCATTAGCTCCTCTACCAAGATTTACATCTAATGCAAATATCCCTGTCGGAATTCTTGGAGGCGCCTTTATCTCAGATGCCTTAATAAATTCAATTGTTTTCTTCGACATGGCATCCCCCCATTAAAATGGCATTTCATAATCATCTGTAGGCTGAGTATCTGGTTCTGATGACTTCACATTCTTATTAGCATTAGCATGATTTGATGCCATATTTATAAGCATCATTAACTCATCAAGTTCATTTTTTGTCAACGGAGTAAACATGGCATCAACATCAAATTCCCTGATAGGTTCTCCTATTGCTGTCGATATGTCGTTTACAAATCCAGAAAATTTATAAAGATCACCATTATAATTTTTCGACTCTTCTCCTCTTTCAATAAGGAACTTGGCTCCCTTTATAGTTCCATATTTGTTTATATATGGATCAACTGAGGCTTTCTTCAGTTTATATGAAACCACAAAAAGCCTTCTTCCATATGTATGTATAACCTTATTGCTATCCTCAAACGGAGTACTTAATTTAGTATATACTGTTGCCACGTATATCTTCCTTGGCTTAAATACTGACTCTGGATTCTTATCCGCCATTGAACATAAAGAACACTTCAACATACCAGAGGCTCCAGAAGAGCATGGTACATTAATATATTTTATATTGTTATTAGCTAAAACTCTAACAGTATGGGTTTTTATAGGCGGTGAAAACTCCGTAGCAAATATAATCTCTGTTTGCTTTCCTCTTTCCGCAAAAAATGGGATTGCTTTAAAAATACTCTCTAACATCTCTTTCTCCTTTCTCTGTTAATTTTAAAAGTGTTTCCCTATCCAGCATTCTAACTGCTGGAACATTCAAAGTATTAACCCTATAAAAATATTTAGACAATTTCCTCTTTGCGTCTAATATTCCTTTATTCCCAGCATCGTCGTCATCAAAGACAACCGATATTATATCAAAAGAACTATATGATCTTATTAAATCAACTTGTTTATTGTCCATAAATACACCAAATATCGCAACGCTATTAAAACCTAATTGTTCTATATAAATCGTATCTATTATGCCTTCTGTTATTACTATAGGTTCTTCATCAATAACATTCAGCATATCGGCTCCAAATATTGCAGATTTGGTCTTTGCGTTATTAGAAACTGTATACTTTGGCATATTTTCTATAAGCCACCTATATACAAAAAACTCTATATCACCTCGTCTATTTTTTACTGGAAATATTATTTTATTATTATCGATGGCTATTTCCCATCTTTGTATCGTATCTGGCTTAATATTTTCTTTTATAAAAAATTCATGATACCTCATTTTATCTAAGCAATCATAGTAATGTTCTATTTCTTCTTTCGGTATCACTAATTCTTCTTTTTTATTATTTTTATTCAGTTTGGCTATATCTATAGTATATTCAGATTCTAGGCTATCTAGAAATTTTTTATATTTATATTGCGATTCGCCGCTTATATCACAATAATCCTCTATCAGCATCCTAACTGTCCCGCTCTTGCCACACGCAAAACAATGGTATACTCCCTTTCCATCGTTTAATATCATATTTACGCTAAATGATGGGTGTCTATCAGTTCCTCCGCTATGTAGCCACGGAGCAAAAGGACACGATGCCATCGTCTCGAATCCTTTTTCTTTTATTTTTTTACATCCCATCATTTCTAATAAATCTGATATTTTCATATTCTTACCCTCGCTCCAAATACAGATAACATCTCTCCTTCTACTTCTTCGTAGTTTTCTTTACTTACATAAAAACTACCAAGATCCCCTTCCCTATTTTTTATAAGATGTATTTTCCAGGTTGTGCTTATAACGTTCCCCGATACATCAATTGCTGGCGGGGGATCAATTGACAACACAAAACTGGCATTCCACGCATTAGAGTCAGTCAAAGATAATGTTGCTAACGACGGGGAACCACGAACAGCCTCTCTATTATGCTGAATAGCACAAACAATCGGAATCCCAAATGATAGAGATATATTCTTAAGCGTATCAGATACTTCAGATGCATTTTCAGTTCTCGTCATTGCATTCTCAGAACGAATCAGATACGCTGAGTCTATAAATACTATATCAGGATTAGCTGCCTTAATTTCCTTTATTATATTAGATAGTGATGGCGTAAAACCAATATCAGTTATGATTAGATTTTTTATGTTTTTCATTCTGTTTATTTCATTTTTCAGATTATCCGCCTCTATACGTGTTAGCGTTTTATTTCTTATTGCTGATACCCTATAACCAGTATTAAGACAAGCCAATCTCAATAATGTTGCCTTGCCTGACATTTCTGTATTAAACAGCAAAACCTTCTTATCAAGATTATTTGCTGCAAAATATGCCCATTTATACAATAGCCAAGTTTTACCAGTTCCCGGCCTTCCTGCTATTATTGTATATTCTCCTGGTAGAACACCTCCTGTGCATTTCTGAAACGACGGCCACGGGGAATATATTGCACCACTAATACTACCGCTAACGGCTGATTCTATCATAGAAATAGCTTCTTCTGCAAGATCACCCATTGGTTTAGCAAACTCATTCTCAATATCTGTAATTTCCTTATATTCCTCAGATAATCTAACCACTGGTCTATATAAGTCATCTACCTTTAACTTGGTTATATCATTTTCAGATATTGATCTTGAAAATTTAGATATTGCCCTTTTAAGGTATCTATCTTTGATTAATGCTATGAAATACTCTAAGGAATATGAATCATCTATTTTTATTTTATCTAGTTCTATACCAAACTTATTTTTTATCTCTTCAAAATCGGGAGCCCTATTGAACACCCGTATATTGTATTGTATATACTCAAATAATTCCTCGTTGTCAAATAATTCTTTTTTGAGTCCCTTATATATCTTATAAATCTCTTTACTATTGTTCTTATATTCATATATCGTTTTTGCAAAGAAAGCAAAGTCAATTCCAACTCCTTTGTATTCATGCATTAATTCCTCCTTTCTTTTCAAATACTACACCAATTATCTTTTATTGAATACAAATCACATATTTCTTTTTTAGACAACGGAGTTTCTATAATAGTCTTTTTTATTCCTTTAGCATTTCCTGAGCTATGTCTTACAGCAAGCATTGATTTTATAAATATTGAAGTATCTCTATCCTCTATTCCTGCCGATGCTACATAAACACATTTTGGCGAAATAACGCTATATATGGATTCTGTATTGAATTCGGATTTATCAAGAGGATAATACACAAGATTTAACTTCCCAAGAACCGCAGCATTAATTATATAGATATCATAGTTATCTATACTTTTTAATAAATCTCCTATTATATCTTTTTTATTTTCATTATAACTTTTGAAGACGCTATATATAACATCGGCTGTTATCATTAAATAATCACTAATAGCGATATTTCTCTCCCCAAAGCTTGGGATTATAATTATGTCATCATTATAAACATCTTGCAATTTTATGTTATGTTTTCCAGCAAGTGGGAATTTATCTTTATTATCTAAAACTATATTCAACATAACAGAATTGTAAAAAGATATCACTAAGGCCTCCTTTCTTAAAAACAAAGGTAAGAGAGATATCGTCGGTATTAAATTATATTTTTTTAGTGGGTCTGATGCAATCATATGTAATATTTCATATTTCAAATTTTTGACACCTCTGGCACATAAGATATATCCATTATCGGGAACTCCAATCTTATTAAGCGAATATACTATGCTCTTGTGGTCATAACTATCTTCTATAGCTTTAATATATTTAGTTCTCAGATTATTTGAATTCACATATGTGAAATCGCTATATACAGACGGCACTTCATAAAAATCCGAGCCTTTTATCCTGTTTATAACCCTTATATATGGATTTTCATTAATAATCTTACACCTCCTTGTTCATTAAATTAAAATACTATTTTTTTATAACACAAAAATTGATATATTAACGTTGCCTTTTAACAGCAAAAATATGGGTATTATGCGAAACCGGTTTCGTATGGTAATGCGACATTTTTGTCATAGTAAAATATGTTGTTGTATTGTTTTTATACAGTGACAAAAATTGTCACTAGAACTTTATTTCTGCGAACGCAGATACCGCCCAATATCGAAAATGACCGAAACCAAGTTCAGCACCAACCCCCACATTAACATCGCCAAAACTGATAACGTTGTATCCGCTATACGCAGTAACTTGATGGCTAAAGATGAAATCTTCTCCTGGGATAAGCCCATATTTAACACCTACCCTTCCTCCGTTTAGGAATTTAAGTGATTGTTTTCTTTCGATTTTTGAGTATAACTCCGTTTCTTTCGTATCCTTGTTGAAGGCCGCTGTTACGGTAACCTTGCTGTCTTCTGGACAGTTAACCGTTCCAACTGCCACTATTTCTTTCTTATTATCATTTTTTATTTCCACTGGTATATATTTTTCTTTTATTTTTTCTTTCGGTATTATCTTTATTTTTTCCACCGGTATTTCTACTTTTTCTACTTTTTCTACTTCCACTGGCACTTCTATTTTTTTATATTCATATTTATATTTTACATTATTTTTTTCTTTTATTAGCATTATTATTAAGTAAACTATTGATATTATTAGGACTACTATTATTGTCTGTTGAAGTATCTGTTTCATTTCGACCTCTCTGAATTTGGTTGTAAAACGATCCAAACCATCCTGCTTAAATTGTAAAAAATCTGCCTAAACCACAGCCTAATTTGAAAAATGGCGTTAGGAGCGCATTAGGTGCCCTATAAACGATCTTTTTTTGATGGCTATGTCAGGTATCGCAGCACCGAAATCTTTCGTTATAGAGCATTTAAGGTGGCAAAGACCCCTTTTCCTCTTTGCCCTCCCCTTGTTCCTTTCTTTCCCCTTAATGTTCCCTCCTCTTCCCTTCCTCTTCCCTTTTCCTTCCCTCTTGATGTTTTTCTCTTCTCCTTTCCCCCTTTCCTCCCTGCACCCTCCTATCCCTCTTTTCTTATCTCTTTTCTTAATCTTCTTTCCTTATCCTATTTCTATTCCTTTTTCTCCTTCTTAATCACCCTATTTTTCTCATTAATCCTCTCCCCATTCTTCTTTTCCCCAAAAGAAAAGAAGAGAGTATGAGTGAACGAAAAATTTTTTGGCGTGAAATCAATGAGTTAGATAGTTTTTGAAATTTTCGATTTACAATGATAATAAATAATAAATAAATTATGTAAGTAATTATGTAAATAATTAAATAAAATATGTAATAGGTTATTTAAAAAAATATATGTAAAAAATATAAAAAATAATTAAGCTAACCCCGTTACGGGGATAGAAATATTTTTTTGAACAAAAGTCAAACTAAGTTTACGAAATAACAAAAATTCACAAAAAATATAATCCCAAATTGGCAGAAAATAAGCTGAAAATATAGGTGACAAAAATTGTCACTTTTACAAAAATTACATCAACCACGTAAGTGACAAAAATTGTCACTGTATAAAGATTATACAGTAAAAACAGAACAAAATCTTGTTTAGATATGACAAAAATGTCATAGTTAAGACATGCTAGAAAGTACAACTAAAAGGTCTTGCTGATAAAAAATTGCTGGGTATCATACAGTAAAAATAGGCTAAATTTTTACTTAAAAATATTATAAAATACCACAGTTAGGATATACTAAAAAATGGACTTCAAAAATCTTGTAAGATCTTTACTGATAAAGATTCGCCTTAGGATGCTTCGCATGAGACTTGACGTGTAGCTCGTAAACTCGCTACAAGTCAAGTCTGTTGCTTACGCCAAACGAATATGCCTTGCCGACGCTAAGGCATATTCGTTTGTTTCAAATTCTCTTTCTATTTTTTTATTTATTATTTACAAATTCTAACATCTTATCTATATCTTCCTCAGTCCATTTCGAAGAAGATTTTTGCCCAGTAATTTCTACACTGGCTTTCTGTAAATCAACAATAGGTATATTCTTTTCCTTAGCAACCTCAAATACCTTCAGCTTCTTCTTCTCAATAACCATTTGTTTCTCTATTTTGTCTATGTTTGTATTCAATACCCCAGGAGCCGAAAAGTTCTGAATGCCTATCTTCTCAAATGCCCTTCTTATTGCAATAGTACTTATCGACCTTGATGCCATATAAATGTCTGATGAAATTGACTCTAAAAGTTTTATATAGGCCATTTTTGTGACATCTTTTTTAGGATATATTTTAACATCAATATTATCATTCAAATTTACTGCTATAGTATATTCGTCAGGAGAAAACATCACAATAGATGAATCACATTGGACCCCGTTTAATATAGCTCTAATCATCATATATGTCGTATACATTTTACGGTCAAATTCAACCATATCTTCCGCATATGTTGTAGGTTTTCCATTTTCGTCCAATAATCCACATCTTGCTATTACTACAATTCTATCATTCGTAACTTCAACAGTTCTTATTTCTGAGAAACTGTTTGCTTTCTTGTTCTCATTCATATTTTTTCTCCTTTCCTTTCTTTAAGGGTTATAAAACTTGTCCTCGCTAGATTGTCTGCTTCCTTGTTTTTTTCTCTGCGAATATGTATAAATTGAATATTAAGACAATTTTCGTTAATTAATCCATCTATTTTTTTCTTAGCTAATTTCAGCTTTTTGCTTCTGACACGATATTCATTGTTTATTTGCTTAACTACTAGTTCACTATCTGACATTATTGTCAGATTATTATTTTTATCATTATTATGTCTAGTAAATAATTCTATACCTAATAATACAGCAGCGTATTCTGCTTCATTATTTGTGGCACACTGTATTGTTATTATGTCCTCGTCTATCTTGTTTTCATTGTTATAAAGAATAGCCGCAGCTACAGAAAGACCTGGATTTTCCGAGCTTGCGTCCACATGGGCTATCCATTTGTCAGTCATAATTTTTCCTCCTTTTTTGTGTTAATTAAAATGATATGTGTAAATCTTTTTCAATACCACTCATCCTTATCCTTGGTGCGCCTGTATGGGATGGCGGTAGGGCTGATTCTTCTGCATAGCTTTCAGGGTACTTCTGGAATGAACCGCAGTCAATATAAAAAATTCTCTTTAGCTTTATCTTCCCATTCTCTAAAAAATATATAGCATCTTCTCCTAATGCTTTAGAATGGTTATGCCCACCTAAATAACAATCTGCTCCTACAAATATATTTGACAGCTTAAATACCCTGTTTAGCTTGCCTCCTATAGTTTGACCACCACCAGTTGTGTGGTGGGCAAAAAATATGTAACTAATTGATTTTATGTTAAAAACTATTACTGCCGAATCACCACAGTATCTTATTTGATTCCTATTGCACCACATCTCTAATATATCGAGACCAGCATATTTTGTTAGTCTCCTTTCGTGGTTTCCAGATATACAGCCTATTATCTTTTTCTTAACAGGCTTTATAAGATTTGTCATATATTCAAATGCTTCATTTATTCCGAGAGATTGGTCAAATGGCGATGTTAAAGAATCTCTCGTTGCTGTATCAAAAATATCTCCCATTAGAAATATGTATGAATTAGGGTGTTCTTTCACCCATTTTATATATCCTTCTAATTTTTTTTCATCAACATTAAAGCTCCCAATGTGCATATCCCCTAATGGGACGAGATAGGCTTTTGGTGCTTTAACATTTAAAGTTATAAGATCCATTTATTTTTTGTCCTCCTTTTATTCTATTTTATCTAAATACCTGAGATAAGATTTTCTTTCTGGTAACCTGTAAGAGGTTCCAAAAACAGTATCCGAAATATTCGCCATCATTCTCAAAATATTTTCCATAGGTTCTCTATCTACATTAAGACTTCTCAATATAAAATTAGTCATAAGAAATAATGTAAATGATTTCAACTCTGATTCAGCAATAAATTCCTCAAATAGATTATATCTTACTTTTTCAAAGTCTATGTTTTTGCTGTGGAGCCATACTATATATTTCGGCTCCTTACGGACTCGAAAAAATCGTCTACCCCCTCAGACTGTGTCACAGTATAAAGTTTATTCTCAAAATCTATGAATTTCTTGATTACTGCTGCCTTCATATATTCATTCATATTTTTTATTTTTTCATATTTCTTCATAAAGCTCTCTTTAGGCGGATCATCAGGAAACTCCTCGCCGTCAAACTCTTTTAAAGATGCAGCTATGTTTAGTTCCGTATTAACAGCAATTTCATGTTGTCTGTATAATGGAGATATTTCGTTTAATATTGAAAATTTAATATCAGCATATTTAGGAGGCGGAATCTGGAATGTTATAGATTTGCCAATTATTTTGTATTGCTTTGTATACTTGTTTCTGTAAAAAATACTTATAAGAATATTTATAGCCTCATCCTCTGATATTTTGTTGTCCTTTAGAGTTTTTTTATACTTATCTACCGGAGATTCTGCCAAATGCGAAACTGGTTTCGCATTGCCAGTCTTTTTTGGTGCGGGTTCTTTATCTTCTTTCGGAGTGGCCGCCGTAGCATTTGTTTGCTCTGACTGCTCCTCATTCGCCTTGACCTGCTTGCTTTTTGATAATAAATCTTTAATTGGAATTCTGAACCCACGTGGCTCCGATAAGGGTGTAGTCATATCAACAGGTATCTCTCTTAGCTTGTTTAGCATGTTTTCTATATCTGGGTTGACCTCGTCTATCTGTTTTGGTTGCTGTTCGTCTGTGCCCTTCTTTATTTTGTCCATTAATGACATTTTAGCCTCCTTTAGGATATAAGTTTTTTGATTCTTTCAATTATATTTTTATCTGATGGTGTTGTCGGCAATTGCCTATTGTTGTATTTTAGATCATTATCAAATATCGATAATTCGCTTACTTTAAGCAAATTACTATATGCTGTTACTATGTCCGACATAGTTATATTTTTCTTGCTTATGCTTTTTATTATTTTTTCAAGAGGTTCCTTATTCTTTACACCGCTATGCAATTCGTTTATAAAATCTATAAGTATATCTCTGGCTAATTCAGGCCTTTCTATGGCTTTCCTCGAACTTAACATTTTATCTATCATTTAGACCTCCTTTGCGGTCATTAAACTACAAAAAATTATAACACAAAAACAACTTTTTTATCTATTATTATAAAATTTTATGTATGATTAGAGGATTTATAGTATGCCCAATATAAAAGAAAGTATTCAAGATATACAAGAAGGTTATAGTAAGGCGCTTACTTTTTGGCAGAATTTTATATCTCCGCCAGAACCCCCAAGTGTTAATATAGATACCAGCAATGTACAATATGCTCCCGGTAGAAACCTTGCACTAGAACAGCATAGACAGAGTATCCGGGAAATCAATGATATTACTAGTAATTTTGCTAAACCGGCTAGTTTATCTGGATTTAGTACCAATTACGCTGCTCAGGCAGCAAGGGCGGCTAGGCATGATGTAAATGTAAATCCTGCGGTTGTGTTACCACAATTCTATGGTGGTCCGGTATTTGGCTTGCCCCAAATGCCATATTTAATGCCACCACAAGAACAAATATACAGACCAATTGATTTTGCATCAAGAGCTGCTGTATCCGAAGATGTCGAGAGTGCGATATCATACACACCATTGACAACATCTCCGCTAGAGCAGATATATGAATATCACAGAGGCAGACAAGGGGCCTTCGCATCGGCATTTGGTTCTCTTGTCCCCAAAACATTGATAGATATCGTAGGATTTGGTCTTGGTGGGAAAATTGCAACTTCAATAGTTGGTAGGTCTGTTCTTGGTAAAATACCTTATATCGGTGGGATTTCTAGAGCAGCTTTGAGCATAGGTTTCGGGATGCCTATTGCTGCTTTACTTTCATATCCATTAACGGCATTTATTGAATCTGTTAATCTACATAATGAAAGAGCCCAGGCGGCCGAAATGCTGACAAAAGAATTTGTTACAGTCGGACCAGAATTAGCTCCGTTAGGTAGAGGACTTGCAGCCGGGCCAGCGGCTAGGCTTGGTTACGGAATGATGAGAATAGCTGAAAGAATGGGAACAGTAGCTTACAGAGATGTGGAGGAAATACTTAAAATAGGTGGGTCTGGTGGCTTGTTTATGCTTGATCAAACCAGCCTAGATATAGAGAAGAAATTAAGAAATGTCATTAAAGTATTTGGTGAAGTAGCAAAAATAACAAATGACCCTAGTATGGAAAAACATATTCGGAATATAGCAGAGTTCTACAAATTTGGCGGTGGACCTTCTCAATATTTGGCAGCAATAGAAATGGGAGGAATGACCTCAAGGGTAACTGGTATGCCCATTGATCATCTAATGTCAACTTACGGTGCAATGGGTATGTCTACATTCCAAGCAATGGGACTTGTCCCAGCCTATGGGGCGATGTATGGTCTTCAGGCACGTCTATCTACACAATTAGCAGTAAATGCTGGTGCCTTTTCTCCAGAAAGGCTGGCAACACTTGGTGGTATAGAAGGAGTAACTGCCTCTTTAATTAGAGGACAGGCAGTGTCTGCGTCTGCATTTTCTAATTTGGTACTGCCAGCGATGATTACCGCTGGCCCAGGAGGGACAATAGATGTTAATACCGCTTTGGCTACATCAATAGCCAGGAGCACTAATCCGCTAGATATTATAGCAAGACAGCCTTCAGCTATAGCTAATTATGCTAGAAATTCAGGCAGAACAATGGCACAAGCATTACAGGATTTTTATTTTAATTCAAATATATTACAATCGGAAATAATGAAAAATGATTCTCTTATTGGTCAAGTATTTTTAATGAATGCGGCAAATCAATTAACAAGAATGAGCGGTGGAGCCATATTAACAGAAAGCGCTTTAACAATGCTCGGTGTCGATAGAGATACAGCAATAGCAATGACTAAAACATATGGCGACCCGAAGGCATTAAGAGAGATGAGAAAGCAGGCTATGATTCAAGCTGCTGAAATATCCGAAAGATCTTACGAAGAAAGACGAGCTGCTATTTCTTCGTTAGGAATTGGTTATCAGGTTGGTCTCAAAGTTCCTATTGAGAGAGCGATTATTGGCCTTGGAAGAGAGTTTGTACATGAAGGAATAGTTACGCCATTCAGAAGGTCGGTACAACAAGAAGCATTAAGAGGAACAATGATGTATGCCGAAGCTCAACGTAGAGAATCATTCCACGAAGAGTTTTTAGCAGCAGAAGAACGTGCAAGAAGTCCATTATTGGCTAATGTATCTAAATGGTTTGGAGAAAGATGGATATCCGAAGAAGAAGAGGCTCGCATAGAGGCCATTAGAGGAAGAAGTATACTCAATAAACCATTAGCTCGGATGAGCCAATTACGTCCATATAAAGTATTTGCTGACATTAGTGAATTTGTTACATTTGGTCTTGCTGATAAAATTTTTGGGGAATATGGTAAATATGGACTTGCAGCATCTATACCTGTATTAAGTTTTTTGAAACCTGTCCTTGGAGGAACTATGTTATTAGTCGCCTCAGCGAAGCAGCATATACCAACAGAAGAAGAAACCATGTGGGCCACCAGAGCAGCAATAAATAATTTAGAACTGTTTAATAAGGCTATGCAGGATAAATCTATTGAACCACTTACTGCAGATGCTTTTAGTTTTTTATCGTGGGCCACCAACAAGAAGGCTCCTGATATAAGGTCTTATCTTAGAGAAAAATACGGAGATATGTCCGAAGAGGAACTAGAAAAGAGGTCAATAGCGGTGGCAGCTGGAATAAGAATGCTCGAAACATCAGTAAGCCAAAAAGAATCAGCTCTAGCAAAAGATTTTATAAGTAGAATGCATGGTATGCATAAATATATAGAATCTTTATCCGGATCCACTATAAAAGCTCTTAGAGAAGCATATGCTGAAGGAACTATATCAGAGATTCGTCGGCAATTTGGTAAAGATATTCCACCGGAAAAAGCATTTATACAGACTGGCCATATGCAACAAAGAGTAATAGTAAGTCCCAAAAGACGAGATTTTTTACCTGTTTCAATGCCTCTTCTGAAATTAGATTTACCAGCTGAGACTTTAGATAAACTTACGGCTATGATAGACGAATTCCGCAAAGCAAAAAGTCCAGAAGAAAAAGCAAATATCCGTTCCAGGATATCTAGACTTGTTAGAGAATATATGTCAATAAGTGCCGGAGCAGAAGAGATAGATCTTGAAGAAACACTAAATGTAATGCTAGAAAAAGATTTTGAGGATTTTTCTAAAGGTTTAGCTATAAAAAAATCAATGGAAACGAGATTTAAAGTATACAGCAGGAAAGCTTCGACATTGGTAGAGATGGGCTATATGAGTAAAGAAGAATTTGAAGAAGCTATGAGTAAAGGTACAGAAAAGCTAGAGCAATTTTTATCAGAAAGAACAATGGAAGCCTTCCAAAAAAGATATGGTAGAGCTGGGGTAAAAGAAATAGGTGGGAAAGTTGGAGAAGTAGTAGAGAAGATAATAGCAAGTATAGAAGGCAAAGAAAGTGGATTTATTGAATATGGTGATTATAAAATAGATGTTGCTGATATTAGAAGTATGCTGGCGAAAGAAGGAGGAAGAAAACAGCTTGAAGAAAAGATAACAATAATGACAGCTGAGAGTAATTTGAGGGCTCAGATACAATCGAAAACTGCACTTGGTACTCCATCTACAACGGCGCCTGGTGGCTCTGCGGAAGCCCAAACAAAACTTGTAGAAAGTATTGATAAATTAATAGAAGCCGCAGAAGCAATGAAAGGTGCAGTCAAAAATATAACAGAAGCAAGGAACAATAAAAAATGAAAAAGATATTTTTAATAGCATCCGATCCGTTCTTTCTTGAAGACGCATTGTTAAGGATTCTAATCTTTTCAAGACAAAATGGTATTAATAATATAGAATGTCCAGATTTGTTTTCAAATGTTATATCTAATATATACAAAAAAAGAGGATATGCTATAGCCGATATGAATGAAAGTGAGGAGCAAGATGGACAACAGTAAATATAGAGTATTTATATCTGCCTTTTCAAAAAACAATCAAAGTAGTTATCCTAGAACATCTATAAAGATGACATCTATAAGGAAAGAAAGCGACACTATCAATACGAATACAGGTATGCCACATATGACGGCTAAACTGTATTTAGATTCAAGCATGAAACAAATAATGAAAAGTCACGTTGGGTATTTTGAATCCATAGATAATTTTTTTAAGAACGATGGATTTATAGATATTATAATTACTGATATCTCGTTACCATTAAAGGAAAAAATTCAGTTACATTCTCTATGGGGGGATAACTATTTTGCTGCATATTATGGGATAGAGGCACCGACAATAGCATTGTCTGGGCTGATGTATAACGCCAGAAATAATAATTGGTGGGATGAGTTTATTAATTTATATTTGGATTTTCTTAGAGGTAGCGAATTGTCTAAATACAAACAGACAATGTGTCTCAATTATTATGGTTCTAATAATATATTCTTTAGCATTGTTTCTTTTACAAGCGGCATTAATTCATCTACACAGACCCAAATTCCTTTCTCAATAACTGGAGTAATACATGATATTTGTGTTATTGTTGACCAAAGCATAAGCTCAGCTTTTATAAACAAAGGTAGGCCATATGTTAACATAGATGCACTTTTTCCAATACCACCACCTGAAGTGGAACGGACTGCTCAATTTAAATATGATATATATTATAGTTCTGATTCCGTAGGGAGTGGTCAAAAATCGAAGGAAACTATTGAGAAATTTGATGCAATTAAAGTAACTGATCCTAAAAAACCTGCAGAACAAAAATCGGGTTCAGATCAAGAGGGAAAGCGCAAAGACTTTTGGCATTTAAGCAAGGAGTAAGTTCAGCAAAATGATACATTTAAAACAACCCCAAATAATACAGCCCAACCAGAATATAAACTTTTTTGATTATAAAGGTGTTGCTTTAATAGTATCCAAATTCCCAAATGGACGCTGGAAAGGGATATATGATAAACATGGCTTTCTTGCTGACAAGAATAAAATTAGAGTAGACGCATCAACTATATATATGGCTAGAAAAGACGGGATAAAATACATTGGGGATACATCTGTTGTTAACTATAACTACTTCCCAAGATATGGACACTATAATTTAGAAGAAGATGTAGCATATTATAGCGGTCATAATAGAATAACATTTGATAATAGCAAATTAAGCTCTTCTAGTGGATATAGCGGAGCGATTATATTTAATTTATTGTTTAATGATAATTTTCTTTTTTCATTAAATCTAGAAAATTATGAAAATATAGATGAGTTGAGTTTTATTGACCTTACCTTTTCAGATAAAAGGCTGTCGGAAACAAAAGGCCGTACATATTATCAATTAAAGATTAGGTTTAATACTAATAAGTTAGATTTTATTATATACAATAATGGAACAAAAACCACAAGATATATAAACTATATCAGTAAAATTCTATCATTAATAGTTCGTAAAGAAAGTAATATATGTGAAATACTCTACAAAGATGTAGCAGGAGAACACTCTATTTATAAGACAAGAAGCGAAACCGGTTTCGTATTTGGGTTTGGTTTTGGGATGTATGCAGGAACAGCCGACCAACATATATCATTTACTATGGCCGGGGAGGCAACATATGTTAGCCCATTATACATATTATCTACCTGGATGGGGGATTATTATTTAAAAGGAATAATAGAATACTATAAAAATGATTTCGATTATGATGAAATAATTGCTGGACTATTTCGTACCGAGCAATCAAAGTATTATATCAGCTTATACGAACCATCTGGCGAAACAATTATGAAAATACATCTTATAAGTATGACGGATCTAAATTTAAATAGTTTTAGTTATGATAATGGCGTTCTTATGTTTAAGGGTAGCGGGCCTGATTATGGTGCAATAGGTATTGTAGATTTTTCAAACGGATATTCGTATGAATTAAAATATGATACAACAACAAATGAGACAAATATCCATAAAAGCCCATACGGATGTATACCATTCTATAAGTATCCATATTCTGAATTATACAGAAATAAAATAGACAATAAATTTATAAGCAATGATATAAAAGAAGGTGCGGTTTATGAGTTTAACAGGAATGTTATTGCATCTTTAAGCAATGGAAATGTATTTGAAGATATAGATAAGGCTATACTAATAAACAGCATATATGGCTCATCCTGTCTTATCGAGAACAAGTTTTCGGATAGCACGGCAAAAGCTGTAGTATATACTTTTGAGGATGATACTTATGTAGTTTTGCCAGATTCGTTAAAATCAGATTATCCATTTCTTAAAATAAACAAATTATCGTATAGTAGTGCTTTGGGGGTTCTTGAAACAAATCTGCAGAATGATATATTTTTCAAATTTAATCCAGGATATAGAATAGAAGATAGCGAAATTATTGCAGGTAGAAAATTAATATTGATAGCTAGTAAGTCAAATAACAAATATTACTTTAAATGTAAAATATTACAAAAAATAGATGGCGGGATAAAAATTCTGGTAGAAGATGGACAACTACAACTACCATATGACACTGCTGCAATAATACTATCTGATGATGCCAATACTGGAGTTGTCAAATCTGATACCAAATTCGTAAATACATCGTCATATGCAGCTGTTATTTTAAATAAAGACAAGGCTGCATTATTAGCCAGTGATGAAGCAATCTGCTTTTATAAACATAACACTGGTAGTATAAAAACAAAATTTTTATATAACTTTGTTAATGAAAGAATTGATGACGGTCTGTTAAATGTAAACGGGTGTCAAAAGAATGGCATAACCGTAGTAGAGTTAAATACACTTCGTACCTTAAAATTTGATAATCAATATTCTCGTATTGCAATACCATATCCATTTGATATAAATAATCTAAATTTGCAAGTGATAATAGTTGTTAATGGTATTATTCCGCTTAATGACCCCGGCAGAAATATAGTATCTCTCGAAAGTTCAATAAAAAATAATAGTTTTAGAATATATGTAAAGCCCAAAATGTTAAATAATAAATATATGCTATCGCTATATATGGATCCAAATATATTATTATTAGATAATATAGATATCACCGATAAGATAGGTATTGCAATAAAGAATGGTAAAATATTGAGCTCTACTATAAATAAGACGAATAGTATTGGTATATCAAGTAGTAATTTTATCAATGTTATTAATTTTGGGTATGATTCTGTGTTGTTGTCTTATCCTATGAGTATATATTATGGACATATTTCAGTTACCGGTGCTGATATGTCTTTATTGCCAGAACATCTAAGAAAAAAAACGCCACATAAAACTCTTTATACTATTAAACCTTGGCATATGACATTGTTAAATAATAACAACATATTGTCATATTGCGAGAACAATCAAGACAAGGCTATAATAAGCATATTTGATTTAACCGGCAACGAATTGATACAAACAGAGCAATTTAATGGAAATACTTATTCTAGTTTTACGTCCGCATCGGATGATAAAACAGCCAGCAGCAGTGTCCTAACTTGTATAAATAACAATTATTTATATCATGTCGGATTATCGTCTGAATTTGATGATTTATATGAAAATAATCCTATTCCAACAGAACCATATGAAAGATATATCGCAGAAGTAGATATAGACGATGGAGAAGGATTAGTAATATCAGAACTAAAAAGAAGATTATATCAGATATGTAGTACTTCAGATAATCCATATGTGGCGACAAGATGTGTCTTAATGTATGCCTTTAGGGATTATGAATTTTTATTTTCTCCATTAATAGATAGAAACATAATATTGAAAACAAGGACAAAAAAATTAGTATCTTATACATCTACTGGAGAAATTGAAAAATTATATACAAGATTTATATCGTCGAAATATTCGGTAGTAAGCAATGCGTTTGTTTCGCAAATAATGTCAAAAAAGACGCCTAAATCTTCTTTATCGTTAATGTGTGGATTTTTGGTTTGGAGATATATTTATGAATACAACAGGCTTATCAGTTAAAAATAATGTTCCAATTACGATAGAATATGCCTTGTATATAAATGGTGTTTATGTTCCGGCAGCAGGGGCAAACATATCTGTATCATTTCAGGATATAACATCTACATTTTATTTAGCTCCAGCAAGAGAAATAAGATTTCTTGGATACAATGATAGATTACATTTTGCATTTTTTATTAAAGATCCTGTAATAAATGAGTATGTTTTATTTACAGAGGGAGAAATTGTTGGATATTCTGAAGATGTAAGATCAGATTCTTCATTTATTGCATTAACAGGTAGAAGCTTTAAAAGCTCTATTAATATCCCAGTATCTTCTATTGTTGGCACGCCAGAATCGCTAAAAGAAGTGCTAAATAGGACGGCGGCCCAAATAATTGCTCCTGGCAATTTGATTTTATTAATGGGCTTATGTGGGATATACGGAACAGAATCATCTCAAACACCAGCAAATAATGCTAATCCAGAAACTTATTTAAAAGAAATAACATCGCCATACGACTATGTGCAATCTATGTTTTCTCTTTTAACTGGTTCTGGATATATAATAAACAGCAAAGACGATAATACCGCTCAATTGAAACAAATGTTGGGATCATATATTTACAGATTTACTAATAGATATCTATATAGTAAAAACATTATTAAAAAATTCATACCAGACGTTTCTCTTTGCGCAAAAATATTTTATCCAAAATCTCAGCTGCCTAATCAGGGAACTAATCAGGGAACTAATCAGGGAACTAATCAAGAACCAGATAAACAACCAATAGGGCAATATCCATATTCGTCCCCATATTATGGTGGTTATCAAGAAGATCAGACAATAATGCCTCCGCAAGAACCAGCAGAACAATATCCATATTCGTCTCCGTATTATGGTGGTTATCAAGAAGATCAGACAATAATGCCGCCACAAGAACCAACGGAACAACAGGCAAAACAACCAACAGAACAATCAGTTCACGAAACGGTTCAGCAAAAAAACAACTCTAGAATAAACCCGTATAACTATTACTATACATACTATGAAAAATATTTAAGGGTAATGCAAGTTATACAAATGATAGGCAACAATGTATCATCACAAGTATCTGGCGGTATTGTTGATATTATAAACAGTATTGTCAAGATATTTGAGGTTATACCAGTAACGCTAACTCTCCCACCGTTAGTTAGGCTTACAAGGACTGGTTTTAGCAGTGGTGATGATATAAAAAAATACTTATATCCTGGAAAATTAGTATATGATGATAATGGTAATGAATACATAGGAAATGTTTTATATCGAGCATCGAATATTTTTACTGTAATACCTAAAAGTAATGTTATAACTTCGAGTGTTATTAACACGATGGGTTTTTCTGCCGTATATCCAGGAAGAGTTACAAGAGTATATTCATATTTTCAAGTAGGCGAAACTGCCAATCCAAATCTATCGATGATTGCAGCATATCCAAAAACTATTATTGATAATGTATATGGTGGGGAAAACATATCGAAAGAAAATATATTTATTGATGCCCTTAATCTTGATTTAAGCAAACTGGTCTCAAGAGAGGAAGCTTTCAGGGGTGTAAACAGAACTGTCATTCCGCCACACCCAGCACATATGATGGCAATAATCAGCAATGATAGCAAAACCGAACCTGGCAGCAAAGTCGAAGATCTCGTTAGCGAATACCTGATAAGTGAACATCGTTTACATAGCGGAGAAGGTAAGATGGTACTTCTCGACCGGTATGTTTTATATAACTATATGATAATGAGAACGTCAGAACTAACTTGCAATATAACAATGCCATTTAATCCATTTTTGATACCAACTATGCCGATGCTTTTCATAGATAGAATAACAGATAATCACTTTGTTGGTGTTATAGATAGCATTTCATACTCATTCCAACCTGACTCATCGTCTACTAGTGTTTCTGTTTCAAATGTATGTTTTATTGAGGAATATCTAGCAAAGGTAGCAGAAGCAGCGGAAGAGGAACATAAAGATTTTAGGACACCAGCTCCATATTATATACCAAATGTTGATTGGCTAACACAAACATATGCTGGCGGAAATATATATTTTGGTCAGACATTTTATAGATCATCTGCGGCGGATTGTATTGTAAAACTCGAAGATATATTTGAGTTTGCTGATGGCGATGAGTTGTCTTTTGATATTATAGAATCTACGGGTAAAACTAAATTTACAAACAAGATATTTTATCGTCATGTGTTGCGAAAAAAGGAAGAGCAAGAAGTAATAAAACAGACAGCCAAACCAGAACAGGATAAACAACCAGCAGAACAATATCCATATTCGTCCCCATATTATGGTGGTTATCAAGAAGATCAGACAATAATGCCGCCACAAGAACCGGCAGAACAATATCCATCGCAAGAACC